>JGI994J12354_10001256_pt1 | contig 25685 bp, 37 predicted proteins | sample IntmicLarv3ML3BL_FD_12354 | JGI IMG/M metagenome (IMG submission 12354)
AAAATTCTTTCACTCGCGCCGGAAGTACTGTAAGGAGGACGTGAAATGAATAACAGCGTGAAAATTAAGCGTGGCGACACGGTCATCATTACAGCCGGTAAAGACAAGGACAAAAAGGGCAAAGTACTGATGGTAGACCGCAAGAAGAGCCGCGTTATCGTTGAAGGCCAGAATATGATTACAAAACATACGAAGGCAAACCAGCAGCAAGGGCAGCAAGGCGGCCTTGTGAAGAAGGAATCGCCGATCCACATCTCGAACGTCATGTATCTGCACAAGGGCAAGCCGACGAGAATCGGGTATACGGTGGAAAAGAAGGAAGTCGATGGCAAGATGGTCACCATTAAGCACAGAGTCGCCAAATCCACAGGCGAGCAAATCGACTAGTCCGTGAAGGGAGGTAAACCGATTGAACAGGTTCAGAGAGTATTATGAGAACGAAGTCGTTCCGGCAATGATAAAGAAATTCAACTATGCAAACAAGATGGCTGTGCCGAAGATTGAAAAAATCGTTGTAAACATGGGTCTGGGCGAAGCGAAGGAAAACGCGAAAGCGATTGAAGCCGCTGCCGGCGACATGACGATTGTGACAGGTCAGAAACCCATCACCACAAAGGCGAAGAAGTCCATCGCGAATTTTAAGCTTCGCGCAGGGATGCCGATTGGATGCAAGACAACGCTTCGCGCCGACAAGATGTACTCCTTTGCGGACAGATTGATTAATGTTGCCCTTCCGCGCGTGCGTGACTTCCACGGCGTGTCCGGCGAGGCGTTTGATGGCCGCGGGAACTACACCCTCGGTATCAAGGAGCAGCTGATCTTCCCGGAGATTCAGTATGACAAGATTGACAAAATCCGCGGTATGGATATTATATTTGTAACGACCGCCGGGACAGATGAGGAAGCGAAAGAGCTGCTTACCCTGTTCGGTATGCCGTTCAGAAAGTAGGAGGACAGACAATGGCTAGAAAAGCGTTGATTTTGAAACAGCAGAAGACACCGAAATTCGCTGTACGCGCGTACAGCCGCTGCAAAATCTGCGGCCGCCCGCATGGCACGCTGCGGAAGTATGGCATCTGCCGTATCTGCTTCCGTGAGCTGGCGTACAAGGGTCAGATTCCGGGCGTAAGAAAAGCAAGCTGGTAAAAGCTTTGGAAAGGAGGTCTTTATAATGTCAATGAGCGATCCGATTGCTGATATGCTTACAAGAATCAGAAACGCCAATTCGTCCAAGCACACGACGGTGGATGTTCCTTCGTCTAACACGAAGGTGGCGATTGCGGATATTCTTACGAAAGAAGGGTACGTCAAAGGCTTTGAAATGATTGACGACGGCGCTAAGAAAACAATCCGCATCACTTTGAAATACGGCAAGGACAAGACCGAGAAAGTCATTACAGGCATTAAGAGAATTTCCAAGCCCGGCTTGCGTGTATACGCGGGTTCGGCGGAAATCCCGAAGGTGCTGAACGGCCTCGGTATGGCAATTGTTTCCACGAACAGAGGTATCATCACAGACAAAGAAGCCAGAAAGCAAGGCGTTGGCGGCGAAGTGCTCGCCTTCGTTTGGTAAGCTTGGTACGGCGAACACGATATAGGAGGTGCAGACCATGTCTCGAATCGGCAAAATGCCCGTTGTAATCCCGGCCGGTGTTGAAGTGAAGCTGGAAGAAGGCAACTTCATCACGGTAAAAGGCCCGAAGGGTACATTACAACGCAAGCTCGTCCCGGACATGAACATCGCGATAGAGGCCGGCGTATTAAACGTCACACGGCCCAATGATTTGAAGCGTAATAAGTCGCTTCATGGTTTGACAAGAACATTGATTAACAACATGGTCGTCGGCGTGACGACTGGTTACTCCAAAGTTCTTGAAATCAATGGTACAGGTTACAGAGCGGCGAAAGCCGGTAAGCAGTTGAACCTGACGCTCGGTTACTCCCATCCGGTTGCTATGCAGGATCCGGACGGTGTGGAGAGCACGGTTGAGGGCAACAAAATCACCGTTTCCGGTATTGATAAGGAAAAGGTAGGACAATACGCTGCGGAAATCAGAGCGAAGCGTCAGCCTGAGCCATACAAGGGCAAGGGTATTAAGTACAGCACGGAGACGATTATCCGTAAGGCTGGCAAGGCAGGTAAAAAATAGTAAAGGAGTGAGTCAAATATGATTACGAAACCGGCGCGTTATATCGCGAGGGAAAAGCGTCATCTGCGTATTAGGAAGCATATTTCGGGCACTCCGGCAATGCCGAGACTGGCCGTATTCCGCTCCAATAAGCATATTTACGCACAAATTATCGATGATACAATTGGCAGCACACTTGTTGCAGCGTCCACGAAGGAAAAGGCAATTGCAGCTTCCTTGGAAAAGACGTCCGACATCGAGGCGGCAAAGGCTGTTGGTGCAGCCGTCGCTAAGAAGGCTGTTGAAAAAGGTATTACAGCGGTCGTGTTCGACCGCGGCGGCTATATTTACCATGGTAAAGTACAGGCGCTTGCAGACGCGGCCCGTGAGGGCGGACTGCAATTCTAGGAGTAGGAGGGTGAACCTTGGTTAAGAAAATTGACCCAAATGCGTTGGATTTGAACGATAGAGTGGTTACGATTAACCGCGTTACGAAGGTCGTAAAAGGCGGTCGTACGATTAGCTTTGCGGCACTTGTGGTTGTGGGCGACGGGAATGGACATGTCGGCTACGGTCTTGGTAAAGCCACCGAAACAATGGAGGCTATCCGCAAGGGTAAAGAGGACGCGAAAAAGAACCTCATCTATATCGAAAGAAACGAGAACGACAGTATTTACCACGAGATTCTTGGCAAGTTCGGCAGTGCAAGCGTGCTGTTGAAACCGGCTCCGGCTGGTACAGGCGTTATCGCGGGCGGCAGTGTTCGTGCGATTATGGAGCTTGCTGGTATCCGCAATATCATCACAAAATCACTCGGCTCCGACAACAAGCGTAACGTCGTCAACGCGACGGTCGAAGGCTTGAAGGCGCTGAAAACTCCCGAGCAGGTGGCGCGTCTTCGCGGCAAAACTGTCGAGGAAATTTTAGGTTAAGGGGGAAACGATGATGGCAGATTTGAAAATTACGTTAGTAAAGTCCACAATCGGGTCCCTTCCGAAGCAGAGATTGAATGTTGAGGCTCTTGGCCTCGGCAAGCTGCATTCAACCGTAGTGCAGAAGGATAACCCGGCGATTCGCGGTATGCTCCGCAAAGTCAGCCACATGGTAAAGGTTGAAGAAATTTAACAGGAGGTGAATGTTATGACCTTAGGTGAATTGAGACCGGCAGACGGCTCCACAAAGAACCGCTACAGAAAAGGCCGTGGGCATGCCTCCGGCAATGGTAAATTTGCAGGCCGTGGTCGTGGCGGACAAAAGTCCCGTTCCGGCGGCGGCACGAGAATCGCATTTGAAGGCGGACAGTTCCCGCTGTTCAGACGCCTCCCGAAAAGAGGTTTCAAGTGCAGAAACTCGAAAGAAATTATTCATATCAACCTCGTTCATTTGGACGTGTTTGAAAATGGCGACATCGTGGATATTGCGGCTTTACAGTCCAAGGGTTTGGTCAGCAATCCGCGCGACGGTGTGAAAATCCTTGGCGTTGGCGATATGACAAAGAAGCTGACGGTTCGGGTGAATTACTACAGCCAGTCCGCATTGGAAAAAATTGAAGCAGCAGGCGGAAAAGCAGAGGTGATTTGATGTTCAGCGTTTTTGTGAATGCTTGGAAGGTCAAAGAAATACGCAAGAAAATCATGTACGTATTGCTGATGCTTTTGATTTTCCGCATCGGTTGCCATATTCCATTGCCCGGTTTGAATATCGCCGCGCTCGCTGCGTCGGATATGAACAAAGCACAAAGCCTGTTCTCCTTAATTGCAGGCGGCGGCCGCGGAAGCATATTTTCAATGGGTATTGGTCCGTACATTACATCCTCGATTATCATGCAGCTGTTGACAGTCGCCATCCCCAAGCTGGAGCAAATCCAGAAGGAAGGCGAAGAAGGCCGCAAGAAAATCAACCAGTACACGCGTATCGTCGCGGTTGCACTGGCTATGCTGCAAGGCTCGGCGGAAGTATATAGCCTCCGCGCGTACTTCTTACCGGCAAACTGGTTCGTCTACATTGTGGCGATTATCGCCATCATCACGGGCACCATGTTCATCATGTGGATTAGTGAATTGCTGACGGAAAAGGCAATCGGCAACGGTTCCTCGTTCATCATTTTCGCGAATATCCTGTCAAGCTTGCCTCGTGCGGTCACCGCGCTTTATGCAGAAGCGACAGCCGGCGGTATCTTGAACGTGCTGAAGGTTCTTGCGATTATCGTACTGTTTGTTGGTGTTATCGTGTTTGTTGTCCTGATTCAAGATGGTGAGCGCCGTATCCCGGTACAGTATTCCAAGAAAATGGTCGGTAAACAGCAATTCGGCGGACAGAGCTCGTTTATCCCGATTAAAGTTAACATCGCGGGTGTTATGTCTATCATTTTTGCCATCTCTCTGTTGCAATTCCCGCAGACGCTGGCGCAGTGGTGGAACCCGGCTTGGCTTGCCAAGCTTGTGGCCGCTGTTGACATCACAGCACCGATTGGTGCGATTCTGTACGTTATCTTGATTTTCTGCTTTACCTTCTTCTATACCTCATTTGCCATCAACCCGATTGAAATGGCGGAGAACATGAAGAAGAACGGCGGCTTTGTTCCGGGTATCCGGCCGGGTCGTCCGACAAGCGATTATATTTCTCGAACGATTGACAGACTTTCTTGGATTGGCGCGGTATTCTATGCTCTGCTGGCAATGGTTCCGGTTCTGATTCAATGGATTTTCGGAATCAACGCAGGCTTCGGTGGCACAACGCTTCTCATCGTTGTCGGTGTGGCGCTGGAGTTGGATAAGCAGCTTGAATCTCAGCTTCTGATGCGTCACTACAAAGGATTCCTGAGCTAAGAGGTGCCGCCATGAGGATTGTTGTTCTGGGTGCGCCGGGTGCCGGTAAAGGCACACAAGCGCGCAATTTGGCAAAATACTACAACGCGCCGCATATCTCCACCGGGGATATGCTGCGCGAACACATGCGAAACGGTACAGAAATCGGCAATTCCATACGCGATTTGATGGATCATGGCGAACTTGTGCCGGATGCGCTTGTGATAGAGATTGTGACACCTGTGATTGAAGGCGGAAATTACATTTTGGATGGATTTCCAAGGACACTTGCACAAGCGGAACAGCTCGCACAAATGACGGAACGACTTCGGTCGCCGCTCAATTGTGTGGTGTCGGTCAATGTGCCGGACGATGTCATCATGGAGCGCATGACAGGGCGCGTCACGTGTCCGAAATGCGGCGCGATGTATCATCTTTTGTATTATCCACCGAAAAGTGAAGGCTTATGCGATGGTTGCGGTGCGGCTTTGGTACAGCGTGAGGACGATAAAGCGCGGACGGTGCAAAACCGCTTGCGTGTCTACCATGAAATGACTGAGCCGATTATTAACTACTACCGTGCGCAAGGTATTCTGATTGAGGTGAACGGCGTCGGCGAAATGCAAGAGATTGCGAATCGTCTGGTTGCGGCATTGGAAGAAGGTAAGTAATGGCGATACAAATTAAAAACAAAGATGAAATCGAAAAAATGCGTCTGGCCTGCCGGATTACGGCAGGAGCGCATCAGGTTGTGGAAAAGCTAATCTGCCCTGGCGTGACAACGCGTGAGCTGGATAAAGCGGCGGAGGCGTATATACGCTCGCAAGGCGCGATGCCGTCTTTCCTCGGATACAAGCTGCATCCTGACCTACCCGGTTTTGACGGTTCTATCTGCACTTCGGTCAACGAAGCGGTCATACATGGCATTCCGAGTAATCGAGTGCTCAAGGAAGGCGACATTATCAGCGTGGACATCGGCGCGTATATCGACGGATTCCATGGCGACGCGGCAAGGACACATGCGGTCGGCAAAGTGTCTGATGAGGCACAAAGGTTGATTGATGTGACGAAGGGCAGCTTCTTCGCAGGGATGCAGTTTGCGAAAAAAGATTGTTTCCTTCATCAAATTTGCGGCGCGATACAGAACTATGTGGAGTCGAACGGCTTCTCCGTCGTGCGGGAATACATCGGTCACGGTGTCGGACGCGATTTGCATGAATCGCCAGAAATCCCGAACTACAAGCCGCCCGGTCGCGGCCCAAAGCTTGCGCCCGGTATGTGTCTTGCGATTGAGCCTATGGTCAATGTGGGTACTTGGCAGATAGAGACGGATCGCAATGATTTTTGGACAGTGACGACGAAGGATAAGAAATTATCCGCGCATTACGAAAACACTGTGCTTATCACGGATGGCGAGCCGGATATTTTAACTTTGTATTAGGCGGTGAGCATATGGAGCTTTCCACTGGGCAAATCGTCTACTCCAAACGCGGCAGGGACGCAGGGCAACCCTTCGTCGTCATCGCGGTGCAAGACGGATTCGCAATGCTGGCAGACGGCAAAACCCGCAAGCTTGCGAAGCTGAAACGGAAAAAGGGAATCCATATTCAGCCGACGAACATTTTCGCTTCTGATTTGCGCGAGAGGCTGGAAAGGAACCGACAAGTCAATGATTCCGACGTCAGGAAAGCGCTGGCGGGGCTGTTGAAAGAGGAGTGAGGCTATATGTCAAAGGACGATGTAATTGAGGTTGAAGGAAAGGTAGTTGAAAAACTTCCGAACGCCATGTTCCAAGTCGAGCTCGAAACCGGCCATCGAATTATGGCGCATATCTCGGGTAAGCTGCGGCTGCATTTTATCCGAATCATTGTGGGCGACAAGGTTCTTGTCGAGATGTCCCCGTATGATTTGACAAAAGGCAGAATCATTTGGCGTGATAAATAAGCAAAGATTCGAAAGGAGCAACCATCATGAAGGTACGGCCGTCGGTCAAACCGATTTGCGAAAAGTGCAAGATTATTAAGCGCAAGGGCGCAATCCGCGTGATTTGCGAAAACCCGAAGCACAAACAGCGCCAGGGTTAAAGGACGAAAGTGCAGTTTAACGGGGTCAGGCCGAGGGTCAAGGCCCTCGACAGACCATTAAAATTACAATCCGAGCGGTGCATCATTTGTCAGAAACGGCAAATGAAAGGGAGCGGCTGCCCTGTACCAAACAATGTATAGAGTGGTAAGAAATATGAATCAGGAGGTGCGGTTAGCGCATGGCACGTATTGCTGGTGTAGATTTACCTAGAGAAAAGCGCGTAGAGATTGGGCTTACGTACATTTACGGCATTGGCCGGTCAAGCTCAAATAAAATTTTGGCGGAAGCCAATGTGAGCCCCGACACGAGAGTCAGGGATTTGACGGACGACGAAGTGGCACGCATCCGCGATGCGATTGATAAGCTCGTGGTGGTAGAGGGTGACCTCCGCCGTGAAATCGCGCTGAACATTAAGCGTCTTGTTGAAATCGGTTGCTACAGAGGGATTCGTCACCGTCGCGGCCTGCCGGTAAGAGGGCAGAGAACGAAGACGAACGCGCGTACGCGCAAGGGTCCGAAACGTACTGTTGCGAACAAGAAAAAGTAGGTAGGAGGGTTTCAGTCAAATGGCGAAGAAAGCAGTCAAAAAAGGAACAAGCCGTAAACGTCGTGAGAAGAAGGTCGTCGAGCGCGGTCAGGCGCACATTCAATCCACGTTTAACAATACAATCGTAACGATTACGGACGCTGCGGGCAACGCGCTGTCATGGGCAAGTGCAGGACAGCTTGGCTTCAGAGGCTCTCGCAAGTCCACGCCCTATGCGGCGCAGCAGGCAGCTGACACAGCGGCGGCAGCGGCGAAAGAATTCGGTCTCCGCATTGTGGATGTGTTTGTCAAGGGCCCGGGTAGCGGGCGTGAAGCAGCGATTCGTGCGCTTTCGGCAGCGGGTCTTGATGTGACGATGATTAAAGACGTTACACCGGTACCGCACAACGGTTGCAGACCGCCGAAGCGTAGAAGAATATAATGATGGGAGGGTGCAGATAAATGGCGATTAACAGAACACCAGTTTTGAAACGGTGCAGAAGTCTCGGTCTGGAGCCCGCTTTCCTTGGCGTAAGCAAGAAAAGCAAGAAAAAGCCTCCCATGACGAGAAAGAAAGTAAGCGAGTATGGTATGCAGCTTAAGGAGAAGCAGAAAGCCAAGTTTGTGTATGGCGTGTTGGAAAAACAGTTCCGTGCATACTTCGAAAAGGGCAGCAAGCTTCGCACAGGTCTTGTGGGTGAGAACCTGCTGATGCTTCTTGAGCTCCGCCTTGATAGCGTTATCTACCGCCTTGGCTATGCGCGCACGCGCAGAGAATCCCGCCAGGTCGTAAGCCACAATCTTGTTCGCGTGAACGGCAAGAAGGTCAACATTGCGTCTTACCAAGTCAAGGTCGGCGATGTGGTGGAAATTCGCGAAAATGCGAAATCCTTCCAGCGTTTCAAGGACATTTTGGAAGTTACGGGTTCCCGGATTGTTCCGGCGTGGCTGACAGCAGACCACAACAACCTTTCCGGCACGATTAACGCGCTGCCGACGAGAGAACAAATCGACACGCCTGTGCGTGAGACGCTCATCGTTGAGTTGTATTCCAAATAATCGGATTGTGTATAGCTTATCCCAGAATTGGAAAAAGCTTATACGGGGGCGCTTAGGTAGCCCCCTCCGGTTCGCGGAACCTGTGAAGGAGGGTCTGTATACGTGTTTGAATTTCAAAAACCTCATATTGAAATCGTAAAGAAAACGCCGGATGGCCTGTATGGCTGNTTCGTGGTCGANCCGCTTGAAAGAGGATACGGTACGACGCTCGGCAACTCCCTGCGGCGGATTCTGCTTTCCAGCCTGCCCGGTGCGGCGGTCAGCAGCATCAAGATTGAGGGCGTTTTGCATGAATTCAGCGTGATTCCCGGTGTGAAAGAAGACGTCACTGAAATCATTCTGAACTTGAAGAACATGGCCTTAAAGGTCAACGGTGACAGCATTGAGCCGCGGAAGGCATACATTGATGTCAGCGCGGAGGGAGAGCTTCTTGCGGGGGATATTAAGTTTGACCCCGATGTAGAGGTACTGAATCCGGATTTGCATATCGCGACAATTTCCGGCGGGGCGGACTCCAAGTTTTATGCGGAGCTTACCGTCACTAAGGGGCGCGGATACATTGGCGCGGAGCGTAACAAGCGTCAGGATCAGCCGATTGGCTTGATTCCGGTGGATTCGCTCTACACGCCTGTGCGCCGTGTGAATTTCCTTGTAGAAAACACACGTGTCGGACAGATTACGGACTACGACAAGCTTGTACTCGAGGTCTGGACGAACGGGACAATCAAGCCTGAGGATGCAGTCAGCCTCGGTGCGAAAATCCTGAATGAGCACTTGAACCTCTTCATTAACCTTTCTGACAGCGCAAGCATGCCTGACATTCTTGTACGGCAGGAAGAGGGGACGAAGGAGAAGGTGCTTGAGCTTAGTATTGAGGAGCTTGACCTTTCCGTCCGTTCCTACAACTGCCTCAAGCGCGCCGGTATTAACACAGTGGAAGATTTAGCGAACCGTACGGAAGAGGATATGATGAAGGTCAGAAACCTCGGTCGGAAGTCGCTGGAGGAAGTGCTGAACAAGCTTGCAGAGCTTGGCCTTGTTTTGAAGCCGAGTGACGAATAAATGCGCAGTGTTTTGTCTTTAGCGTTTGACGCTGAAAACACTGTGATACATCATTGTTTTATCTATTTATTTTGAATCAAAGGAGGGTTTTGAATGCCGGGCTATAGAAAGCTTGGACGTACAACTTCCCAGCGGAAAGCAATGCTGCGGAATCTGACGACCAATTTATTATACCATGGAAGAATCAGAACCACGGAAACCCGTGCGAAGGAAGTACGTAAAATCGCCGAAAAGCTGATTACATTGGCTGTGAAAGAGCAGAGCAACTTCACCGAGGTAACAGTGACGGCAAAGGTGCCGAAGAAGGACGCCAATGGCGTACGTGTGAAGACGGAAGTCAACGGCAAGCGCGTGACCGTGTTCGACGAGGTACAGAAGACCATTAAGAAGGATAACCCGAGCCGCATGAACGCGAGACGCAAGATGTTGAGCGTCCTGTATCCTGTGACAGAGGTTCCGGCAGATGGAAAGAAGCTGAAGAAGAACACGAAGGTTGTCGATATGGCGGCAAAGATGTTCGACGATATCGCACCGAAGTACACCGAGCGTAAGGGTGGCTACACAAGAATTGTGAAGCTTGGCCAGCGCAAGGGTGACGGCGCGGAGGAAGTTTTCATCGAGCTTGTCTAGTCAAAGATAAACGATACGCGGCGCTTGCAATGCAAGCGCCGCGTTGTTGTGTCAACCATTCATTTGCGCGATGATGTTTTTGATATCGTCTGATGCAATGAGCTTGCCGCGAAGGACGACATTCTCGACGGTATCAGAAAAAAGTGTCGTGTTGATGCTGCTTTCAAAAATCAACATGCCAATGACGCTGATGTTGAGCTTCGAATCGTTCTCTCGCAGCTTTTCCAGCGTTTTACCAGAAATATGGCAAATCCCGATGAATTTTTCCCATTCCCGTTTGCTGGCGATGGGAATGAGAGATGCTTCGATGCGGCTTTTGTGATTGTCGAGGCTGGTGCGAATAGAGGTACGGATGAAGTCCGACCGGTTCGCGTACACGCCTTGCTCCACAAGGACATCAATCTGTGCCAGCTCGACAACGCCAAGGTTGATTGTGAGCTTTTCCGTTTCGTTCACCATAGAAAAACCTCCATATGCCATCCGTGTGGATGGTTAACGAACTTATGTTATCAAAATATTTTCAAAATGTCAAGAGGTATACAGTATTCGTATACGAAAAGGTGCTTTTCATACAAGAATAGAAAAATAAATACAAAGCAGACTTCGCCGTGCTGGCAACGTACCTATTGACAAATGGCTGAATAGCGATTATTCTCAATGTATGGAGGTGATTTGCGTGAATGAAAAAACAAATGTGAAGGACAATGCTTGGCGCACGCAAAACTCGTTGTGGATGGTATGGGTGTTTATCCCACTGTGTAATTTTCTTGCGTTTCTTTGGATTGGTGCCCGCGCAAAAACGAAGAAATGGGTGTTTTTCGCCGTGCTGTATTTTGCGGTGAATACGGGGTTGCTGATGTGGTTTTTCCGGGGCGACGCTAATTGGATGAGTCTTGCATTTGCTTTGGGAAAACTCGGGATTGTGGTGCTGGGTCTCGCCGTCTACATTTACGGCATTGTCCATGCGTTTATCACCCGGTCGGAATATTTGCGCCGCTACGCGGCTGTGCTTGACGCGAATGAAAGCGCCGCCATGCAGGCGAAGAACCGACGCGATTTCTTCGGCGACACGGACAAGGACGAAGCGCCCAAACCGCAGAAGCTGGCGCTGGAAGCGGGTTATAAGATGATGCGCGAAATGTACGACCTGTACCAGAGTATGCAGGACACGCGCTTGAAGGACGAAATGGCGGAGATATACGAAACGGCGGAAAAGATTTACAAGTATATCGCCGCAAATCCGGAATCCGCAGGGAAAATCCGTAAATTTAATGAGTACTATTTCCCGGAAGTGCTCAGGATGCTGCATGAATACCAGAAGCTGCTGAACCTTGGCGAAGGCGCAGATATAGGCGGTAAGGTAGAGAAGCTGCTCCAAGCCATGATACCGGCGTTTAAGAATCAACTGGAGAACCTGCGGTCGGACAAAGCGCTTGATATGCAAACCGATATGGCGGTTATTGAACAAATGGCAAAGCGCGACGGCTTGGCGGACAGCGATATGTAAGACAATTGCCCGCGGAAGCGGTTGAGGAGGAAATGGAATGAAGTTTTGGAAACGGTTTGTGAGTACGTTGCTTGTAACGGCTCTTTTACTGTCGCCGACACAGTTGTTTGCGGCGGAGGCAGCAACGGATTTGCCGGATGCGTGGGCGTTGAAGGAAGTGTTCCTCGCAGAGACATTCGGACTGAGCGTGGAGGGCGTTGGCGTAAATTTCAAAGAAACAATGCCGTTAGCGAATTTTGAAAAGCTGCACAATGCATTTTGCGCACGTTTGGAAGTGGAGGATGGGCTTAATGTCCCCGCCAATGGTATCGTCACGCGCGGGTATGTGCTTGAGGAATTGTATGACACCATCCGCATAGCTGCCGGTAAGGACGCAGGTGATTTGACGGCACTGGATTACTTCGTCGGTAACGGATTAATCAATGGCCGTGCGGACGGCCAGTATGCATTGGACAAGCCTTGCACCACGCAGGAGGCGATTCTGTTTGCCACGCGTGCGTATATTGCCATTTCGCAGTACCTGGACCGCGGCGCAAAGGGTTTCCTCTGGAAAGTTTCGGATGAGGACAACACGGTTTACCTCCTTGGTTCCATCCATTTGGCGGATTTCAGTATGTACCCATTGAGCCCTGCAATAATGGCTGCCTATGATGATTCCGAAGCGCTTATTGTTGAGGTTGACATCAGTGAGGTTGATGTTGATGAAATGACGCAATTGGTTTTGGAGAAAGCATTGTATAACGACGGCACACTCCTTGAAGATGTGCTGAGCAAAGAGACATTCGACAATTTGCTGATGTTGTTGGAGAGCAGCGGATACCCGCGGGAGCTTGTGAATCTGATGCGCCCGTGGTACGCGCAATTGCTATTGACGAGCTTGCCTTCCGGCGGAACCACAGCGACCGGGATTGATCCGTTCCTGATTGTTCTGGCGATTTTGGATGAAAAGCCGATTGTTTCGTTGGAAACGGCAGTGGATCAAATTGAAATGTTTGCATCCATGTCCGAAGAAGCACAGATTTATTTGTTGGAAAGCGAGCTTTCGGCGCGTATCGCGCTTTCGAAAGAAGAGAATGATGCGTTGACGGAGCAGGTCTTCGGAAGCCTGCTGGAAGCGTGGTATCTTGGCGATTTGGAAAAAATGGATGAAGCATTTGGTCTTTCCACGGAGACGGATGAAGTTGTGCTGGAGTATTACAACAAGGTCAACACGGAACGGAACGAAAAAATGCTGCCGAAGATAGAAATCCTGTTGAATGAATTTGAAGAAAACATCATGGTCGTTGTCGGTACAATGCACATGATGTACGATGTCGGGCTTGTGAAGGGTTTGGAGAATCTGGGCTACACGGTGGAACGGATTCAATAATCTTTTCGTTTCATACATAAGGGGGTGATGGCGTGAAGCGGAAACGTGACGAAACCGGAACCTCCTTTTTGTGTGCGACAAAGTACCCTATCGTACTCGTTCACGGCACGGGCTTCCGAGACAAGACACTCCTGGATTACTGGGGGCGCATTCCGCGTGCGCTGTCTGTCGAAGGTGCGAAAGTGTTCTACAGCCATCAGGATGCTTGGGGCACCATTGAGCATAACGCGGAAATGGTGAAGCGTGCTGTTAAAGCTGTATTGGCAGAGACGGGAGCCAAGAAGGTCAATCTCCTCGCGCATTCCAAGGGCGGACTGGAAGCACGGTATATGATTGCCGCGCTGGGTATGGGAAATAAAGTGGCTTCTCTGACAACCATCTGCACGCCGCACCACGGTTCTCGAACGATGGATGCGATTCTACGGCGGTTCCCTGGCCCGTATCGGCTTTTGGGGTGGGTTGTGGATGGCTTTTTCCGGTTTCTCGGGGATGAAGCGCCTGCTTTCGCCGTGACGAGCCGACAATTCACTACAGCTTTTGCGCGTTCTTTCAACGCGACAGTTCACAATGACAGGCGTGTGTACATGCAAAGCTATGCGTCGTCCCTGCGGAAGCCGTTGACGGATGTGGTTTTTGGCATGACATACCTTGTGGTGAAACGCTTTGACGGGTCGAATGATGGGCTTGTCTCGGTGCAGTCCGCGAAATGGGGACGGTACAGGGGTGAAGTGAACGTCGCCGGACGGCGAGGTTTGTCCCATGGCGATGTGGTGGACGCGAGACGATTCGACGTGAAAGGCATAAATATCCGGCGGTTCTACGTCGGCGTAGTGCAGGAGTTAAAGGGGATGGGGTTTTGAATTTCAATCATTTGTACATCATCGGCGGGTCACCCTGCTGCGGAAAGAGCACCATCGCGGCATTGCTGTGTGAACGGCATGGCTTACAGTATTTCAAAGCAGATGATTTTTTGGAAGAAATCCTCCAACGTGGCACGGACGATGGGGACGAGCTGCTTCGACGGGTCAAGGATATGACGATGGACGAATTATGGCTCCGCAACCCGCAGACGCAGGCGACAGAAGAGCTTATGATTTACGACAGGCTGTTTCCGTATTATATGGATGCGTTGGCGCGGCTACGAGCGGACACGCCCATCCTCGCGGAGGGAGCGGCGTTTTTGCCGCGCTGCGTGAAGCGGCTTGATGTCGAGCAGGCGAAGTATGTCTGCATGACGCCGACGAAGGCGTTTCAAATAGAGCATTACCGGCAACGCGAATGGGTATGGACGTATTTGGCGGCGTGCTCGAGCAAGGATGAGGCGTTTGTGAATTGGATGGAGCGCGATGCGTTGTTCGCCAGAAATGTGTCAGAGCAGGCGCGGGAAGCGAGCTTTCCGGCGTTGGTCGTGGACGGACAAGCGGGCGTCGAGGAGATGGCGGCGATGGTCGCGCGCTCGCTCGGCTTGGCGTGAAAATATTTGAAAAACCATTTGACATTTACATATAAGTGTGTTATATTGTTTTGGTATCTTTGCACTGGTTTGCAAAGGTTCTTTGCCGCGTGGCGAGGCTTGAAAGTGTGCGGAGGAATCCGCGCCGCCGTAGTCAGCGAGTTTGGGAAGAGGAGGTAGAGAAATGTACGCTATTATTGAAACGGGCGGCAAGCAGTATAAGGTTGCTGCGGGTGACATCGTAAGAGTGGAGAAGCTTACGGCTGAGGCTGGTTCGAGCTATTCGTTCGACAAAGTACTTATGGTGGCTGAGGGCGAGAACGTGACGGTCGGTGCGCCGTATGTTGCGGGCGCTGCTGTAAAGGCATCCGTCATCGGCGATGGCAAAGAAAAGAAAGTCATCGTTTATAAGTTCAAGTCTAAAAAAGGCTTCCACAAGAAAAAAGGCCATAGACAGCCTTACACAAGCCTGAAAATCGAAGCGATTAACGCGTAATGATTAAGGCGCATTTCTATCGAAACGAGACGGGCGGATTGTACGGCTTCAAGGTCAAGGATCATGCGGACAGCATCATTTGTTCAGCCGTATCCGCGCTTGTGATGAATTGTGTCAACTCTATGGAGGAGTTGACGGACGCCAAGGTGAAGTACAAAAGTAAGGAAAAGGACGGCGTGATAACGTGCGAGGTGCCCAAGCTTAAAAAGGGCAACCATCACCACGATGCCGACTTGTTCCTGCGGGCGTTGCGCCTTGGGTTGATCTCCATCGCGATTGAGTATGGAGAGCATATCCGTGTATATGACGAGGAGGTGTAGTGCAAATGCTTATCATGAATTTACAGTTTTTCGCGCATAAGAAGGGTGTCGGTTCCACAAAGAACGGACGCGACAGCGAGGCGAAGCGCCTCGGCCCGAAGCGTGCTGACGGGCAGGTCGTGAAGGCGGGCAATATCCTGTTCACACAGAGAGGGACGAAAATCCATCCCGGTGTCAACGTGGGGAGAGGCTCCAACGACACGCTGTTTGCTTTAGCGGACGGGCGCGTAAGATATGAAAGAAAGGGTCGCGACAAGAAGCAGCTTTCGGTGTACCCGGTTGTAGTAGCTGAATAATTAGGCGATAGAAAGGCTTTCAAATCTTGCGTTTGAAAGCCTTTTTTATCGAGTTATGGAGATTGAGATTATGTTTGTCGATAAGGTAAAAATAACGATAAAGGGTGGAGACGGTGGCAATGGCTGCGTATCGTTTTTCCGCGCCAAATATGTCGTCAACGGCGGCCCGGACGGTGGGGACGGCGGACGTGGCGGTTCCGTCATTTTTGAAGCGGACGGCGGCATGTCCACGTTGCTGGATTTCCGGTATACCCGTGTGTTCAAGGCAGAGCGCGGAGAGGACGGCAGCAAGCGCAACTGCTCCGGTCATTCCGGAGCGGATATCATCATCCGTGTACCGGTCGGCACCATCATTCGCGAGGCGGAAAGCGGTAAAATCATGGCGGATATCACGGAGCTTGGTCAGCAGCGCGTTTTAATAAAGGGCGGCCGCGGCGGACGGGGGAACCAGCATTTCGCCACGCCGGTGCGGCAAGCGCCGCGCTATGCGGAGCAGGGGAGGCAGTCGAGAACGTACGATGTCATCCTTGAGCTGAAGCTTATTGCGGACGCAGGCATTATTGGCTTCCCGAATGTAGGTAAGTCCACATTGTTGTCCATGGTAACGAATGCGAATCCGAAAATCGCGAACTACCACTTTACGACGCTTGCGCCGAATTTGGGCGTGGTGCGGGACAAGTACGGTTCGGATTTCGTGCTGGCGGATATTCCCGGTATTGTCGAGGGTGCGAGCGAGGGCGTTGGCCTTGGCTTTGAGTTCCTGCGGCACATCGAGCGTACAAAAGCGCTCATCCATGTAGTGGACGCGGCGGCAGTTGAAGGCAATGACCCGCTGGAGGAAATTGAAAAAATCAACAGCGAGCTGGACTCTTATAACCCCGCGCTTTTGGAACGTCCGCAGATTATTGTCTGCAATAAAATGGATATCCCGGAAGCGCAAGAAAATTACGAAAAAATCAAAGCAATCTACGAGCCGAAGGGGATGCAGGTCTTTCCGGTATCGGCCGCGTCCAACCATGGTCTGGACGACGTGATGAAGGCCATTGCCGATATTTTGAAGAATTATCCGGAGGATATTGTTTTCGCCGAGGAATACGATCCCTTTACCGAAGTCAAGGTGGATATGGAGCCGTTTACGATTACAAAAATGTCCGAAACATATTATCTTGTCGAGGGTGTCGGCGTGGAAAAAATGGTGGGATATACGACGCTGGAGACGGAGAAGGGCTTCGCCTTTTTCCAGAAATACCTGCGTGATCGCGGCATCATAACAGCGCTTGAAGAAAAAGGTATACAAGAAGGCGACACTGTACGGATTTATGATTTGGAATTTGAATTCTATAAATAATCAGTGGGAGGCATTAGGGTATGGCGGAAATCTTGGTTGCAGGGCATACGATTAACGCGGCGGCGCAGTCGCTTGACCTTGAGCAGAGGAACATAGAGGATATAACACCTTTGCGCTCCTTGAAAACTGTGGAAGAGCTGTTTTTAAGCCACAACCAGATTACTGATGTCACGCCGGTTTCCGCACTGACGAGTCTACGGGTGCTTTCCTTTTGGGACAATCTCGTTTCTGATATATCTCCGCTGCAAGGCTTAATCAACATTACGCATCTGGGGTTGGGTGAGAACGGGGTGTCTGATTTGTCTCCGTTGCAATCGCTGGTTCGTCTCGTGGAAGCGGATTTAGAACACAACCGTATCAGCGATGTATCGCCCCTGCGAACGCTTAATGGTTTGCGTAGTCTCTATTTGTCGGACAACAAAATCACCGATATTACACCCTTGTCTGCACTTGTTGACTTGGAAGAGCTGGGACTGTACGGGAATCAAATCACAGATGCAACACCCTTGTATGCGTTGAAAAAATTGATAAAGTTGGAGATTCACGGCAATCTGCTGACGGATTCACAAATCGCAGAATTGAAGCGTGCATTGCCGGATTGCGAAATTGTATGAAGATATAAGGAGGGTTGAATATGGCCTTAACAAGTAAGCAACGCGCGTATCTGCGCGGGTTGGCACAAAAGCTGGAGCCGATTTTCCATGTGGGAAAAGGCGGCATCACGCCGGAACTGACGGATGCGGTGGCGCAGGCGCTGGAAGCGCGGGAGCTCGTGAAGCTCAGCGTTTTGAACAATTGTGTCATGGAACCGGCCGAAGCGGCCGATATGTTAAGTGGGAGGACACGCGCCGAGGTCGTACAGGTCATCGGCAAGCGGTTCGTCCTTTTTCGCGTTTCCAAGACGAAGCCGGTGATTGAATTGCCGAAGGAACGCTAGTTTCGGCAAGATGTAACGGAGGTGCTTACGGTGAAAAAAATCGTATGTTGTATGCTTGCGCTGCTGATGGTGTTATCCGCATTGCCTGTATCGGCGGCAGAAGCGTTCGTGCGGCTGGATGCAAGTGCGAGTGCCCGTGTGGCGGAGGTCATCGACGGGGATGCCATCCTCGTACGCGGCCAGAATGGACAGGTTGCGCTTGTCAAGCTCATTGGCGTAGACACGATGGGGCGCATGGACGCGTTTGAATACCTGACAAGCCGACTGCTGGGGAACGATGTTCTGCTCGTGCTGGACGCGAACGTTTCCTGGGACGGACGCTGGAATTATGCGTATGCGTACCGGTTGAATGAACTGGTCAACGGCACGATTTTACAAAGCGGCCTCGGACGATTGAATGCATCGCACGACTGTGCTTCGCTGTACAGCTCCCTGGGCAAAAGCCAAAATCTGGCGCGCGCGTCGCGCGTCGGTATTTGGGCGGATCCGGATTATCCCGGCGGAATAATTCTCAGCGGCCTCCAAGTGAACATCAACACCGCCACCGCGTCACAGATTTCATCAACGTTGTCGGGCGTGACTTCGACTGTGGCGTCGGCCATTGTGGCGTATCGCGAGAAGAATCCATTCCGTACGGTGGAGGATGTGAAGTTCGTCAAAGGCTTTACGAAGGCGATGTTTGACAGAAACCGGTTCAATATGGCGGTTTCCACCAATATGCTTACTGCGACGCAGGAGGAGCTTGGTTTCCTTCGCGGGATTTCCGCGAGCGACGTGACGAAGATTGTGGAGTACCGCCTCCGTAATGGCGTGACAGATTTGCGGAATTTGGTGACGAACGGTTGCATCACACAGACGCAATACAACAACAATCTCCCGTATATAGCGCTGGAGGATGTGTTTCGTATTACACGCACGGTGCCGTCCTATACCGCGAACATTAACACAGCGACAAAGACGCAGTTGACGAATGCGGGGCTTTCCAATGCGCAAGCGGATCAATTGATTGCCCTTCGCGGAACCTATACATTCAAGTCGCTGTATGATGTGGGTAAGGCGCTTTCCTTGAATGAAGAAGCCATTAACCATCTTGCGGACAACCTGACGGTCTGGACGGAAATCAATCTGGCAGCGGAGCATGAGCTGCGCTCGCTGTTCGGCACGCGGTCAAATGCGGCAACGCTGGCGGCGAAGTTGTATGCCCGTCAGCCGTTTGCGCGGTTGACGGATTTGCAATTGCAAATGACGCTGGAGGAGTTCAATCTCATTGCGCCGTACATTTACAAAGATGTCATCGAGACGAATTATATCAACGCCAACACAGCGTCGGTGGAGCAGATGGTGAATGCGGGTATCTTGCGCTCTGCAGCGGACAAGCTCCACGCGCAAGCGGGTAAAATGACATCACCGGATAAGATACCGGCGGAGGCAAGAAGTTATTCCAACCGCTTTACACTGCACACAAACATCAATACGGCATCGTACGGGGAGCTGTCTTCGCTGCACAAAGACATGACCGTGACGCTGGTGAATGCGATTTTGGAATACCGGATAGACCAACCTTTCGGCACGGCTGCGGAGGTTGAGCTGTTCTTTAAGGAGCAAAAGGAAACGGCGATTTACGACAAGATTAAGTCTTTCCTTGTCACACGATAGGAGCGACATTTTATGCGGATAGTAGTGGTTGACGGGCAGGGCGGCGGTCTGGGCCGCGCGTTGGTGGAGCGTATCCTGCGGGAGCTGCCCGAGGCGGAGCTTGTCGCAGTCGGTGCCAATGCGCTGGCGACGGCGGCGATGTTGAAGGCGGGTGCAACCGCTTGCGCCACGGGTGAAAACGCAGTGGCGTATAATTGCGCACGCGCGGACGTAATTGTCGGCGCGCTAGGCATCGGCTTTGCGAATGCCATGCATGGAGAAATCAGCCCGGCCATGGCGCGTGCCGTATCGGAAAGCCGCGCGTTGAAGCTGCTGCTGCCGGTTTCGCGTTGCAATGTGGAAATTATCGGTGCAGCAGAGCGGAGCATGTCAGCACAACTTGACGAGGTCGCGGTGCGCTTGCGGATACTTGCAACGGAGCAGTAAACGGAAGAAAAGATATTTTTTTGATAATCCCGGGAATGGCGTATTCTCGGGGTTTTTTCATTTTAACAAGCAAATGGGAGTCTTGACACTCTCAGGGAATGACGCTATAATAAAATGGTTATTGTGCAGTGACTTGATACTGTCGTAAAGGGGTTGTCCGGCGTGGGGAATGAAATTACTTTGAAGGATTTGGCGCGAATGGCAAATCTTTCTGCAAATACGATTTCCTGTGCGTTAAACAACAAGCCCGGTGTGAGTGCCGAAACGCGGGAGCGCGTGTTGCGGCTTGCCGATGCGTATAACTACCGGCCGAACATGATGGCGCGGAGTATGCGCGGCGTGCAGACGAAGATGATTGGCGTGCTGGTCGGCGATATTAACGACGCGTTTTTTGTNGAACTCCTCGCAGGGGTGGAAGAAGTCGCGCGGAAGGAATCCATGGCCATCATGGTGGGGAACACGAGCAATGACCCGCAGAACGAGGAGCTCGGTCTGGATATGTTCCTGTCGTATAAATGCGAGAATATTGTTATCACGCCGTCGGGCTCGGATGCGAAGATATTGCAAAAACTGCGGAGTGCCGGTGTCAATTATGTCATTGCGGATAGAACCTTTCCCGATGCGTCGAAATACAATCAGGTGTCGATTGATAACCAGCAGGATGCGGTGGGCTGTACAGCACCTTATCAATTGCGGACATACGCGGATTGCGATATTCAACCAACGGTCGGACATCGCTACGGAGAAAGAGCGTACAGCGGGGTATCATGCTGCGCTCCAGGCGAACGGCATAACGCGCTGTGCGGCGTATGAACGTTTCATTGGGAATAAATCGGAAATCGCCGCTGAATGCGAGGCGTTGATGGCACTCCCGGAGCCGCCGACAGCCATATTCATCGCGAAGGACACATTATCCATGCAGATTGTATCGTCTTTGCGTATGTTGGGCTTGGATATACCGGATGATTTGTCGGTCGTAATTTATGGCTGTCCGGAGTGGTCGCAATCATTCCACCCGCATTTCGATTGCATGGTGCGCCCTGTAAAAGAAATCGGGCGTATTGCGGCAGAAATCATCATGAACAACATTCAAAACGGGCAGGAGAAACGCAACACAAGCTGTGTGCGGCTTCATTCTGTGTTGATGGAAAAAGAAACGGTTAAGAAATTGGTATGATGTAGATGTCGTACCGTGTAAGATTACGTTGACAAAAAATGCGTGAATACCGGATAGTATTCACGCATTTTTTTCGAAACAGTAACGTTACGGTTACAATGATTTCATATATTCGCGCCGCGCCGGGCAGCAAGGGCAGTGATCCCGGTGGCACATAAAAAACGACGGTTGCTCATGCATGATGGTGACAGCTTCACCCACCAGTGCGCGTGCGGACATGAGTTGGCAAGTGGCTTTTCCAATTTTACCGTACTGTAAATACCCCGCCCGTTTCATGATACCCTCGATAAGAGGAAAGCCAGAGCTGCATCCTGTGAATTCTGTGACTTCGGCGGTTTGCACCATACCGTTTTCATCCAAGTAATGTGTGGTAGAACCCCATTTTGCATTGTAGTGCAGCTTTATATAGGGGACACCCGCGAGATATTCCGCCAGATGTAACATAGTGTTGGCCGAATGGGTCACACCGAGGAGAAGCACTTTCCCGTTTTCTCGATAGATTCGGTGGAGTGGGGACTCATACCCGACAGGATTGTTCTGCGCGTGATTCGCGGTTAAAAAAGCGGCTTGTTGCCCGATGGCGGCGGAGGAATGCGTCGCATGACCGGAACGTAAAGCGTTCGGATGCTTGCGGACAATTTCTGTAAACATACCGACGTGGCTGGGGGAATTGGCAACATCGTATGGTGTCGGTACGAGGTCGGTAAAATTCAGTGTATGCGTTGGAACCGCAAGCGTACCCGCTGCGCCAAGCACATCAAGAAAACTGTCGATAAGTGTCTCCGCGCCGCCCTCGATAGAGCCAATGCTTTTTAAGGAAGAATGGACATACACGATATCACCGGGAGCGACGCCAAGCGCACGTATATCAGCGGCAAGGCTTTCTCGGGTACATATAGTTTCAATGGAATCAATGGACATGGTTAACCTCCTGTTATTAATGATACCAACACATTATAACGGATACGGAACAAAATGAAAAGGGCAAAACGCGGCTTGCCGCAAAAAATATAAAAAGCGAATATGGAGAGGTGCAAACATGAAAACGAAACTGTCTTTTCTGACAACCATGATGCCGGGTGCAAATCTTGGGCCTGAAAACCCGCTGCCGGATATCAAAAATCCCCCGGCGGTCAACGCGAACATTAAAGTTGACGAAACGGTCGAGGCGGATGAAACAAAGTATTTTGAGTATGGCAAGGTGTCTACAATTCTGCCGTATAAGATGCAAGATGGGTATGACCGTGACAAGCAGATGCGCGAATACGAGACGGTCGTATTGGAGAATGATTACCTCTATGCTGTATTCTACCCACAGTTCGGCGGCAAGCTTTGGACACTGTATGACAAGGTGAATGAGAAGCACCTGCTCCAGACGAACCCCGTGTTCCAGCCCTGCAACCTTGCTCTCCGCAACGCGTGGACGAGCGGCGGTGTCGAATGGAATATTGGTATCTCCGGCCATACGCCCTACACACTTTCCCCGATGCATACGACTGTACTGAACCTGGAGGATGGCACACCTGTTCTCCGCATGTACGAATGGGAGCGCGTGCGCCAGGTGTCCTACCAGATTGACGCGTATTTGCCGGATGATTCCAAGCATCTCTTCTTGCGTATGCGCTTGGTGAACACGCAGGATGTGGAAACGCCCATTTACTGGTGGTCGAACACGGCTGTGTATGAATCCGAGGACACACGCGTGCTTTGCCCGGCAGACAAGGCGTTTAACTGGGGTTATGGTAGCACCTTCCGTAAGGTACCGGTACCTGTGTTTGAGGGTGTGGACAGCAGCTACACCACGCGTTTCCCGCACTCGATGGATATGTTCTTCAATATCCCGATGGAACAGCGCCGTTGGGAGGCCGCTTTGGACGGCAAGGGCGAAGGCCTTGTGCAGACTTCGACGGATTTGCTCCGCGGGCGTAAGCTGTTCATGTGGGGCAACGGTGTCGGCGGCAACCGCTGGCAGGAGTTCCTGGCCGCACGCGGCGAGGCGTATTCCGAAATCCAGGCTGGTTTGGCGAACACACAGATGGAGCGCCTGCCCATGCCCGCGAATGCGGTTTGGGAGTGGGTTGAAGCATATGGCTACCTAAAGGGTGACCCGGCGAAGGTGCATGACGAGAACTGGCAGACGGCGTATAAGCATGTGGATGCGGTGCTGGAGAATGATCTCCCGCGTGCGAAGCTTGATGCGGAGCTGGCGCGTTTATCGACGGAGCTTGACCAGGAAGCGGTGCCTGTGAAGCTTGGTAGCGGCTGGGCTGCATTGGAGCTGGCGCGCCGTGGTATGTGCTGCAAGTTCAACGGAGAAAAGGCGGTTTACACGAAGGATTCCATCAACTGCGAGCAAAAGCCGTGGCTGGAGCTGCTGGAGACGGGTGCCTTCCCGGAATTCTGCGTATCGGACGAGCCGGCAGCGTATTTGACACAGTCAGAGTGGTTGCCGCTTTTGAAGGGTGCTATCGATAGCGGCAAGAGCGACCATTGGCATGCTTGGTTGCAATTGGGTGTTATGTATTGTGCGGTGTTTGATTTTGACGCGGCGAAAGCGGCGTTTGAGACATCCTTTGCGAAGAAGGCGAATGCGTGGGCAAAGCGGAATCTTGCGGCTTTGGAATCCTTGAAGGACAATCACAAGGCAGCAGCAGATCTGTTGTTGGAGGCTGTTGCGCTTCTGCCGCAACTGCATATCGCAGTGGAATGTGGCCGTGCGTTGTTATCCAGTGAACGCTATGCCGAATGTGCGGCGTTCTGCGACAAGTTGCCGGAGGACATCCGTCTGCATGGCCGTATCCAGGTGATTCGTGCGCAGGCGGCTACGAAGATGGGCGACATCGCCACTGCGAAGGCAATGCTTGATGCGGATATCCAGGTGTATGACATCCGCGAGGGTGAAGTGCTTTTGTCGGATGTTTGGACGGAGCTGTACACGATGGTTCTCGCGCAGGAGAAGGGTGTCGCAGTTGACAGCCTCAAGAAGCGCGATGTGTGGGCGGTTTACCCCATCCCGCAGAAGTACGACTTCCGCATGAGAGTGGAAGAGTAAGAACTAAGTCAAAAACCTTGGGACTCCGTCCCAAACCCTGCAAGCTTTTTGTAAAAAGCTTGAGCAAAAACTTTAACACACACCGCGCAATTGCGCGGTGTAGGGAAGGGTCAAGGGATGTGTCCCTTGCGGGGTTTGGGGCGCGGCGCCCCAAGGTTTTCATTTTTGAAAAAGAGGTGACTGCATGAAAATGGCAGAATGGCTGGCGTTGATGGACAAGGTATTCAACGCGGACAAAAGCCAGGAGATATTGGAGAAAATCTGGGAAAACGACCGCTGGTTCGACTTCAAGGCGTTCAACCGCACAGCACAAGTTTGCGCAGATTACATGACCGTATGCGGTTTGGAAGAGGTTGAACTGACCCCGCTGATCGCAGACGGTAAAACGCCGTACGGCGATTGGGTATTGCCCAAGGCGTGGGATGTAGAGGACGCAAAGCTCGTGTTGTTGGAAGCTGGCGGAGAGACAGTCGTCGCGGATTACAAGGCCGTGCCGTGTGCGCTTTCCATCAACAGCGCGCCGACGCCGGAGGGTGGTTATACAGCGGAACTGATAGCCATCGAAGCCGACGCGGCGGATACACCGGACATCAAGGGCAAGCTGCTTTTGACGACAAAGCCCGCGCAGACATTGGTGGGAATGGCGAAGAAACATGGTGCCATCGGTATTGTGAGCGACTTTTTTCCGCTGTACCCCGGTGTCAGAGATACGCGGGAGCAGATGCACGAAACCACGCGTTGGGATAATAATTTTATCCAGCCAATCAACGACACCGGCCTTTTCGCATTCAATATCACGCCCGACATGGGCGATATGCTCCGCGCGAAAATGGCGAAGGGTGAAACGCTCACCATGCGCGCGACGGTGGATGCGCGGATTTACGACGGGGAGAACAATGTGGTGTCCTGTGCGATTTTGGGCAGCGACCCGAACGCAAAGGAGTTGTTCCTGTACGGACACCTGTACGAGGAAGGCGCACATGACAACGCCTCCGGCTGTGCGTTGTTTATTGAAATGCTCCGTGCGGCGATGGTGCTGATTAAGGACGGAAAGCTCCCGCGGCCAAAGCATACGATTCGCCTGATTATGGGATACGAATGTGTGGGTTCGACCGGTTGGCTCGTCACGCATGAGCAGGAAGCGGCCAACATGTTTTGCGGCATTGTAGCGGATATGATTGGCACCGAAGGTATCGACAATTCTGTTATGACCGTACGGATGGACCCGCTTTCGAATTACAGCTTCATTGATTCCGCATTGAAACAGGTGAACATAGACTATAAGAGCTTGTACGCACCGGATTACAAGTGGATACTCACAAAATTCCAGATTGCCAGCGATAACATGAT
>JGI994J12354_10001257_pt1 | contig 25662 bp, 25 predicted proteins | sample IntmicLarv3ML3BL_FD_12354 | JGI IMG/M metagenome (IMG submission 12354)
TGGTTTGAGTGCCATTAAAAGTTAAGAGCAAAAGATTGAAAGATCAAGACCGTGGGGCTTTCAGCCCCAAACCCCGACAAGCGCACGCGCGCTTGACCGCGTAATTGCGCGAGCTTCCGCTCACGCTTTTAATCTTTTGACACAAAAAGACAAGCTTACGCTTGAACGTAACCCTCAGCATCAAGCATGCGCAAAGCGCATGCTTTTAAAGTTTTTGGTCAAGCTTTTTTCAAAAAGCTTGTGGGTGTGGGCAAAGCCCGCGGTTTTAATCTCTTAATCTTTTTTTAATTTTAAATTAACTCTGTACTCGTCAGTAGTTATTCTTTCATGTTGCCTGAATATACTTTTAAAATATCTTTCATCTACATACCCTACTTTTATTGCTATAGCCGCATCTGTTAAATCCGTTTCACCCAGAAGCTTTTTAGCAACAGCAATTCTTACGCCAACGACATAATCATAGTACGCCATTTTTTCGTATTCGAGAAATAAATTATTTAGATGTTCAGGAGTTGTGTTAATTCGTTTTGCCATAACAGTTGGCGATATAGTTTCATAATATTTATCGTTTATATGATTTTTCGCGTTTCTAAATATAAGAATATTTGAATTTTTTCTTTCTTTAACCACGTATTTACAAAAATTTTCTAAAGCATTATTTAAATAATCAAACCCTTCTTCAACATCTTTTATCTGCATGGCTTTCCCAATCGGAAAAAATTCCGAAAAATCTATATCTTTTAATATGTTTTGCTCGCTTAAATGTCTACCTATAGAAATTAATATATTAACTATTATTTGTGATAATAATTTTTCTGGTAATGGCTCTGCACTTCTTAAAGAATCAAAAATTTCTTTAAGTAACCTTTTGCAGTATCTGATTTCTCCAGCTACTGCTGTATGTACTAATTTATTTTCTTTATAGGATGGGTACATGTATGTAATCATGTTATTAGGCTCTACATATTCTATAGGTATAATAGTACTATACCCCATATAAAATTTATGTTTTAGAGCACCTTCAGATTCATTAAATGATACTGATATATTTGATAATTCTTTATATGTACGCCCTATTCCTATGCTTACTCTGCTATTATTTGATTGGTATATACTTTCTTTTATATTTTCGCATATTTTCATTATTTTTTCGGAGTCTTCTACGCTACCTATAATTACTGTTATTGCATTAAATGAATTCATCATACAGACGTTTTCGTGATCTTCTATACTTAACTTTACCGTGTTAAGTAGTTGATATATAAATAAATGTTTTTCTTCTTCGTCCATTACAAGCATTTTTTTCTTAAAATCATTTGCACGTATACTTATAACTGTATACGGTGCTGTTATAGAAATATTAAAATAATCAAAATTATTTATAATTTCATCTTCATCTTTTATTATACCTTTTAACAAGTTAGTTAAAAAATAATTTTCAAATAAAGTAATATTTTTTCTATATGATTCTTGCAGTTCGGCAAATCTCTTTTGTTCTATAACCATTTTATCGAAATGTGTTTTGGCTGTATTTAAAAAAGTCGTCATTTCTGTTGCTCTAAGGGGTTTTAACATATACCCCAAAGAGCCTACATTTGCAGAATAAGCTAAATATTCTACATCATTCATACTACCGTATAATATAAACTTTAAATTTTGAAACCTATCTTGTATATCAGTAATAACTTTGGAGACCTTAGCGCCAAAAAACCGAACATCTGCTATTAGTAAATCTGTTTCTACTTTTTTTAAAATTTCTATTATATCTTCTTGGTTATTTGTAACTGTTTTTACAACTTTAAAACTATCTCTAAAATTATATCTAATATGTGATTTAAGCTTTCTTATATTTTCCTCTTCAATGTCTGCGATTAAAACCTTATGCATAGGAACCTCCAAAACTATATCCTTTAGATGATGTACTGTTATCTGATTAATTGAAATGCCCTATGCGGTAATATCTGGTTAGCTTGCGCTTGCATAGCCATAGCGGCTTCGTTTAATACATTCGCGCGCGTAAGCTCCATCATTTCACGAGCCATATCCGCATCACGAATACGAGAATTTGCTGCACTTGTATTTATCGAAGCTGTTTGCAAATTGCTAACTGTATGATGTAACCTATTTTGTAGCGCACCGATATTTGCACGGTCTGAAGATATACTAGAAAGTGCATCATCTATTTGATTAATAAGCTCTGTAGCTCCTTCAGAAAGATCAAGATTAACGCCATTTTCTAAAATATTCTGGCCATTAAACTGTGTACGGTCAGCTATACTTTCTAACTCTTGTACAAGTTGATTAACCTCTGCGTCAATGGCTGCCCTACCTTCTGCACTCATTGTACCGTTTTCTGCTTGAATTGTTAGATCTCTAATACGATGAGTTATATCTTGAATACTTTGTAATGCGCCATCAGCTGTTTGTTGCAGATTAATACTATCCATCGCATTACTAGATAATTGGTCAAGACCTCTAATATGTGCCATTAAGTTCTCAGACACAGCTAAGCTAGCCGCATCATCTGCCGCACGATTTATTCTTTGACCTGTAGCAAGTCTTTCAGAAGCTTGCGCTTGACTTTGGCCCGCCCCCAACATAGACCTATGACTATTCAAAAGCATAATATTAGTATTCATTGTAGTTCTATCCATAATTTTTATCCCCCTTGATTTACTATATTTAATTATCTAACTGCACAATGTTATTATCGGTCAATATTTTTGTTCTAGTTAGAATTTTGTGGCATTATTTCAACAAATTTAAAAGATAAAGACCGTGGAGGCTCGCCTCCACACCACCGCAAGCGCAGCGCGCTTGACCGCTTTTTTTGCAACCACTACGTGGTTGCTGTTAAAATTTGTGGGGTCTAGCCAAAATAGGGCTTTTAGACTCAAAATAAAAGCGTGAGCAACGCTCACGCAATTACGCGGTCAAGCGCGCGTGCGCTTGTCAGGGGAAGTGGGGATGAAATCCCCACGGTCTTTATCTTTAATCATCTGAAACGCTTGGCAAATTTTTTAAATTATCAAACCCAAAATGTTTTAAAAACTCGTCTGTTGTACCAAATAAAATTGGTTTACCTACTACATCTAATCTACCTTTTTCACACACTAAATTGTATTCCATCAGCTTATTAATAGAATGTACAGCACTAACTCCCCTAATTTCTTCTATCCCCACTTTGGTAATGGGCTGTTTGTACGCAATAATTGCAAGTGTTTCTAAAAGTGCTTGTGAAAGATTTCTTTTGGGTTTAACATTAAATGTTTTTTCTACATAACTAAAATATTCAGGATTTGTACACATCTGAAATGAATCGTTAACCTCTATAATCTGCATACCTCTTTTTTGTTGTTTGTATTCAAACATAAGCTCGTGTATTAATTTTTTTGTTTCTTCAACACTGTTATCTATAGCAACTGCTATTTTTTCTATTTCTATTTGCTCACCATTTATAAATAGTAAAGCTTCTATTATAGATTTAAGATTTGCTTTCTCCACCATTTAACCACCACTTTAATTAGCTGTAATTATTATTTCACCAAAAATATTAGTCTGAGTTATTTTAATTATTCTAGTTTTTATAAGTTCCAACAATGCTATAAAAGTAACTATTTTTTCAGATTTTAAAGCTGTATCTTTAAATGTATCTTTAAAACTAATTATTCTATCTTTTTTAAGTAACTCTTGTATATATGAAATTTTATCTTCTACAGTAAATATATCCCTGCTTATATGATCAAATTGAATTTCATCAGGCATTGTTTCTTTTCTTTTCATTAGATCATTAAATACAGAAAAAAGTTGTTTTAAAGTAATATTCTCAAGTATACCGTCTAAATCAAGTTGGTGATTATCTGAAACTATATTTAAAGTTTCATGATCTGGACATTTATATAAAGCTTTACTAGAAAGTTCTGCATGTCGTTTTAGTGTTTCTGATATGTTTTTAAACATTTTGTATTCTACAAGTTTTTTTACAAGTTCTTCTCGTGGATCTTCTTTTTCAAATTCTGAAACTATTTTTTTAGGTAAAAGCATTCGTGATTTTATTTCGATAAGACTTGCTGCAAACCAAATAAATTCACTTATTGATTCTAAATTTTTAGAAAAAGTATTTATATAATCAATATACTGATCTGCTAACTGGGCTATTGGTATATCATAAATATCTATTTTATTTTTTTCAATAAGCTTATACAAAAGATCTATCGGCCCTTCAAATGCTTCAAGCTTTATGCGAAGATAATCTTTTTTTATATCCATTGAGATACCACTGTAATTATAGATATAACTATTCTGTTTATGAAATTTACTAGTGGACTACTCCACCATATTATTAAAAACAGTAGTAATATTTGATATAGTTTTTCCATACTAGCCATTTTTATTACTGCATTCGGGCTAAGAAACATACTTAAAACTTTTGCTCCATCTAGCGGTGGTATGGGTATAATATTAAAAATGGCTATGCTAAAATTCATAACTGCAGTTTGCATTATTAATATAGTAAAAAAATTAAAACCAATAGCAGGAACAACAGCATAATAAATAATTACTAATACAATACCAGAAAAAAAGTTAACAACAGATGGTAGAGTATATGTCAGAATAGTGCCTTTTTTTCTATCGCTATAATACAATGGTGACGTTTCTACAGGCTTCCCCCAACCTACTCTAAAAAATACCATCAAAAACAACCCTATAGGCTCTATGTGTTTAAGAGGGTTTAAAGTTAATCGCCCATCCCTTGTAGGAAGTTTATCGCCAAGTTTAGTGCTAACAAAAGCTTTAGTAAATTCCTTTATGGTTATAGCTATAATACAAGCTATTATTGTGCTTACAGGCAAAGTGTTTAATATTGCATTTATCATATCAGTAGCCTCCTAATGTATCAATCCCAAATTTTTCTGTTTTACATATGTTAACAAACTTCAGGGCTCAAGTCTATTATAGCAGATAAACTTAAAAAAATAACAGTCAAGAAATTAAGAACTTGAGTCTATCTTAACCAAATTGCTAAGTGTGGCGTAAATCCCCCTAGCTTTAGCCAGGAGGCGTTTCAGTATAAAAACTTGTTCTACAAATAGCCCTTTTTGAATACATTTTAACAATCAACCAAAAAGGAGCTTATTTATGACTAAAAAAAGTATTATTGCAAGTGCTGCTATTCTTACACTGGCTGGCATTATAACTAGGCTACTTGGATTCGTATATAGAATTTATATGTCCAATGTTATTGGAGCAGAAGGCATGGGGCTTTATCAGCTTATCATGCCTGTATATGCGTTAGCATGGAGTTTATCATGTTCTGGCTTTACAACAACTCTTTCAAAACTCACAGCTCAGGAAAAAGCAAAAGGACAATACGGAAATATGAGCAGATTTTTAAATCAGTCAATAATTATAACTAGCTTTATAGGATTATTTATAGGGTTACTGCTTTTCTTTTTTTCAGAAGCAATAGCTATTTACATATTTAAAGAACCACGCATTATACTATCACTTAGAATACTTGCCTTAGGATTCCCTTTCATGGCAGCTGGTTCTTGTATTAGAGGTTATTTTTTTGGTTTGCACGAAGCTAGTATACCAGCAGTAAGTCAAGTTTTTGAGCAAGTTGTACGAATGTTTTTTATTTATATATTAGCATCTACTCTTATGCCACGAGGAATAGAATACGCAGCCGCGGCCGCTGTAATCGGGATAGTGGCAGGAGAAATTTTATCATTTTTATACGTTATATACGCTTACAGTGATTTCAAAAAGAAAAATACAGTCTCAAAAAAGCCGTCTATTACACATTCAAAAAGCTTATATACTTTAGTATCAATGTCAATACCTTTGACTTTAAACAGAGTTTCAGGGTCTTTGCTTTCTACAGTCGAAAACTTACTTATACCACGAAGACTTTTAGCGTACGGGCTTACAAATACAGAAGCTATAAGCGAATTTGGAAAAATAACAGGTATGGCAATGCCCCTCATACAATTTCCCTCTGTCATACTTGTGTCTTTGGCAATATCCCTTGTACCTGCTATATCCGAAGCAATGGCTGTAAAAAATTATAGCAAAATAAATTTTACAGTATCGAAAACAGTACTTTTTACAACTGTGATAGGAGTCGGAGCCGCTGGAGGGTTCATACTTTTTGCTGATATGCTTGGGCAAGTAATTTACGGACAGGATATATCAAGAATGCTTTTGTATTTAGGGATTTTATCACCTTTTTTATATATGCAAATGGTGCTATCTGGTATACTTAATGGTTTAGGTCAACAGGTTTTTATATTCCGTAACGGTTTAATATCTTCTGCTATTTCAATAGGATTTATATATTTTGCTGTACCTGTTATGGGTATTAGTGGATTTATACTTGGATGGTTCATAAGTTTACTTATACTTTGTACATTAAATCTTGATCGAATTAAGAAAATTGCTAATATAGAAATAGATCCTATCAACTGGTTTTTTAAGCCTATAATCTCAGTAATAGCTACATTTTTTATAGTTAGTTTTATCAAAGAACATATATATTATATTTTAGGCGATGTTATAGGCCTTATTCTTTCCATAGTTATAATGGGTATTCTATACCTTACATTTATACTTTTTACAGGGTGTATAAGTAAAGACGATTTTAAAATTCTGAAGAACTAAAAGCACAATTTTTCAAAAAATTCAAATCTTTTTCATCATCATAGTAATAAATTTTTAAGCCTTAAGCCATAACAGTAAAAATCTATCAAACCTTGGGACGCTGCTCCAAACCCACTCTAATATACTGCAATTTCTCCAACTTCTTGTAAAAAATTTAATCAAAAACTTTAAACAGGCGAGATGCGCTTGTCTGGAATAATTATAGAAATTTTTACTATAAAAAGCAAGCGTGGTATGAAAATAAAGTAAAAAGAAAAAGGGTAACTGTATCAACTTGATACAATTACCCTTTTTTATTTTTACAACCTATTACCATATAGCTGAAAAGTTTTCATCCGCTGTTGTCCAAGCATTTATTTTCCAATTACTATGTGAATTTTCTCTTTCAAGATGATAAATCCAGTACACTGTTCCAAGATTACTAAAACTTTGGGTAACACGCATAACCGCAAAATTTTCTAATGGTCCTGTCTCCATCGGTAAAACATCAGTACTAATTGCGCGAATTTCATCGTCCCTTAGCGTATCTAAATAACCCATAAAATTTCTGTGTTGCATCTCAAATGAGTTAAGCTCAAGTAGTTCATCGGAGAACAACAGCCTTTGCTGTCTTAAAACATCAGCAAAAAGCGTTTCATCTACAATAAAATCTCCGTATAAAAGCATTAAAATGTCTGCTTGCATCTCCATAACTTCTGTTGGTGTTCTCGGAAAGTTAACATAAGCATCTAATTCCATTACTCTCTCGTATAGTATTCTTCCCATTCCAGTTCTGTTAGGATGAAATTCATTTGTACTGTCTACAGTAAAAGAGTATGCTAAAACCCCAACAAGTAATAAAAGGACAAGTGCAAGTATAGATATTCCTAATATCTTATTAGATTTTTTCATAGCTACCTCAATGATTCTAATATATTATTTTTATTTTCTAGTCCAACAACACGTTTGTAAGGCTCACCATCTTTAAAGGATATTAGAGTTGGAATACTAAGAACAGAATATTTTTTTGCAAGTTGTGGGTCTTCGTCTATATTAACTTTAAATACTTCTATATCATCTTTATGCTCCTCTGATATTTCTTTTGTAATTTTAGCAATCATTTTACAAGGTGCACACCAATCCGCATAAAAATCTACTATTACAAGTTTCTTGCTATTTTTAAGTGTACCTGCAAAATTATTTTTATCAAGCTTTTGTATTCCCATAAGTGAATCTAATATATATTTTTTGGCTTGTGAAGCTATTGTATGTCTGTAAACTTCGCCATTTCTAAGAGATAGTATTGTAGGTACTTTTGTTACAGTAAATCTTTTAGCTATTTCTGGCTGCTCATGAATATTAACTTTATATACTTCTAAATCATTTTCTTCTTCCCATATCTCTTCCATAACTTGTGTTACCATTTTGCATGCCTTTGAAGTATCTGTATAAAAATATACCATTTTAACTGCATCAGTATTTCTAGCTATAGTTTTTATAAGATTTGAACTATTCAGTTTAGGTACAGTCATTAAAGAATCCATTATATATTGTTTTGCATGCGTACCTACCACACTTTTATATACTTTGCCTTTTCTATAAGAAACTACAGTTGGAATACTTAGTATTCCATGATGTTTTGTTAGTTCTGGCTCTTCATCTATGTTTATTTTATATACTTCTATATCGCCATTTTCAGCCGATATTTCTTCCATAAGTTTAGATACTACTTGACAAGGTGCGCACCAATCAGCATAAAAATCTATCATTATAAGTTTTTCTGAATTTTTTATGGTATGTTCAAAATTTTCTCTATTTAATTTTTTTATTTTTACTACTCTCTCTAATGAATATTTTGTATGCTTTGGTTCCTCCTCAGACTTATATACTTCACGCTTGAGTAACTGCCCATCTTTAAAAGAAATTATTGTTGGTACACTTGTCACATCGTACTTTTGACTAAGTTCTTTTTCTTCCTGTGTATCAACCTTGTATATTTCCATGTCGTCACTTTCCGCAGCCATTTCTTCCATAGCTTGTGCTACCATTTCACAAGAGGCTGAGCCTTCAGTAATAAAATTTATCATTATGAGCTTTTTGGAATTGTTTATTGTAGTTTCAAAATTGTCCTTGTTTAACTTTTGTATGCTCATCAGAAACACTCCCTTTTTAATTAAGTATATTAACATTATTATACTAATAACATTATCTTTAGCAGTCGCATTAAGCAGCATTGTATCAATCTTATCATTTTTTTACATTATGTTCAAGCACTTAAGTTTTATAAACTAATTGATTCAATATATGTCTTTACAAAATTATGCAAATTAATCCGCCACTTCCTTCGTTTATTATGCGTTGTAATGTATCTTGGAATTTCATTTGCGCATCTTCAGGCATATGATAAAGTTTTGTTTTAAGTCCATCTCTTACTAAATCATGCATACTTCGGCCAAACATATTCATTTCCCAAATTTTTTCTGGATCTTCCTGCATTTGTTCTGTTATATAACTTATGAGGTCTTGACTCTGTTTTTCGGTTCCGACTATTGGCGAAACTTCAGTCTCTATATCAGCTTTTATAAGGTGTACAGAAGGTGCTGTTGCTTTTATTTTAACTCCATACTTAGCCCCATGTTTTACAAGAACTGGTGACTCTAGGCGCATTTCATCTATAGCTGGTGTAACTATCCCATATCCTTTTTGTTTAACTTCTTCAAGCGCGTATTTAACTTTATCATATTCTTTTTTTGCTTCGGCCAAAATTTTAATAGTTGATATAAGTTTATAATCGCTGTCTATATCCATACCAGTTGTTTCACTGATAATTTTATAAAAAAGTTTATCATCGACAGAAACTTCTATTTTTGCTGCACCTTCGCCTAAAGATATTGTATCTATATACGCTTTTTTCACGTATTCATTTTCTTCTATTAGAGATACACTATCCTTTATTTCTCTTAACTTATTAACACCATTTAATATATCCTTAACTCCATGTATCATACTTTGTTTTAGCCAATGTTCTGTGTTTAATGTTTCCACCCATTTTGGAAGGTATATTTTTAATTCCTTAACTGGAAATTCATATAATATTTTTTCCATAATAGCATTTATATCTTCGCTTTTTAATTGAGCGCAATTCACTATCATAACTGGAACTTTATATTTTTCCGCTAATTTAAATTTTAAATCTTCGGTTTCTGCTGCATAAGGCTTACTGCTATTGACTAATAATACAAACGGCTTATTTATTGCCTTTAATTCATTAATTACCCTTTCTTCTGCTTCTATATAATCCTCTCTAGGTATATCTGTTATGCTTCCGTCAGTTGTTATAACAATTCCTATTGTAGAATGATCGTTTATAACTTTTTGAGTTCCTATTTCTGCTGCATCTGAAAACGGTATTTTATCTTCCGACCATGGCGTGTTTATCATACGTGGCTGTTCACCGTCCATATGTCCTGACGCGCCTGGTATTAAATATCCTACACAATCTATCATTCTTACTTTGAAGTTTATGTTGTCTTCAAGTGATATTTCTACAGCTTCATTTGGTACAAATTTTGGTTCTGTTGTCATTATAGTATTCCCAGTCGCGCTTTGAGGTAACTCGTCTCTCGTTCTTTCTTTACTATAATTATTATTAATATTTGGTATAACTAATTGGTCCATAAATCTTTTAATAAATGTGGATTTGCCAGTACGCACAGGTCCGACAACTCCTATGTAAATATCCCCTTGAGTTCTTTCTGCTATGTCTCTATAAATATCAAAACTTTCCATATATGTCTCCTCCTATTTGTTAGCTTTTCTTGTTGAAAGATGTAATAACTGTACCCATACAATTCAATATATGAAATTTTCAATATTATTAGAACATCACAAAACTATACTCAATTACAACTGAAACAATTAAAAGATTAAAACCTTGGGGCGTTGCCCAAGGCTCGCCTTAACCCCACAAACTTTGTAAGCAAGCGCATACGCGCTTGCAAAAAAAGCGGTCAAGCGCGCTGCGCTTGTCGGATTTGGGCTGAAAGCCCAAGGTTTTTATAACTAGTTTATATGTAATTAGTTAAATGAATATAAAAAAAGAACGCGCAGAGCGCGTTCTTTTAAAGTTTTGGTCAAACTTTTTTCAAAAAGTTTGCAGAGTGTGAGACAGTGTCTCACGGTTTTAATCTTTTACCTAATAAAATTCATTGCTATTTTTGTTTGTCGTGCTGGTTCTTCTACAGTACCAGCTCCATTTTCAATAAGCTTCATAAGCCACGCCATTTTTTCACCTAAAACCGACATAGTTTGCATACCTTCTAAATCTTGGCTAGACTCTCCTGGTGTTTTGCCATGTACTACATTCCAATAGTTAGATGATGCTATTGGCATTTCGGCAAAAAGAAAGTAATGGTTTAGTCCATCAAAAGTTGCTACTCCGCCTGAACGTCTAACAGCAACTACATTTGCACCTACTTTATGTCTGAATACACCACCATTAGCTGAAGCAACATAAAATAATCTGTCTAAAAATGATTTCATTGTACCAGCGATACCTGAAAAATAAACTGGTGAACTAAGTATAATACCATCTGCTTCTTTTGCTTTTTGGAAATACTCATTCACTACATCATCTTTTATTACACATTTTTCATCTTTGTTGTTAGCGCAAACTCCACAAGCTAAACAACCTCTTATTGCTTTATTGCCTACCTGGAGTATCTCAACTTCAACCCCCAAAGTCCTTAACTGTTCAGCTACTGCGTTAATAGCTGTAGCAGTATTCCCATTTTCTTTAGGACTTCCATTAAACGCTATAACTTTCATCGACTTATCTCCTCTTAACTATTTTGGCTTTTACTCCTCAATATCACTTATTTTATGTATCTGAATATCTGGATGTTCTGTAGCTATACCGTGCAGTTGTTTTGCAAATTCTAAAAAATGCTCTGTTTTCATATGTGCATCTAAATGTCCTTTAGTAGACCATTTTTCAAAAAATCCATATCTCTGGGTATTTTCTGTATCTGCAAATAATTCGTAACTGATACAGCCTTCTTCTTTTCTAGTTTCTGCAATGCAGTCATTTGCAGCTTTAATAAATTCCTCATTTTTCCCTTCTCTTACCATAATATATGCCGCTACTCCTATCATAGTGCCAGCCCCTTTTATTTTTTTAGTGACTTTTAACTAAAGCCCTTCTCTTATTTTACCATAAAAGTCAAAAGATTAAAACTGTGAGGTGTATACACCTCACAGTCTTAATCTTCTAAAGTTTTAAAAAGTATTTTTATTCCAAAAAATGCTCCGGCAAAAGCAAATACCGCGAATATCCAGCCCGACAGAGATAATGCAGATGTGGCTGTAAATAATCCACCAACATTACAACCGCCAGCTATCCTTGCGCCATATCCCATAAGAAAACCGCCACAAGCGGCTAAAATAGCTTGCTTTTTTGATTTAATGCGCTTGATTTTAAATTGTGATGCAAACAATGCTGAGATAAATCCGCCGAAAATAATACCTAAATTTCTAACAGAACCTGCATCATTAAAAAAATTATTACTTAGATTAGCTTGTGCAATCTCTGTCGCATAAACACTAATCCAACTGTGAGGATCCCCACCAAAAAACCTGAAAATCCAACCACCCCAATTAAGCAAAGCTCCGCTAATACCTAAACCTGTATCTAGTATTGCAAAATATAATATTTGTAATATCCCAAGTAAAACACCACCTATAACAATGGTTTTCTCCTCCTCTCTAAACTACTTCATTTTTTTAATTGTAACTTTCCATTCACCGTCACCTAATTCATCAATTTTAAATTTATGGCCTAATCCTTTAACGAATTCAGGTATGTTTTTTATGGCACAACTATGGTCTATATAGACAATAAGCGTGTCACCTGAACTAATAGAAGCTAATTTTTTTTTAGTTTTCATTAGCGGTACAGGACATATTTCACCCATACAATCTAGTCTAAATTCAGCCATAATCATTACCCCTTTCTTTCCAACTAAAAGCTATTTTTCAGTACTAAATTTTTTCTTTTGCCATTTAACAGCAATAACATATATACTCACTATAATTAAAGCTTGTACAAACAGAGCACCAATCCAACCTATTACATCTGGCAAAAATATACGAGGTGCACTTTGATTAAACCTTGACCAAAAAACTGTATTATTATTCGCTCCTACCAAAATGCCTATAATAAAAAAGAAAAGCGTTATAATCTGCAAAATAAAACCTTCACCAATACGAACAAGTGTACCAGATGCACAACCGCCAGATATAACCATACCAATTCCAAAAATGAAAGCACCTACTACAAGTGGCAATCCAATTTGTGCAACTCCTACCATATTTAAATTTTGTTCTGCAGAAGCTAGGTAAGCGTCGTATTTTATTATTGTTAAACCTATGGTACTAATACCAATAGCTAAAAGTAAAGCGCGTAAGGTAGATGTAGATCCAGATACGTAAGGATCCCGAAATACCGATGTAAAACAAAAACTATACCGTTGTACTATATATCCAAAAGCTAGACCAAAAAACCAAAACAACGCAATATTATCTAAATAAAATCCGAAAGCAATTGCTAATATTGTAATTAAAACTGCGTATATTTTTTGTTTTTTTCCACGCTTTTTTCTGTCTTCTTGCAATTTCAACCCACCTTTAAATTAATACATCTCTTATAGTCAATTGCATATGAGCTAGTTATAAAGCTCTTGAACTTTCAGCCCAAACCTGACAAGCACGTACGTGCTTGCTTACAAAGTTTTGGTCAAACTTTTTTAAAAGTTTGTAGGGCTAAGGCGAACCTTGGGCAATGCCCCAATGTTTTACTGTTTCAATTGCATTTGACTATAATACCATGTATATGTCATGTCCCATTAATTGTTACTCTATTTTATTTTTGGCATAAAAAAATGCCTATATTAAAGGCATTTTTTCATAAATTCTATGTTCTTTTTCTTTGTAAGAAAATCGGTATATCAAACGGTGTATCCCCACTTGGTGAGTCAACAGGTTGAAATTCTTTTATTTGTCGTGGTGCCTCTCTAGGAGGCGTTTTTTCGGCTAGTACTTCATTTGTCGCTGTTTCCTGTGCTGTAGTTACTTCGCTTACAACAGTTTCCCCTGCTGGTGATTCTTGTTGTAATGCTGCAGGTACAACTACCTTAGGTTTTGTAATAACTTGCGGCTCATACGAAGGTATACCACCTGTTTCCGAATCAAGACCTGTAGCTATTACTGTTATAATAACTTCACCTTGTAAATCTTCATTTATAGATGTTCCAAGTATTATTTCTGCATCCGCATCTGCATCTTCACTTATTATATCTGTTGCTACTGCTGTTTCATTCAGACCTAAATCTGCATCTCCAGCAATACTTATAAGTATATTTTTTGCACCTTTCATACTCGTTTCTAAAAGCGGACTATTTATAGCCATTTTTGCCGCTTGCTCTGTTCTATTTTTTCCACTAGCTCGTCCCACACCCATGTGCGCTACACCTTTATCAAACATAGTAGTACGAACATCTGCAAAATCCAAATTTATAACCCCTGGTTTTGAGATAAGGCTAGATATACCTTCAACACCTTGTCTTAGTATTTCATCTGCTTTTTTAAATGAATCTGCTAGTGATGTATCTTTCTCTATTATGTCTAATAATTTTTGATTTGGTATTACGATGAGAGTATCAACATTTTTTTTGAGTTCTTCTATGCCCTCAAGTGCATTTCTCATACGTTTTTTACCTTCAAAATGGAAAGGTTTTGTAACAACCCCAACTGTAAGCATTCCTTGCTCTTTTGCTATACCAGCAATTACAGGTGCTGCTCCTGTTCCTGTTCCGCCACCCATTCCAGCAGTAACGAAAACCATGTCAGAATCACCTATAGCTTGTGTTATTTCTTCTGAAGATTCTTCAGCCGCATTTTTTCCAACTTTTGGATTGCCACCTGCGCCAAGACCTCTTGTTAATTTTTCACCTAACTGAATCCTTACTGATGCTTTGTTTAGCTCTAATACCTGATGATCTGTATTAACTGATATGAAGTCTATAAACTCTACATTGTCTTCTATCATTCTACTAACAGCGTTATTACCTCCGCCACCTACGCCTATAACCTTAATTTTTGCATTACCTACTTGACTTGTCGCTATATCTATCACAAGAACTACCCCCTAATACATGTTTATCGTTTTTTATTTAATTCCTCTATCGCTTACGTGTTAATATGCATTTTTTCAAAAGCCAAAAGTCTATAATTAATTATATATTAATTTTACAAAAGTTTCTATAGGCTATAGTCACTATGTATATATATGTATAATTTCAAAATTGCTATATCTTAAACAAGATACTTATTTTATTGACTGCATACCAAAATTATAATGCAAAAAAAAAGTATTGTAAATCCCCAAAGATTAAATATAGGTTGTTTATCCCATTAATTTAGCCCACAATTTCTCGACAAAATCATATTCGCGATTACGTATAAAGAACGCGGCAAACCGCGTTCTTTATAAATACAGATTTAAATGCTATTTTCTTGCTTTAACATATTTTCTATAAATATGCCATAGCCTTTAGTTGGATCTTGAACAAAAACATGTGTAACTGCGCCTACTAGCTTATCATCTTGTATTATTGGACTTCCACTCATGCCTTGTACTATTCCACTTGTTTTAGAAAGTAATTCTTCATCTGTTATTCTCATTATAAGCCCTTTAGCATTATCCTTATTATGCCTATTTACACTCTCAATGTAAATATCATATTCTTTTACCCTAGAACCTTCCACGTTAGAAAGTATTTTTGCAGGCCCTTCATATACATCTGATTGCAAAGCTATGGGCATAGATGGACTTTTTTTAACTTCTTGAACATCATCTTCCAAATAACCATATAAACCATGATTACTGTTCAGCTTTACATCACCAATAACATCTTCTTGCTGTATGTCGCCTATAAGCTCACCTGGTGAGCCTTTCTTACCTTTTTTTATAGATAATATTTCTGATTTCATTATTTCGCCATCTCTGACTTTCATCAAATCTTTAGTATCCGTATCTAGTATGCCGTGCCCTAAAGCTCCAAACTTATTAGTTTCTGGGTTATAATAGGTAATTGTTCCTATACCTTGTGTTGAATCTCTTACCCAAATACCTATACTATTTATGCCCTCTAAATTTTTTACTGGCGTTACAGTAACTTCAATTACTTCATCATCTCTATCTACAGTCATTGAAATATCCGTTTCACTGTTTTTTATTACTTCTATTAAATGATTTTTACTCGATAATTTCTTTCCATTTGCTGTAAGTATAAGGTCTCCAGCTTTTAGAACATTTTCGCTTGGTTTATGAGAATTGCCTTTTGCATCATTAACATGACCTATTCCTAAAACCATAATTCCATCTGTATTTATTTTTATACCCACTGTCATACCAAGTGGCACAAGTTCCGTATCTGGTATTATATTTAAATTAACACTTTTTAAAGGTACTCCAAAAGCGTTAAGAGTCATACGTGCTGTGCCAAATTTTTCAGATTTAATAGTAAGCTCTTCACTAAGATTTATAGATATATCTTCCGATACCATAGTGTTATTGACTTGTATCACATCTAAATCATCAAGTTGTATTGTTGCATTAACTGGCAGGCTAAAATTAAAACAATTTTCTTGTCCTTTAAGTAACTGTATATGATTTGGAAAAAGCGCGAAATTAATAAAGAAATATATTAAACTAGCAAAAAACAAAGAAGTCAGAATTGTAGCTAAACTACTTTTTAAAATAGTAGACTTTTTCCAACCCAACATCAACTTACCCCCTGTTTAAATTCTGTGTTTAAAGTTAAGTACATAATATAAGTTAACCTTTTTTATAATAGTTATACTTTTTAACTTTTTCCACTATCTAAAAAAAGTAACAAAACCTTGGGCTTTCAGCCCAAACCCGACAAACGTAGCACGCTTAACCGCTTTATTTGCAAGCACGTACATGCTTGCTTACAAAGTTTTGGTCAAACTTTTTTAAAAGTTTGCAGGGTTTGGGACAGAGTCCCAAGGTTTTATCTTTTAATCTTTTAAGTTTTCAGCCATTTCTTTCATCTCTTTTGCAGCCGCTATTGTCGCTGCAGTTACTTTTGTTCCAGCAATTAACCTTGAGATTTCACCTATGATTCCTTCTGTGTCTAAGTTAATAACACTTGTAAAGCTTTCTGAATCAGTTGATGTTTTTTGTATAAGAAAGTGATTATCGCTCATACAAGCTATTTGTGGTAAATGTGTAATACATAGTATTTGCCTATGCTTTGAAATAAAAGCTAATTTTTCTGCTACTTTTTGAGCAGTTCGACCACTTATTCCTGTATCTATTTCATCAAATATAAGTGTATCAATACCATCTGTTTCAGATAAAACTACTTTAAGCGCAAGCATAACACGAGACATTTCTCCACCTGATGCTATTTTTGCTAAAGGTTTTAACGGTGCCCCTTTGTTAGTGGAAATTAAAAATTCTACGTTGTCATTGCCCATGCTATTAAATTCATTTTTTTCATTTACATTAATTTTGAAACTGGTATTTTGCATACCAAGTTCTTTTAAGTTGATTTCTATTCGCTTTTCCAAACTTTTGGCAACTTCTTTTCTAAAATCAGAAAGCTTACTACATTTATTTATGATAGCGTTTTGCAAAGTTTTTCTATCAGATTTTAATTTATCTAAAAGCTGTATGTTACTGAGAATATTATCTCGCTCTAAAATCATTTTTTCATAATGATTCAGAATTTCTTCTATAGGCTGTCCATATTTTCTTTTTAATCTATATATATAATCGAGCCGTATTTCTATAGTCTCAAGTTCGTCAGGGTCATATTCCATATTGCTTTGTCTCAACTGTCTAATAATATCATCTAGCTGTATGGATAAGGACTCAAGGCTTTCAACAAGCGGTACTTTAGAGCTATCTATATTAGAAATTTCACTCATAAACTTTGTAGCCTCAAGTATTTTATCACTAGCACCATCAGTATTACTACCACCATATAAAAGCTCTAAGCTTTTATCAGTATACATCACCAAATTTTTATATCCAGCAAGTAATTTTTTACGCTCACCTAGTTCTTCTTCTTCACCTAGTTTCAAATTTGCATTTTCTATTTCATGAATATTATAATCTAGGTTTTTTATTTTATTTTCTGTATCGCCACTTAAAATAGAATTTATTAGTTTTGTAAATTCTTTGTAATTTTTTATATCTTCAGATAATTCTAATTTAATCTTATGAACTTCATCGCCACAAAATCTATCTAGCAAATAAATATGTTTTATGGGATTAAAAAGTGATTGATTCTCATGCTGGCTGTGTATATCCACAAGTAGAGGTGATATTTCTCTAAGTATGGCTAAAGTTGAAGTTTTTCCGTTTATGCGCAAACTGCTTTTCCCATTTAAACTTAAACTTCTAGAAATTAATATATTATTATCGCTTTCTATGCTTACCCCTACATCTTTTAAAAAACCTACAGCGTCATTACTATTAATGTGTATTAACGCCTCTACTAAAGCGGTTTCTTCCCCTCTACGGATAAAATCTTTATTTGTTTTACTTCCTAGTATAAAGCTCATACTATCTATAATTATAGATTTGCCCGCGCCAGTTTCACCTGACAGTATATTAAGTCCTTTAGAAAAAGTTATCTCAAGTTCTTCTATTATAGTAGCATTTTTTATATACAAATATTCTATCATTTTGTTCACCTGCCCGCTATTTAAATGATTTTAATTTGCTTACAAGGCTTCCCCGCTGCTTTTTTCCTTTCACCACACAAAAAACTGTATCATCACCAGCCACTGTACCCATTATTTCTTCAAAAGATATAGAATCTAAAAGGGCGGCTACAGCCATAGCCATACCGCTTAGGGTCTTTATAACTACTATATTTTGCGAATAATCAATACTAGAAATGCTTTGCGATAAAATAATATTGTAATCTTTAGAACCTTCGTTATCGTCCATATTTAGAATTGTATATTTTTGCTTACCATCCTTAGATAAAACTTTAGTGAGCTTTAACTCTTTTATATCTCTTGAAACTGTCGCTTGTGTAATGGCAAATCCTCTATTTTTTAATATTTCTGTCAGTTCCTCTTGAGTCCCTATGTCTTGACTTTTCACTATTGCTATTATTTCAGAATGTCGTTTTAGCTTCATATATTCACATCCATATATCTGTATTATCTTGATATAGAAAACTTATTTCTTAAAATATCATAAAAACCTAAATTGTTTGTTCTCATAATGCTTGTACAATACTTTGACTTACTTATATTAATGGTATCGCCTTTGTTTAAATTACCGATATTTTTACCGTCTACTGATATAACCGCATCATCACTTGACATTTCATCTAATTGTATAGTTACAACATCATTACCAGAAACCACGGATGGTCTAGAATAGATTTTATGAGGACATATCGGAGTAATCAACATAATATCTAAATCTGGTTTTACTACTGGACCGCCAGCAGAAAGGTTATATGCCGTAGAACCTGATGGAGAAGAAACTATTACACCATCAGCCCTATAAGTATCTATGTACTGGCCATTTATTTTTATATTAGTAGTTATCATTTTAGACATGTCGCCTCTTATTACATAGATATCATTTAGGGCAATATGCTTTTCATTGTCTGTACCATTATCTAAATCTAGTTCTAGCATAATTCTACGTTCTATTGTATATTCATTTCTAAAAACTTTTTCTAAAGCCTTTTTACCCTCAGATTTTTCTACATCTGTTAAATATCCTAGAGTTCCTAAATTTATGCCAAGTAAAGGGGTATCAAACTTTGCTGCTATAGAGGCCTTGTCTAGGATAGTACCATCTCCACCTAAAACAACTATAAAGTCACTTTCTCTACACAAATCGTGCATAGTATCAAAATATTCGCAACCATCTAATGTATTACTAAATTTTTTCATAACAAAAGGCTTATATCCTTTTTCTTGTAGCCACAATACTATACTTTTCGTATATTCTAAATTTATATCTTTATCTATATTAGGCAATACCCCAATCCTTGTCATATCAATCTCTCCAAATATTATGATTATACTTTATATTACAATATCAGCAGTAAAATCGGCAAACGTTTTTTTATTCGTTTCTATACCGCTATTAAATTTTGAAATATACAGCAAATACTCTTTATTTCCATCCTTGCCTTCTATAGGAGAATTTCTCAAGTCTAAAAACATACAACCTATAGAATTTATATATTCGTATATATTCTTTATTGCCTTTAACCGAACTTTTTTATCTACTACTATCCCACTTCTATTAAGTTTTTTAGGACCACATTCAAACTGAGGTTTTATAAGACAAATGCAAACTCCATCATGTTTAAGTAAGGAAACCGCACTATCAAGTATTTTTGTAAGAGATACAAAGGAAACATCTACAACCATTATATCTACTGGATTTTCTAGTTTTTCTTTATTAAAATCTTTTATATTTGTTTCTTCCATGCTTATAACCCTAGAATCCAGTTTTAGACTTTCTGCAAGTTGCAAAGTGCCCACGTCTACAGCATAAACTAGACTAGCACCTCTTTGTAATAAACAATCCGTAAATCCGCCAGTTGATGCACCTACATCCATACATATCTTATTTTCAACATCTATTCCAAATGTGTCAATAGCATCATCTAATTTATATCCTCCACGGCTAACAAATTTTTTCTTCAGCATTTCAACTTTAATATTTACACCTTCCGCATATTTCACACCTGGTTTATAAACAATTTTATCATCTATACTTACTAGACCCTTAGCTATTATTTCCTTAGCCAATTCTCTACTTATACTTTCTTTCTCAGCCACCATTACATCTAGCCTATTCATAATTGCTCCTTTAAATAAAATCAAAAGATTAAAGTCAAAAAATTAAGACCGTGGAGGCTCTCGCCTCCACACCACCAGCGAGCGCGCGTGCGCTCGACCACGTTTTTTTGCGAGTTTCACTCGCAATTTTAATTTTGGGTCAAACTATTTTTTGCCATTCGTACCAAAGACTATTTTTTTGCAAGCGCATGTGCGCTTGCCTAAAGTTTTGGTCAAACTTTTTTCAAAAAGTTTGCGGGTTTGGGCGGAGCCCAAGGTTTTAATCTTTTAATCTTTAGCCTTTAATCTTTTCGCGTATTACGTTGTGCATGCTTTCAGGGTCGAGTCCGTTTAACTTGTACAACTCCTCTATAGTGCCTTGTGGTATGAATTTATCTTTAAATGCGAATGCATGAAAATTCTTAATCGGAATATCAAGCTCTAACATGGAATTAATTAATAGGCTTCCGAATCCTCCGATTTTTACATTGTCCTCAAAGGTAAAAATATAATCATAGTTTGCTAAACTTTTCACCATTTCAGCGTCCATAGGCTTTGCAAATCTTGCATTTATCAGCGTAGGGTTTTCGCCGTCCAAAGTGAGCTTTTCATAAACTTTATAGGCATTTTCCATTATACTACCGAATGAAATAAGCGCGATTTTACTACCTTCTGCTATTGTTTCGCTTTTTCCACATTCTATTTTTTCTAAGTTACCTTCTAAAATTAAAGAGGCCGCGCCGCGCGGATATCTTATTGATATTGGTCCTTTAAAGTCAATTGCAAAGTCTAGCATTTCTCTAGCTTCTTTTTTATTTTTCGGTGCCATAATAGTCATGTTAGGAATGTGTGAAAGGTATGATACATCAAATATCCCTTGATGCGTTTCCCCATCTGCGCCAACAATACCAGCTCGATCTATAGCAAATACTACATGTGCATTTTGTATACAGACATCATGCAAAATTTGGTCATAGGCCCTTTGTAAAAATGATGAATAAATAGCAACCACAGGTACAAAACCACTTTTCGCCATAGTTGAAGCAAATACCACACTGTGACTTTCAGCTATTCCAACATCAAAAAACCTATCAGGAAAATTTTGCTTAAAGCTAGAAAGTCCTGTTGCATCTGGCATAGCAGCAGTTATGGCAACTATGTTCTCGTTTTCTTCTGCAAGCTTTACTAATCTCTTTCCGAATACATCCGAGTAGCTATCATAAATTTTTGTCTTTGTAGCAATTCCTGCTTTTACATTAAATTTATCTACACCATGATAATAAGATGGATGTTTTTCAGCTGGTTCGTAACCCTTACCTTTCTTTGTTTTCACATGCAAGAATATCGCGCCATTCATTTTTTTCACATTATTAAGCACATTTACAAGACCATCTATATTATGACCATCTATAGGGCCTATATATTTAAAGCCCATTTCTTCAAACATAGCACCAGGTACAAGCATATATTTTATACCGTCCTTAGCTCTTTCCATTAGCCTACCGACTGTATCACCAAGAACGGGTACTTTATTTAACATCTTATTCACATCAGATTTTGCTTCTATATATAGGGGGTCTGTCCTCATATCGCTAAAGTACTTTGAAAGTGCACCAACATTTTCAGATATGGACATTTCATTATCATTTAATATAACTATCAAATTTGTGCCGCTACGTCCAGCATTATTTAATGCCTCATACACAAGCCCGCCTGTCATAGAACCATCGCCAATAATGGATATTACTTTGTTCTTTTCGCCCTTTAAGTCCCTGCTCACAGCAAAACCTAGGCTTGATGAAATACTAGTTGAGCTATGCCCAGTATCAACCGTATCATGAATGCTTTCAGAACACTTCGGAAATCCTGATAAACCATCCAACTTACGAAGTGTATTAAACCGCCCCTGTCTACCTGTTAAAATTTTATGTACATAGGTTTGATGGCCTACATCCCAAACCATCTTATCTATAGGTGAATCGAAACAATAATGAAGGGCAATTGTAAGCTCCACAACCCCAAGGTTAGAAGCTAAGTGCCCTCCTGTATTCGAGACATTCTCAAGCAAAAAACTTCTTATCTCTTTACTCACAATTTCAAGTTCTGATATATTAAGTTTTTTTAGATTCTTAGGCGAATTAATTTTCTTTAGATATTTCATACGTACACACCAACTTTCGATTTATGCAACAACAAAAGCTATTATTATTCCCAAAATTGCACCACATGCAACTTCTATAGGGCTATGTCCAAGGAGTTCTTTAAGTTTTTTGTCAAGTTTTATACCAGTATTTTCTACGTTTGATACCAAGAGATTTATAACGGCCGCTTGCTTTCCAGCGGCACGTCTAACACCAGCCGCGTCATACATAACAACTAGGCTAAGTACCGCAGATATTGCAAAAAAAGTCGAATCAAAACCTTCCATAATACCAACTGCTGTGGTTAAGCCAGTTACAAATGAGGTGTGCGAACTAGGCATACCCCCTGAACTTATAAGTAAATATATATCAAACTTACGAGTTTTAAAGAGTCCTATTAGAACCTTTATAAGCTGTGCCACTGCCCACGCTACAATAGCCGATATTAACATTTTATTTCGTATTAATTCGGATAGTATCATTTCATTCTGGTTCAATTCAACTAGTATTCCTGCTGACAAAAAACGCCCCCCTTTTATTTTATTCTCTTTAAAAGGTCATGTGCAAGTTGTTGTAAATATTTGTTCTTAAGACTCCTACTATCTAATAATTCTATAGCCTTATTAGTATGATACTCGAAGTCCCTTTGTGCCTTTTCTTCACCATATAAAGTTACATATGTGACTTTATTATTTTTTATATCGCTATTAATAGGCTTTCCAAGTGTCTTATCTGTACTCTGTACATCTAATAAATCATCTTTAATTTGAAAGGCGAATCCTATTAACGCACCAACTTCTCTTAAGGTGTTTGCTAAATCGTCCTCAGCACCACCGAGTACTGCTCCCACATAAAAAGAAGTCTTTATTAATGCTCCTGTCTTATGAGTATGTATATACTCTAATTCTTCATGGCTTACATTGTTTTTATTTTCTGATGTTATATCAACTACTTGACCACCTATCATACCTTGTGTGCCAGCGGCCTTTGCTATTTCATTCATTGATAATATTCTTTCCCTATTCGGATTTTTTAAACATTCTAAAGACATTACCTCGTATGCAAGATTAAGTAACGCATCGCCAGCTAAAGTTGCCATACCTTCGCCGTATACCTTATGGTTCGTCTTCTTGCCTCGCCTAAAATCATCATTATCTATAGAAGGTAAATCATCATGTATTAGAGAATATGTGTGAATCATTTCTATTGCGCATGCAAAAGGAATGGCAATATTTATATCACCCCCAACAGCTTCGCAACTAGCTAACATAAGTTTTGGGCGTATTCTTTTTCCGCCACTCATTAAGGAATAATTAATAGACTCATATATAATTTCTGGATAACAAACTTTTGCATACTTTGATAAGCTCTCATCAATTAAATTTAAATAGTTGTCCATTACACTTTCGCTCCTTATACCTTTTTCGAAATAATGCCAAGCACGCCATTTATAAATCCTGGTGTATCGTCTGAAGAATATATCTTACAAATTTCTATTGCTTCGTTGACTGATACACTCTTAGGAATATCGCTTGCAAAAAGCATTTCGTATAACGCTAATCTTAGAATAGCTATATCTACCTTATTTAATCTACCGATTGTCCAACCCTTTAAATTTTCTGATATTAACTCGTCAATCTTAGCTAAGTTCTGATATGTTCCGCTAAATTCGTTATATATGAATTCCCTGTCTTCGTCTGATATCTTTTTAATCTTCATTTGCTCAAAATAGTTGTTAACAGTCTCCTGTACATCTAGCTCATCATAAAAACTTAATTGAAAAACTAGAGCAAATGCGTGTTTTCTCGAACTTCTTCGGCTCATATGTTTTTTTACTTCCTTTCTTTGGTATAAATACAGCGACCCCTTAAAGACTTAGACTCTAAGGGGTTCTTATAAAAATTAAATATTAACAGCCTCTGTATCTTTATATTTACTATTACGTTCCTTTTCCATGGTCACACCAGCAACATTAACATTAACTATAAGGTTAGTTAACCCTGTCATAGTTTCTACTGCAGTTTTTACTCTATTTTGTACTTCTTTACTAACTTCATGTATTTTGTGGCCAATTTTTATATAGGCATTTAAAGTTATTTCGATTTCTTCTTCCCTAACTTCTATTCGCACGCCCTTTGCTAAATTTTTTTTACCAAGTCTTCCAGTGAAGTCTGAAATATGGTGTTCGGATATTAGGGATACGCCTTCTATTTCCATTGCCGCTGTTCCAGCTATAACTGCTATTACTTCATCTACGATTTGTATTTGACCTGCGCCAGAGCATTCATAATTCGCTTTAATTTCTACCATACTGCTTTTCCCTCCTAAAAATTAACTTATATCAATTAAATAATTATATCACGACTACAAGAGTTTACGCAATTTATTTAAAATGACAAAAGATTAAAGTCAAAAGATTAGAAGATATTTTGGGGCTTTCAGCCCCAAACCCCGACGAGGGTTTCACCCTCGACCCACTTTGCTTTGGCTTTGCCAAAGCCTTTAAAGGGACTATGCTAGTCTTTTCTCGGCATAGCCGAAAACGCAGTCAAGCGCGCGTGCACTTGAGAAGTTTAAAAGATTGTGGAGACTCTGTCTCCACACCTCTGCAAGGGTTTCACCCTTGACCCGTTTTTGCTTTGGCTTTCGCCAAAGCCTTAGAAAGATTAAAAGATATTTTGGGGCTTTCAGCCCCAAACCCCGACGAGGGTTTCACCCTCGACCCACTTTGCTTTGGCCTTGCCAAAGCCTTTAAAGGGACTATGCTAGTCTTTTCTCGGCGTAGCCGAAAACGCGGTCAAGCGCGCGTGCGCTTGTTGGAGGTTTGGAGGCGAAAGCCTCCACGGTCTAAATCTTTTGAACTCAGGTGCGTGCAAGTTTTGATCAAACTTTTTCAAAAAGTTTGCGGAGTTTGAGGCAGAGCCCCAATCTAAAGTTTAAAAGATTGTGGAGACTCCGTCTCCAC
>JGI994J12354_10001258_pt1 | contig 25648 bp, 24 predicted proteins | sample IntmicLarv3ML3BL_FD_12354 | JGI IMG/M metagenome (IMG submission 12354)
CGCATTTCAAGGGTCTTTCATATAACTCACAATGAAAAAACCCCTTAAAACGTAAAATACGCATTCATTTTACACAAAGCTAGAATTTAGTTTTTCATTTAACCTCATTGCATAACTTAATTAATAGCTAACTGTTATCAAGACGTCAATAATTCCATGATTTCGTCTATTTGAGGAGTCATATTATGTTTGTTACCATTCTCACAATCCATTAGATATTTTTGAATATTAGTAATTATTTCAGCTTCTTTATTGTTTATAAATTTAACAACCCCTTGCATATATGCGTCTCGATTAATATTATAGAGGTCTATATATGCGTTTGTTATTGGAAATAGTTTAATATAATGTATTCCGTGCCTATGTTTTGGTTTTGTGTTGCTATTGGGTGGCAGAGAAAGATACTGATTTTTGGGTGTAGCAGAAGATATATTTGACCTCAAAGGTACAACAAACTTTTGGAGTCTATTTTTATACTTTAACTTTACTATTAGTACGCATGGTCTACCTTGTTCGTTAAACATCAACTCACTATCACAACCATTGTTTTTACATAATTCATAAAAACTTTCTTTAACCTTAACCAGTTTCATATTTATTTCTCCCTAAACATACTGTAAGACTTCATAATCATATGAAGTCTTACGCTAGAGTGATATTCTAACCGTCACCCTCGGTGGCAATCACTTACTGATGAATGATATTCTAAATTTGTATCCCGTCATCCTCGGAGATTAAACTTACTCGTAGATAATATTCTAACCGTTATCTTCGGTAAAAAACAACATACATTGCTTTTATTAAATTTATAATACCATGAATTTGCTCATAAATCAACAGATTTCACATGTTTGGCTCGTTTATTGCCAACGTAAATTCCAGTTTAGAAACTAACACTTTTCAAGCAACATATACTCGCAGGTGCTTAGGCCTCTTTCTTTAGGAATAGCAAATGCTATCATATCAAGCCCAAATGGATCAAAATCCGAACGATTAGTGGTCGCATCAGCATATTCCTGCCAATATGGCAAATTTCTAATTTCATTTGTCGGAGTGAATGTTTTGACAACACTCACATTTTGGCTTTTCAAAAATTCATACGTTAAATCCACTAATGTTGTCTTGCCAACACCATCCATACCTTCAAAAACTATAAATTTACCTAGGGCTTTATTCCTTTTCAAGGGCATTTTCATGTTGCACCACTTTGAAGTAGCCGAATAATCATACTCGTACCTCCGTATTTTGATAGTAAACAGCATCTACTGCTTGCTACTGTATTCTTGCTTTTTAAATATTGACATTCAACATAGTTACTCCTCTATCCCACACTTATCTTACGCTTAATACTATACACCTTTCAAATATACCATTTTTGTTGTTCCTGATATAAATGTTTATAATATTCATTGTTATCAAACAATTCCTTATGTGTCCCAAATCCTGATATTTCTCCATTTCTAAAAACCATTATTTTGTCCACCATTTTGCATAATCCTATCCTATGAGATATGATTATAGCCGTTTTTTCTTTAGCAATCGATAAGAACGCATTAAGAATCTCGTTTTCAACGAGGGGATCTAATGCAGAAGTAGGTTCATCAAGTATCATCAACTCACAATCCTTATATAGACCTCTGGCAATGGCTAATTTTTGCCACTGCCCTCCCGATAATTCATCTCCCCCAAACTCTCTTCCTAGTAATTGATTGGTTTTGCTTATATAATCGTTTAAATCTAGGAATGTTAATAGCTCTTCTATTTCTTTTTCATCCACAATTTTTTCATGAGCGCTTATTGTAATGTTCTCTTTTAATGTCATATTGTAACGAATGAACTTTTGCAATACTATGGATATCAAGTTGTAAAAATTGTTTTTATTAATTATCTTTAGAGATAGATCATTTACCGTTATATTCCCAGATGCTGGCTCTAATAATCCTAATATTAATTTAGCTAAAGTTGTTTTTCCGGAACCATTTTCTCCTACAATAGCAATTTTTTCTCCTTTTTCAATAGAAAAATTAATACCTTTCAACGCATACTCTTGGGAATTCGGATATTTAAAATAAACGTCATTAAACTCAATTTTATTAATGCAACTAATATTTTCCCCCTCAATAGATTCGACCTCTAGCGTTATGTAGTCATAGTAATCTTTGATGAAACCAATGTTACTATTATAATTTGCTATATTTTCGAATATCCTTCTAACCATATTTTGAACAAGGAAAAATGCAGAAAAACAAGCTGCTACCTGCCCTATAGAAAGACTTCCGTTGGCAACAAGTACTATGCACAAAACTGAACTAGCAAAAGTTCCTATGCTACGAAGTAAATCACAAAACAAAAGAGAACGCCCATCTTTTTTGCGGAAAGCAAATTCTTCCTCAACGACTTCGTCTTTTATGCGTTTCCATTTATCGTAAATGTAGTTATCGTAATTAAACGCTCTCATTTCTTTGATAGAACTTTTACCAGCAAATAATCCCCATAAGTATTCCATTTTTCTTCTTTTACTCGCCTGAAACCATTTTAATTTATAAAATTCTTTTCCCCTTATTATCCGTACGATTAAAAGAGGTAACACCGTTATAACAGAAAGAGGAAGTAACCAAATATTGAAGCTTACTAAAATGGTAACAGTTCCAACTAAACCTATGCTAAGAGACATTAATTCTAAAAAAGAAAAAAACAAAAGTTGAGGAATATTACTAGCGATGCAATGTTGTGCTCGCTCTAAATTTTCAAACATCTCATTTTTCTCAAAATTAATATATGGGAATTTACTTGTATGCTCGGCTAATCTTCTATTGAAATTATATTTTGCCTTTGCATATAATCCACAGCTTCTAGGCGCATTTATTAACATTTCAAATAAGTTTTTAATTATATATAAAGATGCAAATAAAATCAAATATGAATAAAAGTGACCTTTATCAGCATTTGCTGAATTTAAAAATTCAGCCGTCTCAAAAATTTTAGCTGTGTAGTATGTTAATAATGAAGGGTAAAAGCAATTTACAATATAAGAAATTAATATAACTATACAGGAAAACGGAGTGATTTTGAAAAAATCACGACAAACATAAATAGTGTTTTTTACCATTAAAGAAATGTTTTGCATGTTTTCCACCTCTTCTTAGTTGCCATACCAAGATGCTTGTGACGAAAACATCTGATAATACAATCCCTTTTGTTCAATCAACTCTGAATGTGTACCTTGTTCTGTAATACTACCATTGTGAAGAACTAATATTTTATCTGCTAATCTAGCTGATGCTAATCTGTGCGATATAATTAAACATCCTTGATCCTTTAATGTTTTCAAAAAATAATTATACATTTGACTTTCAACAATGGGATCCATTGATGCAGTTGGCTCATCTAATATTATAAAAGCATCAGCTGGAAACAATCCTCTAGAAACAGCTAATCGCTGCCATTGCCCTCCTGATATGTCAATACCATCATCTGTTAATTTTCCCAAATTTGTTTCCAACTTTTTCTCTGTTAAGGTTATCATATCACTTGCTTGACCTTTGGAAAGCGCATCGCAAATGCTACTATCATCTTCAATTTTTACAATATCGCTCAGTGCCACATTTTCTCGCACAGTCAAATAATAATTAACATAGTCTTGAAACACTGGACTTAACATGTTGATATTTATTTCTATTTCCCCTTCATCCGCATTATACAAATTCAACAATAGTTTGATTATAGTTGATTTTCCTGCTCCATTAGCCCCTACAATGGCAGCCTTTTCTTTTCTCCCAATTTGAAAACTCACATTTTTTAATATGTGTTTCTCCGTTCCTGGGTAATGAAAGCTCACATTTTTGAAAATAATACCACCAGTTCCATTATTACTATCATGTAGCTTTTGAATGCACTCTCTTTCGGGTAAGTCTATAAATTCATGATAATATCGAACAAGTTCAATGGAATGAANCGTGTCTGAAAAATCATATGCCAGAACTTCAATATTGCCGATAATCATTACTGACGCTTGTACTAGTGCGACAAAAAGACCAATATTAATATCTCCCGTTATAAGAAGATTCCCGCAATAAAATAATGCATATATAACCCAGGCAACTATAAGAATTGTAGAAATATTATAAATAGCATCCGCTTTCAAGGACCGCCTAAATAATTTTTTTAATACTAAATTTTCAATTGTTTTTCTTTGTTTAATAACATATGGGATTGCTCGAAATATAGTAAGCTCCAAAACAGAGTTTTTGTCAAATAATAATTCATTGAAATAACCTAATAATCTCTCATCTGTTGTTTGTTCTCTGATTGTAGAATTCAATATGTTCATGCCTTTTGTGCTACAATAAATCACTCCTAACAAAATCAATAGTAAGCTTATCGTTAATAAATAAGATGCTTGAAAAAATATTAAAGAAGTTCCCACTAAAATAACGAACGAATTTAAAGTACTTAATGATGATAAAAAAACAGATTTAACCTTGTCTTGAGGGCTGTCTCCCATACGTTGGATCACATTAAACATCTCTTCATCTTCATAACAAGAATAATCAATTTTATTAATCTTATCAAAGAGTAGTTTATTCATACTTTTGAATAATGATTTAGTTAATCCTATATCTATACATGCCATAGCAAATCTTAAAATAGATTGAGATACATATGATAAAACGAAAAAAACGAGTGCGCTTCCAACATAGATATTCATAGGCTGACTGTTATGATTCATTAATTGATTAATGAGATTTTGAAGTAAAAACAATTGTATCGCAACCAGCATTGCATCTAATATAGATATAAGAATATAAAGCAATCCCCACATTTTAGAATGCTTTATAATGATTTTAAATGAATTTAAGTACAACTTAATCATGTAATATCCCCTCTTATAATATCCACTAATTGCCTTTAACTATATTTTCAAATCACAAATCATTACATGTATGTGTTCTCAATTGCATAATTTTCTCCCTCTGGTTTTAAGATTAACCACTCTATAAACTTACCATTACATAGCCAGTCTGATTCTGGATATCATAACACATATTAAAGGACTCCGAAAGTACATATCTTGAAGTATAGGTGCTTATTCACAGTTTATTACTTGTCTTTTGTTATAACTTTCTATAAATCACCGCTATCTTCCTTCCAATATATACCCTTATCCAAAAAGAAACTTAGACCGTCTGTATTTCAGAAAACAATATTTGCAATTCACGCTCTGTTATATTGATAATATAGGGCTCTTCCATAATCAATTCTTTGTAACAAACAGACATGATATAATCTCCTACTTCAACCGTACGAAATATTGCAGTAGTTTTAACATCCAATACGTCAAAAGAAGGTAACGGTATCGTCAGTCCATCCCCTATATACTTTATGTACGCTTCTTTTTTTGTCCATACTTCATAAAAGGCGCGTTCAGGATATTCACTAGAAAATATATAATCTTGCTCACAGGGAGCGAAAAAACGTTTGGCAATTTTAAAGTCAGCTGAACTCAGTCTTTCAATATCTACACCTATCTCACCGTCGGAAAACGCTACTGCTATTGCGTTTCGCGTATGTGAAATGTTGAATTGAAATTTAGGATTGTTTTGTATATATGGCTTACCGTTTTCCCCTTTCTCAAACACAATATCCTCATTATTTAGCTCAAGTATCCTACACGCTTGATATCGCACTAATAGCTCAGCATACATACTTAGTTTACTATCAATAACAAACTTGAATCTCGCTAACTCTGCGCGTCGCTCATCCGGCAGCAATTTCATAAGAGCATCATTTTCAATTTTATATTCAGGTGTTAGCTCCGCGAAAATTATTTGCATTGTCATCTCTTTTGAAATAGCCCTTAAACCCCTCCCGATTCATATCATTGCTTTGCGAATGATATATCTTCGTATATAAATTATTATTGTCCTTAAGCAGTAAAGTTTTTTCAATTGTAATTTTAGCACCTTGAGATGAGTTTAAAATAGTACTTAGTAATATAAGTAGTACCTGTTTATTATTTAATTTTTCCACTCTCTCTTTGTGTTTTCCTTTTCCTTGTCAATAAAAGCGTCATAAATATTAATATCTAAAACATTACAAAGTGATATCAAGACTATAAATACATCTGCAACCTCGCTTTCAATCGAGTCGTAATTTTGTAGTTTAGTATAATCAATGGACATAGTTGTTGCTGACTTACGAACTGCTTTTGCTAATTCACCAACCTCTTCAGTTAATAACAATATTTTGTCTTGCGCACTTTGCGCGTTAAATCCTCTCATGTGCAATACACTATTAATATATTGTTGTATATCCACTAAATCCGTTGTCTTACTCACTTTTTCAAATAAGTCTTTTTGAGTTGAATTCATCGTAACACCCCTTTCTCTTATTGAGTTATCTCTTACATGAAAATACCAAAATCAGGCCACAAGTGGTGCTGCATGATAACTATTTTTTATAAGCACTCTGTTTTCTTTGAAGTTTCTTTGATAATGCTGGTTTTGCTTGTCTATTCCTACCCTTTTTTATACTTTTCTTTTCTGCCATAAATACAAAGTATCCATCAACTTCTTGGATTTTCACACCTCCAAACACTGAAATCAGTTTACTTTTATACCACTCTTTACGTTTGGTTACCATATATATTTTGCCACCAATACTTAGCTTTTTATAGCTTTGCTCAATAAACTTTTTCGGCACAGAAAAATCCACATGATATGGGGGATTAGATAAGATAATTGTGAAGTTTTCATCTGCAATATTGTCTAGCCCATCACTTTGCACTATATTTATCTCACTAATTTTATTTAATTTTGCATTGGTTTTCGTCAAGCTAATGGCATCTTCTGATATGTCACACATTGTAATGAGTCCCCCCCCCCACTACTTTCCCAATGTAAATACCTAGGAAGCCATAACCACATCCTAAGTCTAAAATTTTATCTTCGTGCTTAAATTGAAGCACAGATAGCATTGCTAATGTCCCCTTATCAATAGTCCTTGGCGAAAACACTGCATCATTTGTTTCAAACTGCAATTTAATTTTATTCATTTCAAAATTTATCATAATAATCTTGTTTAAACTATACTCCTTTTCAGAATAATTTCACCTTTCCATATAACATTAAGAACAAATACGCTTGCAAAAATGAAATACATATGAAATCTAATAACATATATTTTTATTACATTACTCATCATATATACCTGCCTTCCAGCTTAGATTCTTCACTTTGCTCAGAATGACAGTGCTTTCATAAATCATTTCATTCTGCTACATACCACTTTTCTTGAGCCTTAAACATTTTTGCATATAAACCATTTTGGTATAGCAAACTTTGATGTGTTCCATCTTCCACAATCTTACCATTATCCATAACAATTATCCGGTCAGCTAACCGTGTCGATGCCAGACGATGCGTAATTATAACTGCTGTCTTATCAGCTACTATCTGCATAAATTTCTCATAAAGTCGGTTTTCCTCAATGGGGTCAATCGCTGCTGTTGGCTCATCCAAAATAATCAAGTCATGTGGACGGTATAATCCTCTAGCAATAGCCACCCGTTGCCATTGTCCACCACTAAGGTCAATCCCATCAAACTCTCTTGATAGCATTGTTTCTATCCCCTCTGGATAAGTCTCATCCTCCAACAAAACACCTGCTTCTTTCATCACCAAATCAATACTATCAGTCGCATACATATCTGCTAGTTCAACATTTTCTTTTAGTGTTAGCTGATACTTTTGAAAATCTTGGAAAACTGCCGATATTCCTTTAAAACGTGATGCCAAAACTATCTTACTTACATCTTCACCATCAACAATAACACTCCCTGATGTTGGTTCATATATTCCCATCAATACTTTAGATAGCGTCGTCTTACCCGAGCCGTTTTCACCAACAATGGCAATCGTCTCACCAGCTTTTATCGTCAACGTCAAATCATTTAGACTCTTTTTCGGTGCATTCGGGTATTCAAAACTCACCTTATCAAATTCAATATCGCCACTCCAATTAACCTCTTTTTCCTCACCACCTTTTTCTGGCAAATCAAAAAATCTAATTAGAAAAGATACTTTACCCATGCTTTCTGAAACATCGTTTGAATTACTTATAATTTCCTCCATAATATCAATCAGATTAGTCACTCCACCAAAAACAGCCGCAAAAGCGCCAATACTTATAATCCCTGCTTGCAAATTAGCAAAAAGTAAATATAAAATTCCTAAGTATCCCGCCACTGTAAGCACACTCATGATTAAATCAATCGTCGCCGAGCGTGCATCTGTTCGCCAAGTTTCACGATTGAGTAACTTGATAGTGCTTAGATATTTTTTATTGAAATGCTTAAATACTCCCAACAGACGAGTTTCTTTAAAAAATTGTCTATCGGTCATAGCTTGCTCATAAAATTCATATTCCCTGCGTATTGGTGCACTTTTCTCCTCTAACTTGGAGTACAACGTTGCTTTTGTTAATGTTGATATTAACTTAGGAACGAATGCTAAAGGTATTGACCATAATAAAATAGGACTTAAAGAATACAGGTATGATGCCGTAACCAATACATATGCCAAGTAGAACGTAAACATCGTTATAACGTCCATCACCATCATTGGTGCCACCTCAGCCGCTTTGGCAGCCTTATTAATTTCATCTAATACTTTGGAGTCTTCAAATAAAATGGGATTCAATTTCGTTGCCTTCTCCGTTATTACCTTTTTAATAAAACCAGATACCCGATTTTCTAACATTCCTGCTTGAAAATTATGAACTCCATTTATGATTTCCTTCAATGTCAAGATAAATGCAAAAACCAAAATAGCTCGCACTGCTCCCCATATCATTCCCTGTCCTTGCGCCAGTTCTGCCACTTGATCGAAGACGAATTGTGTAACTATAATGGAAATCCCAAATAAAAAACCATGCAAGGCTCCAACTAAATTAAATGACATATAATATGCCGAACAACACTCCATTATATAACTATTTATTTTTCTAAATGCTTTCCACAACGTTACTTTTTGCTCTTTTTTCATAGTGACTGTTCCTCGCTTCCTTGATACCATTTCAATTGGCTTTTATACATTTCAAAATAGTACCCCTCTTGTTGCATAAGCTCAAGATGTTTGCCTTCTTCAATCAAAGCTCCGTCTTTTAAGACTAAAATTTCATCTGCTAGCTTAATCGAACCAAGGCGATGGCTAATAAAAATAGACATTCCACTTTGGATTATTTTTTCAAATTGTTCATAAAGACGGCTTTCACTTAATGGGTCCAGCGCCGCTGTCGGTTCATCCAAAACCTTTATTGGAGCTAAATTCAATGCGACCCTCGCCAAGGCAATTCTTTGCCACTGTCCACCACTTAAATCAACACCATCTTCACTGATTTTCCCAAGCGGCGTATCTAAACCCTTTGCAAAATCTGCAATCATATCTGTCAATTCAAGATCTGCAATCACTTCATTCATTCTATCAAGCTCATTGCAATTTAAATCGCCCATCAATAAATTCTCTTTGACAGTTAATGAATAACGTGCAAAATCTTGGTACGCAACGCCAAAGAAGCTCTTTAATTCTGAATTAGTAAGCTCCTTGATATCTTTTCCATTTAAAAGTATTTCACCCTCGTAATTGGAATATTGACCTGTTAATAGTTTAATAATCGTTGTTTTGCCAGCACCATTTTCACCAACGAAAGCATAATGCTTCTTAGCATTCATGGTAAAACTTAAATGCTTCAAAATCTGATTTTTTGTTCCCGGATAAGCAAATGAAACATTTTTAAATTCTAGACTTTTAAATACTGGTGTCTCTAAAGCACGTTCTTCAAGGGCGCCTTTAGTCTCTTCTAGAGAGCAAAAAGCAGATAAATCTTTCAAGTACTCTTTGTTCTTGGCGAATTTGCTCATTTGGTCTGCTAACCCCCACGAAAGTGTAACCGATAAGTTTGAACATGCATTAATCAATGACATAAAAAGACCAATAGTGATTGCCCCACTAGCAACTGGCTGAAGTAAAATAAGCATAATAAACGCACTGACTAGCGAAACTAAGACACCACCCGCTTTCATTCTAATAAAATTCTTCCGTTCAACTCTTTGTTTGTATTTACGGGCAAACTCAAATCTTTCCCAAAATACATCTATTATCTTCGGCGCATAGCCAAATAATGTTCTCTCCGCAACATACTCTCGTTTAGTAACAACTTCTGTTAAATATAATGCTTGTCTTTCAATCTTATCTACATCGCGCCCTGCATCATAATTGCTTTGACCCGCTTTAATAGCCACGAAAAATATTGGGATTGAACAAAATAAGATTGCTAACGCCGCCCACCAAACATTAACCATCAAAATACCCAAGACGCTTAATACTTGAATAATCGTACTTGCTAAGTTAATAGTATCAATATACATATCAATGACCTTAGACTCGCTAGGCTCTATCACTCGCTTAATCAAATCATAAGTGTCTTGATTTTCAATATAGCGATAATCTAAACTCGCACATTTACGAATGATAGCCGTTTTATATTTTATACGAGTGGCTATTAATATTCGACTATCTATATATTTGCGAGTATCTCCCATCACCCATTGATACAAAACAATTGCACTCAAACCAACCATTGGTCCATATAGTGTACTACCGCTTTGTCCACTATTAACAATAGCTATTGCTGTGTCGATGAAATTGGCTGTCGCCAAAACAGTTAGTGCTGGCAATAGTGCACCTATAAGTTGCTGTATCAGCAATACACTCGCCCATCCAGGTGCGACAATAAATGCCAACCCTATCAGGCCAAATGTTTTATACTTTCTTCTTTTTAACATAAAATATCTCCCACTCAATGAATTTGTACGCTGTCCAAAACTAGCTTTGAGTTATGAATTTTAGGGGTCGGTACAAATCTTTAAAACACCTGCTTATTATTTAAATTCATTTTTCCCACTCTCTCTTTGTGTTTTCTTTTTCCTTGCCAATAAAAGTGTCATAAATATTAATATCTAAAACATTGCAAAGAGATATATTACATATAAATGATAATATGGAAAGTGATTAACAAATGGACCATCTTTTAGCCACTTGGAAAATGATTTACAAAACCAAAAGTACAATGATATGTTTGTATCATGCAAGATAAATAGTGCTGTTCGCGAAAGCGAAAATGGCTACTGGTGGAGACCAAATTCATGGCATACCAAAGATGCCGCTTGGAGCTACGAATGCAAATTATGGGAACAAGGTATCTTAAAATCGCCAGAAATGTTTTCACTTTAGGGCGAAAGATATTATCTAATCTAGTAAAGGAGCTGTCGGTAAATAGAATAGTTCACTAAAAAGGGCAGGATAACTCGCAGAAATTATTCTACCCTTTTTATTAGTGCCAGCATTCAACTTCTTTTGCTTTTATGTTCTTAACGATATTTTCTAAAATATTTTTTCTTTGAACTGCACTACACCCTAAATAATTTTAAACAAGCTCTACTATTGCTTTTACCTTGTCTTTTTCTATATCTGTCAAATCGGCAATCTCTTCAATAGTCTTTCCTTTAGAAAACAATATTCTTAACAATTCGGCTTTACCTTCAACTTTTCCTTCTGCCTTACCTTCTGCCTTACCTTCATCCCACACATAATCTTCTCTTGCTAATGTCGCGTCTATCGCTCTTTGTCTCGCACTTATCATCTCAACCTCCTTGTCACTCAAATTATAATCTGCCAACTTGCAAGCTTCTTGGATATATCCTGGTGCATCCTTTGCCACATCAATGGTGTTGAAATAATTAAACCACTCTCTAATATTCTTATCCATCTTGCATGATGATTTTTTAAGTTCCAAAAACATCATCGTTATCACTTCTTGCTCTGATTTTCCGCGGTAATACATTTCATTTTCTCTGTCATACAACTTGAATTTATGAATTGGATTATCATCCTCAAATTCATTTTCAGCCATTACACAAATGCTATACACTGGTCTTAATGTCGAATATTTCCTTTCACCCTTAGTAAATCTAACTTCCTCATCTTCTAAAACTTTATTCCCATAATTGGAAGTATAAACACCAGCCGCATAGAAAAATGCTCTTTCTCTAAACAATCGTTGCGGAAACACCTGCATTTCAATAGTCACCTGCCTGCCATCCCGAAGTCTCGCCAAAACATCTACTTGCGCACATCTTATCTCAGGGTCTTTGTTCATTTCACGGAAAGTTTCGATGATATCGGTATTCTCAACACCTACATCTGTTACACCTAAATCTAAGATATCATTGATAAATCCCGTCAAAATATGGCTATTCTTGGCACTACCAAAAATCAATTTAAATAGTAAATCATTGGTTCTTAATATCTGTTGATTGATTACTGCCTTCTCATTGCTCTTTTTCTTGTTGTTAGTATTTTTCATCTTCTACTCCTTTTTTGTTGCAAAAACAACGCTAAAAGAAGTCTCATAATTGATTATAGTATAAACCAATAAAATTCGTTTAGCAATATGTCTTTGCTTTTTTCAAGTTAATTAATGGTAATTTTGCGTCGAGTGACGCTTGAAAGGTTACGTTATGCAACCTTAAGAAACTTAGATGCTTCTCATTTGTCTATCATACAAGAAATGGCGACGAATGTCCACTCTTATATCTATTTGGGATGCGAATGGGATTTGTCAGCGGGATGGCGTGGAAGCCGTCTCCCTACTCCTAACTTATTATCGCTTAGATATAAAAAACAACTCTAGCAAAATCAATGATGTGGTTTTGCTAGAGTTACTTCTAGTTTATGCCTGTGGAGATAGCTTTTAGTATTATCCGACTGCCTCTTATAGTTGTCTTGCTTTTAAACAAACAAATATTTTCTCACCTATACGAGATTAATTCCCAAAAAGCCTGTAATAATTCCCACCCCGTAAAAAGCCAATTGGATAATAATGAATTTCTTCATAAATGTATTATCATCGCTTTCTTGGTGAAGTTCCTTCAAACCGAAAAACATTAGTACAATCGAAATAACTCTGCAAAATCCCATAAATGGAGAGGTAAGCCTTGACGCCTCTGAACCAATAACCGTCAGCAACGATACGACCTCTGCCAAAATCAATGGCATCTTAGCAACTGTAACCGTAGTAAGTACTCCCATCAAAGAGTGTTTCTTGCTTTTATCTAACAACAAAATAATTCCCGCCATAACTACCAAGCTAACCGCTGGCGCAACTGTTGATTTTGCAATGCCTAGTACGCTGTCAACTAAACTCGCACGGAAAATGCTCCCTAGACTGCCGTACCTCACCATCAAAGAGAATTGTCTCAAAAATACTGCCACTGTCCAAACTGCTGCTAATATTACCGCCATCTTGAAAAATGAATCCCCAGAACTAGCAACCATTTTCATCTCACTGATTGGATTTTTTAAAAATTTCATTAAAAACCCTTTGGTCGCTTCTGTGTCCTCTTTGAAATTCACATTTTTAATAGTTTCGCGAACTTCATTAATAGTTGCCGATGTCTCACTTTTTAGATTTTCTTTATCAAGTTGAAAATCATTGCTGGTCGCTTCTTGCTGAATTTCACTTGATACTTGCACTATTTCTTCTTTAATCTCTTTTTCTGTAGACTCTTTTTCCTTAGCCTCTGTTGTTGCCGGCACAACTTCTTCCTTGGTTTCTTCTTTTTGAATTTCGCTTGATTTTCCTTTTAGTTCCTCGTCTAATTTTTGTTTTTCATTTTCACTCATTGTACTTCCCCTTTCATAAGAAAATAATATATTAATTGTATCATTTCCTTGCCCTTTTGCAACCATCTTCTAAATATGCTTAACTCCACTTTTCGCTGTTAGGATAACGATTGAAGAAACACTGCTTCGCTGCCTTTTGAAACAACTTATGTGCTGGTGCAATCTCAAATTCTGGTGATAAACCATAACTTGTCTTAAATAAATCATTGCTGATTTTGTTAATCAAGCTTGCCTTTTTCAATGTGCCGATACCCATGATAATACCGCCGTATTTCTTATCTCTTAGGCAAATATCAATATAGTAATCAAGCATATGATAAAGTTCTAAGTAAAGCATATCTTCGCCGTCGGCACCATATTTATCAATGATGTCGTAGCACAATAATTCTTGTGTTTTTTTGATGTCTTTCTTATGGAATTTAGCCATTAGGTTACTTTTAACTACGCTGGCATAATAGCTAAGGTTCATATACCCAGCCAAAAAGTTATCAACCCCAGTGGGAGTGTTGTATCTTCGTTCCCAAAGCTCTTGGCGGATTTTATTCCGCTTTGGTTCAAGACCTTTTGCAACTGCTTTGTCTAAAGCTCTTTTTCTAATTTCACCATCAGTTGGCAGGTAGTAGGCTTGCGGCCATTCGAACTTGACAATTTCCTCTTCTTTTTCTTCGATATCTCGCATTTTGTTAATATCCATTATTTCGCCCCTATCTGCTTTTGTTCATGCCATCTTCTATCTAATCAATTTAGAGATTGTCTTAAAAGCATCATCATCTGCACGTCCTAGCAATTCAAACAAAATAGACTCTGTTGTTGTCACCATAATGTCCTCTTGTTGTGCTCGCACTATCGTCATGTCTAAGTCGGATTTCTTGCGTGAACCAATGCAATCTAGCACTAANAGTGGCTCAAATCCTTGCGCTTTAAGGTCAAGGCATGTCTGCAATACACAAATATGTGCTTCTATACCACAAACAATAATCTTAGGCTTACCACTTGCTTTAACCACCTTGCTAATTGCTTCATTGCCCATCGCACTAAATTCGGTCTTGTCCATGTATTCGCTTGTCTGTGCTGCCTCAAAAACAAAGGCTTCACTCATTCCTAATCCCTTGGTGTATTGTTGGGTAATAATCATCGGGATATCTAAAGCTTTTAGACCCTTAATTAAAATCTCAGCCTTTTTTGCTATTTCTTCACGCTCATTCATCGCTATCAATAAGCGCTCTTGGTAATCAATTACTAATGCCATACATTCTGTTCTATTAATCATCTTTCTTCCCCTGATTATACTGCCGCTAAAGCCTGTGCTACGTCGGCAATAATATCATCAATATTCTCTGTTCCTACTGAAAATCTGATTAAGTCTGGTGTTACTCCTGCTTTTGCCAATTCATCGTCTTTTAACTGACGGTGTGTATGACTTGCTGGGTGTAGAATACAAGAACGTGAGTCCGCTACATGCGTCACAATCGCAACCATTTTTAAGGCGTTGCTAAAACGCATTGCCCCATCCTTGCCACCCTTTGTTCCAAAACAAAGGACACCACAAGTTCCGTCTGGCATATACTTTTTCGCTAAATCGTAGTATTTGCTGCTCTTTAAGCCAGAAAATTCTACCCATTCAACTTTGTCATGACTTTCTAAAAACTGGGCCAATTTTAAAGCATTTTCATAGTGGCGTGGCATTCTTAGATGCAAGGTTTCCAAACCAATATTAGTCAAAAAGGCGTTTTGTGGTGACTGACAAGACCCCATATCACGCATTAGCTGAACTGTTGCCTTAGTAATAAAAGCGCCCTTGCCAAAGCTTTTTGTATAAGTAAGTCCATGATACGACTCATCTGGCGTGGTTAAACCAGGGAATTTATCTGTATGCGCATCCCAATCAAAATTACCACTATCAACAATACATCCACCTACTGCCATAGCATGTCCATCCATATACTTAGTCGTTGAATGCGTAACAATGTCCGCCCCAAATTCAATTGGTCGGCAATGAATTGGCGTTGGGAATGTATTATCACAAATTAGTGGTACGCCATTGGCATGTGCCACCTTCGCAAACTTTTCAATATCCAAAACAACCCCAGCTGGATTGGATACAGTCTCTGCAAATATTAATTTTGTATTGGGTTTAAATGCCGCATTAAGTTCTGCTTCGGATACATCAGGGTCTACTAGACTAGTTTCTATGCCAAAACGACTTAGTGTGACTGCTAATAAATTAGATGTCCCGCCATATATTTTTGAAGCACAAATCACGTGTCCGCCAGCTTCACAGATATTGGTTACGGCAAACATTGTTGCTGCTTGTCCCGATGATGTCAACATTGCTGCCGCACCACCTTCTAAATCGCAAATTTTCTTTGCCACCAAATCATTCGTTGGGTTTTGTAGACGCGAATAAAAATATCCCGCTGCTTCCAAATCGAAAAGCTTACCCATATCTTCGTTGGTTTCGTATTTGAATGTGGTACTTTGATAAATTGGTAATACCCTTGGCTCACCATTTGTCGGCTCCCAGCCACCTTGAACACATAATGTTTCTTTCTTATAGCTCATCTTGTCCTCCTCTTTACTTGTTCATGTTGTAAATAATTAGTAGTCCTTTTAAGAGTAAATCATCATCCAAGGTGATTTCTCGCCTGCAATATGGAGTGATTAACTTGGCTAATCCACCCGTTGCAACTATATTAACCTTTTCGCCAAGTTCACTTTCTATCCTGTCAACAAGGCCGTCAATCATATCGGCATTACTATAAACAATTCCATTCACCATGCAATCAATCGTATTCCTACCAATCACCTTCTTAGGTGCTTCCAAACTAATTCCATGTAGCTGTGAAGCATGGGCTGTCAACGATTCTAACGCTACCATCACCCCTGGAACAATCATTCCCCCCAGACAATTTTCATCTTTGTCAACTACTGTCAATGTCGTCGCTGTGCCCATATCAACAATTACCATCGGCACACTGTACCGCTTAATAGCTGCTACCGCACCGGCAACCATATCACTGCCTAGTTGCTCTGGATTATCAATCAAAATCTTAAGCCCCGTCTTAGTACTATTATCTAATACAAGTACATCCTTGCTGATAACCATCTGGGCGGCCTTTTGCACCATCTTAGTGATTTGTGGCACTACTGACGAAATAATCCCGCCAGTGATGTCACTTACCTCAACATTATGCAATTCTAATAATATCTTCAAATCAATTGCATATTCTGCTTCTGTCTTAGTCTTAAGCGTTGCCACACGCTCAATAAAATATATTTTATCTTCGTCTACAACACCAATGACTACATTAGTATTCCCGATGTCAATTGCTAAAATCATTTGCGTAACCTTGTCCTTTCGCACTTTTGCAATTACTCTACACCCACTTTGATAATGTATGTGCTTCCTTTTTCAAAAACAATTGTACCTAACGCTTGCAACCACCCATGGTTAAGATTTTCAAATTTCTCTCGCTCATATTTACCCACGAAAATATATTCTACTTTATATTCTTTGATTAGGCTTTCGATAATATCCCAATTTTCTGAGGTATATATTTTCTCAATATCCGCTATTCGTCCATTAAGAATTTCTGTGTCACTTCGCCATAACCATTCATGGACATACCAGCCAACGATAGTCGGCAAACCTGTCATCGCTGACACTCGGCAATAGTCTGAATAGCTGTCGCCATTCGCTTCTAATACCACTGGACTGCCGGTGATATTAGCTTGTAGCCAACGAATTGCCGCCGCATCCTCGGGAAAATCAGTTTCTAGGAACTGCGTTGCATCTAAGCCTTTAAATCTCTCTGTTTCGGTAATATTGCCACACCAGCCATTAACCGCACTACCGATGTATCCAACTGTCGCTAACAAGAGAATTAAGCATCCTATTCCTGCGCTCCTTAAAATAATGCGTCTTGATACAATGAATTTAAATGTAGCATACGACATCACCATGCCAAACATTATAAATGCTTGGTAGGTTAGTTTAAACATTGTATTAGCTCTTGCTGCCGTTCCTTCGTAGATGTCACGCACAAAGACGATTTCTGGAATGACAATCAAGCCAACTGCACACAATCCCAAGATAATAATAAACGCTTCTGGTTTTTTCATGTACTGGAAAATATTATATTTGACTTTCTCACCAGCATCTGCTGTGCTCTTTATTTCTTCTATATTCTTTATTTCATCTATGTTTTTTATTTCTTCTACACTTTTTATTTCTTCTATACTTTTTATTTCTTCTATACTTCTTATTTGCTCTGTGTTTTCTACATTTTCTGCTCCAGCTAGTTCTTCTGCCTTGGCAACTTTTTTTTGCCTGACTTTTAGATATCTTCTAATAACTAGAATAACAAACGTCGCCGTTATCACTAATGGTAAGCCCCATAATATCAACCATTGCCACAAGATACTTCGGTTAAATGTCAACCCAACCAATCCTTTACCCTCAACTGTCATTGATTCAAACAATAAGGTAAATGGCATAGCAATAATAAATCCGATGCCACCAATAACAATCATTTGCATTAATGAACCTATGATAATTTCCTTGATTTTACGCTCATTCAACAAAATCATACGATATACAGCAACCGCTGCAATAACGACTGTGTAAATTATAAAATCCCAGTAATTTGTCCATTGGAAAACCCCAATTAAAAACCCAAGGATTAATATATATGGACTAGCTAATGATTTCTTTAAATCAAATTTGTTGTCCTTATCTTCGCCCCGTTTGGTAACTTGTATCCATGCATATAAAATCGCTATCACCAACAACACATAGATAATATTAACGACATGTGCATGCAAATCGCCTAGAATAAATGAGTAACTTGGGTATTCATGAATCGTCTGGTCTTGTTCTGCTGGGTAATGCCCCAAAAATCTTGTCGAATTGGGAAACCAATAAGCATTTGCTTCGGATTTTGCCATCAAACCAATATTTTGTGCCCATGGCCATAACTTTCCAATAATAACATAGTGCATATTACCCGCTAGTGACACCGCTGCCCCGGCTAGCAATCCTACTAAAATATCTATCCTTTTTATTATCCATGGCTTAGCCTGCAATCTAGCCACCTTTTTATTAGCATCCAACCATAATTGACTAACAATCGCATATGGCATCACAAATGCAAAGGCCGCAATCATCGTGCGCATTACATTATACGTCTCCGCCACCTTAGTACCTGTTAATTTAGTCATAAATACAGCATAATATTGTCCGCCATAATAGTAATTAAGTGGCTCCCCTGCATACCACAAATCTTGTGGTGGCAGTACTTCGCTACGCATCATCGATGCCATAAAACCAAAATCCATGAACTTTTCTGTACCATATGCTTCTGGTCTAAAACCTGCGATATATGTCCAAATGGCAAACAATACGAAAAATAAAACCTCTTCGGTTATTATCGTGACTAGATAGCCTTTGTCAAATGTGATTAACTCTACACCTTGTTTGCGCTGGTATCTAAGTAATGCAAAGTTCAAGGCAATACCTGTTAACGCCACCAACATACAGGTCATATTAGCAAATGGTAGTATGCCTTGACAAACTAAAACCCACGTTAAATAGCCACTAATTACAATCCCCAATACTTTTGAGAAAATCCAACCTTTGTCCTTAAACCCTCTAAATAAAGTTGCTGTAAGGGGCATAAAACCAATTCCCAGTACTAATGTAAATATCCACCAAATCAAAAACGTTCTCATGATTAAAACCTAACTTCCAAATATTTTTTAATTGCTTCTACTGTCTTTTCAAAACCAAGCTTGCTACTATCAAGACACAAATCATAATTCTTAGCACTAGTCCAATCATTACCCGTGTAATGGCGATAAAAGTCACCTCTATATTTGTCTATCTTAGTAATGTATTTTTCCATCTCGCGCGGTGTCATGCTGTTTCGTTCCATCGCTCTTTGCATACAAAAATCATCATTAGCATGGATGAAAATCCTTGCTACATTATCGAAATTGCGTAATACAAAATCGGCACAACGACCCACGATAACACAAGACTCTTGACGTGCTAACTGTTTGATAATCTTGGCTTGATAGTTAAATAGATTATCCTTTGAAACGAAATCTTCACTCTCTGGTGAAATCAAATCTCCACTGTAGACTTTCTTAATTACCTTTTGTAAAATTCCAACATTTAACTTTTCATCTACTTGTCCAAAAAGATTTTCAGAAATCCCACTATCTTCTGAAGCCATCTTAAGAATTTCACTATTATAACAAAGTATCCCTAGGTCCTTTGCTAGCATCTCCCCAATTGTTTTACCACCACTACCATATTGACGTCCGATTGTAATTACAACATTATTCATAGCTAATACCTCCTATTCTCCCAGATACGCTTTCCTAATTGCATCATTATTAAGTAACTGGTCCGCATTATCACTTAAAACGATATTACCCGTCTCCAAAACATATGCCCTATCTGCAATTGAAAGAGCTTTCTTAGCATTTTGTTCAACTAACAATACCGTCGTACCACTAGCACTAACTTCTCTGACAATATCAAAAATCTCATTAACGAAAATCGGTGATAGACCCATCGAAGGTTCATCCATTACGATAATCTTTGGATGCGACATAAGGGCTCTACCCATCGCTAGCATCTGTTGCTCACCACCTGAGAGCGTTCCCGCTAATTGATTACGACGCTCTTCCAGACGCGGAAAACGCTTATAAATAGATGCCAATGTCTCTTCGAATTCTTTTGTATCTTTTCTTGTAAATGCACCTAGTTTAAGATTTTCATATACTGTTAGTTGTGCGAAAACGCGACGTCCTTCTGGTACATGAGCCATGCCTAATGACACGATTTTGTGAGCAGGGATTTTTGTAATATCCTCTCCCTCAAACATAATTTCACCCACTTTAGGACGAAGCAAGCCAGTGATGGTATGAAGAATAGTTGTCTTGCCAGCGCCATTCGCTCCGATAAGGGCGATAACCTCACCTTCGTTTACTTCAAAAGAAATTCCTTTCAAGACTTTAATCAAACCATAATATACTTCTAAATCTTTAACTTCAAGCATTGCCATGATTGCGTTCTCCTATTCTCCCAAGTATGCCCTAATTACTTCTGGGTCATTAAGTACACTTGTTGTTTTACCTTGTGTTAAAACTTCACCGAAATTCAAAACCGACAGCTTTTCACAAATACCACCCACCAATTTCATATCATGTTCAATCAATAAAATAGTCATATCGAATTGATCACGGACAAATCTAATCGTCTCCATCAATTCTTGTGTTTCATTAGGATTCATGCCCGCCGCTGGTTCATCTAAGAGCAATAATTTAGGATTAGTCGCTAATGCTCTAGCAATCTCTAACTTTCGTTGCTTTCCATATGGTAAACTAGCCGCTAAAATATCAGCACTGCCATCAAGTTCAAATACTTTTAGAAGTTCCATGGCCTTTTCATTCATCTCTTTTTCAACTTTAAAGTAGCGTGGCATCCTAAAAATGCCCTCAATAGTTGAATAATGCTTTGAATTATGCAAACCCACTTTGACATTATCAAGTACTGATAACGCTTTAAATAAACGAATATTTTGAAATGTTCTAGCTACTCCCGCTTTGTTAATCTCGATAGTACTTTTGCCAGTAATATCTACATCATCTAACTTAACGATGCCCTCATCAGGTTTATAAACACCTGTCAGAAGATTAAATATCGTTGTCTTACCCGCTCCATTTGGACCAATCAAACCATACAAATCACCCTTTTCGACTTGTACATCAAATGCATTAACTGCTTTTAGACCACCAAAGGAAATGCCTAAGTTCTTAACATCTAATAATGCCATCTTATTTTTCCCCCTTTGCTGTCTTTTTCAATGTGCCTTTTATCTTAGCTGATAATTGCTCGCGCCACTCTAGGGCTTTTGGCGCCCAGTTTAGTAACATCATAATAATCAAGATAATCGCATAGATTAGCATTCGATAATCCGAAAGACCCCTTAAGAGTTCTGGTAACAATGCTAATACTACCGCCGCAATAATTGAGCCTCGCATATTTCCGATACCGCCAAGGACCACAAATACCAAAATCATAATCGACATATTGTAACCAAAACGTTGCGGTGTCGCTGTTAAAGTTGATAAGTTATGCGCATACAATACTCCCGCTACACCTGCCAATGCTGCCGAAATTGAAAATGCCATTAATTTGTACTTAGTAATATTGATACCAATTGATTCTGCTGCAATTCGATTGTCTCTAATTGACTTAATTGCTCGCCCATCTCTTGAGTTGATGATATTAGCAATAATAAATACTGTTATCAAAAGTAGTGCTATCCCAATAATAAAGTTAGCATCTTGCGGTGTTCCTGAAATGCCTAGGGGACCATTGACAATAACTTCACCACCTTCTTCTAAATCAAGTGATACACTATCTTTTAGCGAAATGTGGAAACCTCTACTATCTCTACCCACAAACATCGCATTAATTACATTTTTAATGATTTCGCCAAAGGCCAAGGTTACAATTGCTAAGTAATCACCACGTAGGCGTAATACTGGAATTCCAATTAGGAAACCAGATATACCCGCCGCAACTGCTCCGATTAACAGTGCGATGAAAAATCTAAGTGCTGGCACTGTAATCGTATCTTGAACACAGTATGAAAAAAATGCACTACTAAAGGCACCGACACACATAAATCCAGCGTGTCCCAAACTCAGTTCACCTAAAATACCAACTGTGAGATTCAATGAAACAGCCAAAATCGCATAAATACATAGCGGCACTAAAAGCCCTGCTATTACATTAGTAACATTACCTGTCGCTGTTAGTATCTGCACTATTGCAAATACAACAATAATCATAACGTAGGTAATCATATTATCTTTTGTCGTTTTATTCATCGTCTTTAACATGTCCGCCACCTACACTTTCTCTTGGATATTCTTGCCTAGAATACCCGTAGGTTTTACAAGTAGTACAACGATAAGCACGGCAAATACAATCGCATCTGCTAGTTGCGATGAAATATAGGCTCTGCTTAATATCTCAATAACGCCTAGTAAAATACCCCCGATTAATGCTCCTGGGATAGAGCCGATACCACCAAACACGGCCGCTACAAAGGCCTTAATACCTGGCATCGCTCCTGTATATGGCGTCAAACTCGGATATGCTGTACAAAGCAAAACACCAGCTAAGGCTGCTAAGCCAGAACCAATCGCAAATGTTAAAGCTATCGTCTTGTTGACATTAATACCCATTAGCTGTGCCGCCCCTTTGTCCTCGGCAACCGCTAACATCGCTTGTCCTTGCTTTGTCTTTTTAATAAATAGCGTCAGGGCAATCATAATTACAATACACGATATAATTGTCACAAGTGTTACCCCAGTGATTGTAAGTTCACCAGCTGAAAGTGGTGGGGTTGCTACTAATGATGGAAATGATCTGGCATTTGCTCCCCATATTAGCAGTGCTAAATTTTGCAATAAGTAACTAACACCAATTGCTGTAATTAAAACCGCTAGCGGTGAAACTGCATTCCTAAGCGGNCGATATGCTACTCGCTCAATCGTCACTCCTAGGATAGTACAAAATACCATCGCTACTAAAATAGCTGCTATCGGCGGTAGTCCAATTGATGTTGACGCAATCAACGAAATATATCCTCCCACCATAATTACATCGCCATGCGCAAAGTTTAGCATCTTGGCAATTCCATAAACCATCGTGTAGCCTAATGCGATAATCGCATAAACACTACCAAGGCTTACTCCATTAATAAGATAGTTCAAAAAACTCATAATCCACCCCTTTGTCATACATTTTCCATAGATGTTTAATTATACCACCGAATAGCGTTTCATATCAAGATTAAATACTTCTCTATATTGAAAACTCTATATCGAAAAGCTCTATATTGAAAACTCCATATTGAGAAAACTCTATATTGAAAAAAATGGCACCGAGAATAGACTTTCCTCGGCGCCTAATATTATTATATTAACTTTTGACTATAGTTCGTTGTAAGCACCATCTCTGATTTCAAGAACCATTGGCTCTTTTTGTGGTTCGCCATCAGCTTGCCACTTAAGATCTTTGCCTGTTACACCGTCCAAAGTGATTTCTGTCATCGCTGATTTGACTGCCTCATTGATTTCTTCAGCACTCATATCTGGGGTTACATTGACACTCTCAATAGCTTCTTTCATGATGTAAATCCCATCATACGCACCAGCTGCGAATTGGTTAGGAACTTCATTATATGCTGCTTGGAAAGCAGAAACAAAGTTAGCTGTCAAATCATCAGTAGCTGTTGATAAGAAAGGTGATAAGAATTTAACGCCGTCAGCTAGACCAGCTTCAAATCCTTCAACATCCAAAATTCCGTCCATACCGTCACAACCAAAGAAGATTGGTGCATAACCCATAGTGTTAGCTTGGTTTAATACAAGCGCTGCTTCTTGATAGTAAAATGGTAAGAATACTAATTCTGCGCCTGCATCTTGAGCTTTTTGAAGTTGTACTGAAAAGTCAGAGTTACTTTCACCAGTAAATGCTTCTGCTGCTACGATTTCTAGTCCTTTTGTTGCTGCTTGTGATGCAAACGTCTCATAGATACCAGTTGAATAAGCATCCGAACTATCATATATTACTGCCACTTTAGATGCAATCCCCTCATCAGCAATGTAATCTGCTGATACAACTCCTTGAGTTGGGTCAGAGAAACATACGCGGAAAGCGTTGTCGTGTTTGATTGCTTCTACTGCTGTAGCTGATGGTGTTAAGTGGAAGATACTATCTTCAGCTGTCTTATCTACCACTGCGATACAAGGTCCACTTGTCACTGTTCCAAGTAGCATCTGCATACCCCAGTCTTTTAATGTATTGTAAGCATTAACTGCTTTTTCGGCATCATGCTCATCATCTTCAAATGATAATTCGATTTGGAAACCGTTAATTCCACCTGCTGCATTAATTTCATCAACTGCGATTTGTGCTCCATTGGCTACTGCTTGTCCATATACGGCTGCTGGTCCAGTTGTTGGTCCAATACCACCAATTTTAAATGTCTCTCCGCCCTCAGTTGCTGGTGCTACTTCTTCGCCTGCTTCCTCAGTTGTTGCTTCCTCGGTTGTTGCTTCTTCAGTTGTCGTTTCTTCAGTTGTTGTCTCTTCAGTTGTTGGTGCTGGTGCATCGTTGGCACTACCACAAGCAACTAACGATGTTGCCATCAACGTCACCGCTAAAATAACACTTGCAATTTTCTTGAACTTCATCATAATTTCTCCTCCTACTTTCATTAATATCCTTTAATAATACTATTTCTAATAGGTGTTTGTCAATTGTTTCACAATAAAAAGCATAATAAAATTCGTGAAACGTGAATTACAAAACATGGGTGGGTAGCATGGAAGCCACCTCACCCATCTTTATTCCTTACCCGTCTCTATATCCTTACTCGTTTTTCGCTACTTCCGATAACGACTTCACAAGTCCTGCCACATTTTGTAGCTCTGATGGGATAATGATTTTAGTCGCTTGCCCATCTGCTACTTGAGCTAATGTTTCAAAACTCTTAAGTGCCAAAACTGCTTGGTCAGCCTCCGCCTCTTTTAAAAATCTAAGTCCATCAGCATTAGCTCTTTGAACCTTAAGTACTGCTTCTGCTTGACCTTCCGCCTCTCTAATCATTCGCTCTTTTTGCGCTTCCGCTCTTAGTATCGCTGATTGTTTTTCAGCTTCGGCATCTAAGATAACCGATTCTTTTTGTCCTTCAGCAACCAAAATCGTCGAACGCTTTTCGCCCTCTGCTCGTAAGATAGACTCTCTTCGTTCACGCTCTGCTTTCATTTGCTTTTCCATGGCATCTTGAATAGCTGATGGCGGAATAATATTTTTC
>JGI994J12354_10001259_pt1 | contig 25626 bp, 29 predicted proteins | sample IntmicLarv3ML3BL_FD_12354 | JGI IMG/M metagenome (IMG submission 12354)
GGCGTCAGTCTACATACCGGCAACGTAAATGGGCAATCCGTAGTATTGTCCAAGTTTTGTCACTGCTGCGCTTATTACACCGAGTTCGGGTGATCCGACAGGTGCTGTTCCGCGTTTCAGATCGAATGTTGTGGTGGAGCTTCCGTACCATACTTTTGCTCCGGGTTTCGCTATTTGGCTAAGGATTATTCCGGACAAGACCTCTGCGTTGTGAGTAACGAGTGTTCCTGCAAGATAAACGGGTGCAGATCCGCCGGACATTGCCATACTCAGAACATTGACGGGGATACCGTACCTTGCTCCTTTTATGATGACCTGAGCTGCATTGTGGCTGAGCTCAAGAGGACTTGTCGGACAAACCAACATAGACATCAATGGCTTTTCGCGAGCCTGCTTTTCGTCTCCCCCGTAGTAGGCTTTGAGTATCTCCCAATAGAAATCCACATGCTCTCCGACAGGATCGATGTGGTGGAAGTGTTTGGTGGTGTTCTTGATCGATGTCATCATCTCATGAACATCTTCAGCTCCAACACCAGCCCAATCTCTTGCGGAAACAGGCAGAGAGAAATAACTGATGTTCTCTGCCCAATCCACGATCTTTGCACAGTTTGCAAGATCCTTATCGGTGGAATCCCTTGTTTCATATTTTCCGTTTCCAAGATAGTTACAGACCTGGATACCCGTTCCAAAACATGTGTAGTGGACGCGTCCCATGTGTTCCTGCTCTATCATGCGGCGTTCTTCCCTTCCGTGTAAGTAAAACTTCGAAGGTACGGTCGACAATGCCTTACGGATCACTCCGTCGGGTATCTTGACCATTTTTGTTTTCATATCTACTTCACAACCAGCTTCTTTGAACAGCTTGAGTCCTTCTTCATCGGACACCTGCACTCCGTAATTGGAGAGGACGTCTCTCGTTGCGCAATCAATCGCACGAATACCGTCTTCGCTGAGCAGATCCAGTTTGATGCCCTGGAGTATATTTTTCCCGGGGTACTGATTCGGTTTCATTTCCTTCCTCCTGTTGTGTAATCTCCGACCTGCTCGTATATGCCGTTTAAGGAAAATTCGAGCAATCTTTGACTAAGGTCGTAGTAAAATATTACTATATAACCATTACTTTAGACTTTTGCATACAATTAAATATGATAAGTTGCAGATTTTTATACTGCACACAAACATATATAAACTAAAAAAAGCGGAATTAAATTAAAATGAAAACGGTGCTTGCGCACCGTTGTTTATTTAGTCCGTATCCAAGACATTGTTGTTTCTCTGAGTCAGGAACCAGATCGGCAAGAACGCCATCAGTATTATCAAACCGATTATCACAGATTGGAACGAGTAAACCTCTACGCTCCAATAGAGAAGACACGGTGTGAGAATACAGAGTTCGTACACAACGAGAATTATGGCCACATACTTCCAGCCTTTAGGCGCAGAGAATGGTCTCGGAAGATCCTTGAACCGCGGATCGGATTTGGATTTGACATATGCGGAAAGTGCAATTACATGTGCCAAACAATATCCGACACCCGAAGCTGCCAAGATAGCAACCGGATTTCCGACCATTATCAGTATGAGGTTGACCACACTCACAACCACCATTGCCATGACTGGCATTCCTCTTTTATTCACTTTATAGAGGAATTTCGGTAGGTTGCCTTCTCCTGCCATCGAGTACAATGTTCTCGACGATCCCAGGAATCCGGTCTGAATGATGAGCACCATCGCCGCCATTAACAATATCAAAGCTATCGAACTTCCGATATCTCCGAACACCGCCTTTGCGATCGGCACCAATGTTGCATATCCTGCGTCTTCCACACCCGTGACCCCCAAGGATCCGAACACTGTGGACGAAACAAAGAGATACAATATCAGACAGATTATTCCGCAGGAAAAGAGTGCTTTGGGTACATCTCTTCCAGGTTCTTTGTACTCAGGACCATATATTGCAGCGGTTTCCCACGCACAAGCACTCCATTGAGCCAGTGCGAAACAACCGAACAACATTACGATGTCTACTCCGGACCATCCCCATGTATCAGGCAGTATGCTGTTGGATATATTGCTGATATCGAACACACCCGTGAGGAATGTTGCTCCCAAGATGACGACGAGAGGCACTATTGCCACCAACGCCAGGATCAGACCTACCAATGCACCGCCGGATAGACCGCGTGAACCGAGGAATATCATTACCAGAACAATGATTATTCCAAGGAGTATGTACACGAACAGAGGATCGATGGTAGATAACTCTCCGACAAACTGTATCAGGTAGTCTCCCATGAGGATCGTGAATATCGCAACGACAGGCGTCCATGCAAACCAGTATGCCCATGCGCAGAACGCACCCAATAATTTTCCCATGTTATACTTTGTCTTTCTCTTTTCAGGAGTGAACACTATCTGTGCACAACCGGGAAGACCGGCTGCTTTAGGGAAGACTGTAACCATCTCACCGTATGCGGTGTTCTGAAGGAATCCCTGCAGAACAGACACTGTCCAAAGAAGAATAGAAAAAGCCCAAAGAATGCCAGCCACGTCATAGAGTGACGGGAGGATAAGCATTGGTACACCCAGTGCAACAAGCAAACCCTGTTTCCAATTGATGGATCTTGCTAAACCGCTTGATCCCTCGACATTTTCAGACATTAATTACACCTCAGCTTTTACCATTAAAGCAGGGCGGATTCTACGCTGAGTTACCGCCCTGCAGGTTTTGAAATTGTTTACCTCTTGGTCTGCTTTCTAAAGATCTCACAGCTGTTGATCTTGATATCGAGTATACTCTCGATATTCATCTTTGCTGCAATTCCTCTAGGCGCACCGGGCACTCCTGTGATAACTCCGATCTTGAGTTCTTCTCTGAGTTCCCTCATGACGTGTTCGTCAGCAACATCCAGAACGGAAACCCCAAGCTTCTTGGCGACATACTCTTTGGCCTTGTCGACCTTCATGTTCTTGGTGTACTCCATCCTTGCAACGAGGTCACCGGCAGATCTTATTCCTCCCATTCCGGAGGCCATGTAGTGGGGGACTGCCATTCCGGCGGTGTCTCCCACCCCGACCTATATACCGTCGACGTTTGCGATCTCTACCATCGCCTTGTTGCATCTCGTCACTGCATCGAGAGGTGCGGTCTCGCACATCGGAATACCTCCGACACCCATTCCCATGTTGACATGACAGGGGATCTGAGCAACTTTTGTACACTCTTTGATGAATGTCAATGAACGTGCGAGGTTCCATGCGAGACTCTTGCTCGTATTCGTGTTCACAACGGGTCCGAAAACATTTGCTCCGGCCTTCTGTGCGAATTTTACCTGTTGATGCGGATATGTTCCCGCAACAATGTCTCCCTCGAACTCGATGGATCCATGTATTCCCATTACAGATTCTCCCGCCATTCCCACGTTGATGTAGGTTTCGGGACAGGCTTTTCTGAGTGCCTGCACTCCTTTGAATGTTCCAACGGCATCCGCGTCTCCGGCGGATGCAGTGGTGTCGAAATTGAATCCATCGGATCCGGCTGCGATCATTCTGGTGGATACGTACTCTATATCTCTCGCCAAGTGTTCAGCGGAAGCTTCGGCTGCTGCCATTGCTTCCTCGATCTTGAATTCCCTCATCAGGTCTGCCGGATTTCCGTAGGGTCCGTCGGGAGCGTAATATAATCCCATGTTGGGCATTGCTCCGTAGAAGTAAGGAACAATGATCTCATTCTGGATCTCTTCCATTGTCTGCATCTCGTTCGATATCACGGGTTTTACGGGTTTTATGCTGTAATCCGCATGAGCAAGTTCGAATGTATCCGCCGCCAATGCCCTCTCGTGAAGAAGTGCCGATTCCAGCCTTCCGACATCAACACCGTTTCCGCTGTTTCCGTTGTCTCCGGTGAAATCCAATTGTCCGATGTCGTATGTGAGGACAACTTCGCGTCCGGTCTCAACACCGACGATCCTGTTTCTGTCTGATATTATCTCATACAGGCGTTCCATATCGTTAGCATTCAGAACAGGGATCGTACCCATGTCTGCAGCATCTGCGGAACCTGCCTGGATATCGGCCATGATAGCCTCTTTTTTCATTAAGACCCTCTTACCATCACCCATTCTTGTATAGTACTCTGTCATAATATCGCCCCACTCACTTGCTTATGGTCTTGGCCTTCGCGGTAGTTTCACTGGCAGACTCTCCGTATATGTCTGCACCTATCTTGTCGGCCCATGCCTGAGTAACAGGCGCTCCGCCGACCATCACGGTGATCTTATCGCGCATTCCCTCAGCTTTCAAAATCTCTATAACGTCCCTTTGGACGGTCATTGTTGTTGTCATGAGTGCGGACATACCGATCATGGTGCATCCGCCTTTCAGTTCGTTTACGAACGATGCTTTTGGAACATCTCTTCCGAGGTCGTGAACATCGAATCCCGCACATTGCAGCATGGTCGAACAGATCGACTTTCCTATGTCGTGCACGTCCCCTTCCACGGTTCCCATGACCACGGATGCTTTCTTGACATTGCCACCCCCGCCGGCAAGCAGTTCGGGTCCCAAGACCTCCATTGCCGATTTCATTCCCGCCGCTGCGCTCAGAACATGAGGGAGGAACAATTTTCCCCTTTCGAAGAGCACTCCGACCTCGGTCATACCTTCGCCAAGTGCGTCAATGATCTCATTGGCGGTCATTCCTGCCTTTCTTGCATTTTCCACTGCCTCTTGGATACCCGGTACTTTGTAGGCAACCACAGCATCGTAGAGTGCTTTCTTTTCATCTGCCATTTTCTTCCTCCTGTAAACCGTTTCACGCAATGTTCAACCGATTTGAACGCTTACGTTTTAAAATCACATGAACTATATTTAATACTACCTATCATAGTATAACAAACGTTAAATACTAATTATTGAAACAAATAAATTTTTTTTATTTTCATAGAATTAGTATTTAAAGTTATCTATTTAGGAAAAAAATCTAATTTTGTGTTTGAAAATAATATCATATAAATGTTTCTATTTCAATTTGGGTTTGTTAAGTGATATTATTTATAATTATTCTTTTTTTAAAAAACAATAAGATGGATATAACCATTCATCCATGAATAATATGAAAAATCATCATATTTTTACCAATGAAATAAGACTCGTCAGGAATGAATTCTTTATATCTTTCCTCCGCTTACACCGGACTATGGCAGATGTACATAAGAAAACCACCGAAAGCAAAGCGGTCAACGCATTCCCCACAATAGCTTTCCTGATCACCTTGGGCCTCATAGTCATAGTTTGGCTTTGGTGAAGAAAAAATAGATCGCCGATCGTTTAAGATCGGTACCGCGTCCTCTCAAAGAACGGATGCTTTGATGTCAACAGCAGATGATCTTACTGACGGGTGCTGTTCCTGAACCGCATATTGGCCCTTTTTGCACCGAAGTGTCCCAATGATGCCGCTTTGTTGTACCATTTCTTGGCTTCGGATGAGTTCTGTTCCACACCAATACCTTCTTCATAGTACCTTGCGATGATGAACATCGCTTCGGGATCACCGTTGTTGGCCGAATTCATATACATCTCGAAGGGAGTCGTCTCTCCCTTCAACACGATCTTCTTTCCAGTAACGTCTTCCACAATGCTCTTGGATAACTTGTGACCTTGTTCCGCCGCTTTGGTATACCAATGAAGTGCTTTCTTCTCGTCAGCCTTGGTGCCCAGACCGTTTGCGTAGCAATAACCTGCGTAGTATTGACAGAACACATTCCTGTTCTCGGCTCCTTTCAGGAACCATTCGAATGCTTTCTTCTCGTTGCGCGGGACATTCTTCCCTTCAAAATAGGAAGTACCTACGTATAACTGTGATTTACCGTATCCTTTCTCTCCGAGATACGTGTGGAGTTCGATCGCTTTGTCAAGATCCTTTTTTGTTCCCTTACCGCGGGCATAACAGTCGGCCATGACGAACTGCGATTTCAGGAATCCGTCCTCGGCGGACCTCTCGCACATCCTGAATCCCTTTGCTTCATCCTTCTCCACACCGACGCCGGACATGTATCTTATTCCGATCATATGACACGCAAGTGTGTATCCGTGTTGCGCCGATCTTTCATAGTAGTATGATGCTCTCTTCTCATTCTTCCTTACACCGCGGCCTTCCGCGTTGTTCTCCGCCGTTACATATTCGGCGTATGGATCTCCGAGATCTGCGGCTTTCTTGAACCATTCGGCAGACGCTGTCAGATCCTTTTTGACAGACTGATTCCCTTTCAGGCATAGCTGCGCAAGCATTACCATTGCATCCGTCTGTCCGTTGTTGGCTGCGGCTTCCAGGCGTTTCAGTCCTTCCTGCATATCCCTGTCAACGCCTACGCCGCCCATCAGACATCTGGAGATACCGAATTCTCCGTCGATACAGCCTCTTGACGATGCCACAGTATACCAACTATGAGCGAACGTCGGGTCTTTTTCGGTCCCGATCCCGTCCATGTAACATCTTCCCAGATGATATTGACCCAAGGAAGAGCCCGTATCAGCCATTTGATTGTATATTTTCAGCGCCTCTGCGGGATCCTTTGCGGTTCCCAGCCCGTGTTCGTGACACTTTGCAAGTTCGCATTTGGCCTTTTCGGATCCTTTCGTTGCACATTCTTTCAGCATCTGGGCCCCTGAGGTCTTGTTGCGTGCCGTGCCTGTTCCGCAGAGCACACAGACCGCTTTCATGCATGAACCGTCGATGTTTCCCATCTCGGCGGATCTGCTGAACAGTTCGTATGCCTTCTCGGCATCGAAATCGGTGCCTATTCCAAGATTATAAAGCAGCCCCAACATGTATGTGGAACTCGGGCATCCTTCCTCCGCCCTCTTATTATGATAATTGAAGAGAGCTTTGTCCTTAGGTACATCGTTCTCCTCGAAGATCACTCCCATTGCTTTGATCGCACCGGAGTATCCTTTCAGCGCCGCCTTGGAATACCACATTATCGCTTCATCGACATCCTTTGAGACCATTATGCCGTCGGCATAACATTTTCCCATGATGAATTCAGAATCCGTGTGTCCCAATGTAGCGGCCTTCATGTACCATTTAAATGCTTCCGCCTCATCCGCGGCTGTACCCTCGCCCATTGCATACGCTTGCCCTAAAGCAAAACAGGAACTCACATCGCCCGTGTCTGCTTTGGAAATCAGCTCATCCAAAACGCCCATTGAACCTTAAACCCCTCAAGATTATATTAATATACGCTTAATTGGTAGAAACTCCTATAAAACCTTCCCCTTCGCGTTTTTCTATAGATGCGTACACAAGTACGAATGCCAATATCGATGTTGACAGCATCAATATCCAAACAATGGTGAAGTTTTCGATTGTAAGAGATGATCCGATGATTATGTCGGTCAGGGTAGTGAATACCGATGCTCCGAGGAACAAGAAAAGATTCATCGAAGATACCGCAGTGCCCGATATCGCTGTCGGATACCACTCCTTCACCTGTGTGAACGACAGGGTCATGAATCCTCCGAAGAATCCGAAAAGGAAACAGATGACCATCCAAAACCAATAATTCTCCATAAGTCCCGCGAATATCCATATAATCCCCCATACTCCCGCAAAACAGAGGGTTCCCCACATCATCGCCGAACGTTTCGACCTTATTATGCCGTGGCTGTTCATCATCCCTATGACAACCGTGCTCAGTATCTTCCCCACTCCGATCATGGTGATGAACCACGCCACACTCAGCGCGAAATCGTAAACATTCTCAAAGTAAACTTTAGCCCATGTGCCCTGAAAGACCATGATCGATCCGTATACCAGGAAATACGCTATCGCCAGTGTCCAGAATTTCCTTCCGCCGGAGAATACCATTCTCATGCCTTTGAGCACGGGGATTTTCGAATCCGTCTCATCAACTATCGGCGTTCCTTTCTCAGCGTTGTCTATCTCTTCGATACTGGGAAGCCCTTTTCTGTGAGGATGGTCCCTGACGATCAGCAGACACAGTACCGCCAATATCATCGTTATCACTCCGAGCACCAGGAATACCTCCCTCCAGCCTATGGCGGCTGACAGCATCTCCAAAGGTGCGGAGGCCGCTATTGCCCCCACGTTTCCGACAGCGATCACTATTCCCGCAAGTTCCGGGAAATCTGCTTTCCCGAACCAAACGGATACTATCTTCATTAACGGGATGTACACCACCGCCATTCCGGCGGCTATCAATATCTTTCCCAAGACTATCATCCAGAACTCAGTTCCCGAGAATGTGATGAAGGAACCCAAAGCCGCCAATGAAAGGAATATCGCGGATGCCTTTCTCGGACCGAGATTGTCTGATAATAATCCGCTCGGTATCTGCATCGCGGTATACGTCCAAAAATACACCGAACTCAGGAAACCTATGGTCCCTCCCACTTCGTCGGTGATATCTTTTCCCAGCACACCAACTGTCATCCTGTGGAAGTAGACAAAGAAATAAGCGGTCACCAATACGATGAATATTACCCACCTGTACCGATATAACGTTCTCTTTGCTGTTTCCGTTACCTCTATGGGATCACCTTGGAGAATATGCGGCAGATATCGTTGCGTGGGCAAGAATGTGTCCGCGCATCTTTTTCATCATCTCGTTCAACCTGAATCCCCTTTCCAGATCCAATTCCGTATCCAACGCGAATACTTTCAGGTCGTACGTATGGGGTCCGTCAGGCGGATACGGACCTCCGTATCCTGTCGCCTCTTCGAGACTCAGATCCGAAGCGCAGCTGTGAAAACTGTTGACCCCTTGAACCATATTTAGATCTCCGATGCTTTTATTCTCCGCAACAGATGTTTCCTTGATGTTCGCTGCGATCCAATGTATCCATGAGAATCCGTAGGCGGGAACGGCATCAAGGTCTTCGAAGATCACCGCGAAGGATCTTGTTCCTTTGGGCGCATCATGTATCTCGAAAGGCATCGAATATGACGGCATGCCCCCGGGAGTGAACTGTTCACCTCTGGATCCGAACCTGTCGCATATGATCCCGTTCTCAATGCCGCTGCTTGTTACTTTCATAGCGTTGTCTCCTTTCGGACAACATTCACTATCTCATATTTCGAAGATCCGAATCCCATCTTCTCCGCATGTTCGAAGGTTGCCTGCCACCTTGTTGTCGGATGCGTACATTTGAAGATATCGTCCGGCTTCTTTCCGTCTGCATTGATGAAGAGTCTGCTTCCCGCGATCATTGGTTGCTTTTGCGAAAGATCAACGCACGCTTTGTCCAACGCCACCGGATCGAAGGATGCCAGCATTCCGACGTTGGGTATTATCGGAAGGTCGTTCTCGCCGTGACAGTCGCAGAACGGAGATACATCCGCTATCACCGAAACATGAAAATTCGGTTTTCCTTCCAGAACCGCCATCGCATACTCCACAATCTTGTAGTTTATCACATCGAGCGACTCATCCATGTTCACGGATATCGCGTCGAATCCGCACATGCCTATGCACCTTCCGCATCCGGTGCATTTTCCGTGATCGATGTTTGCTTTTCCCTCGATAATCGTTATAGCGGAATGGGCGCACACGGAAAGACACTTTTTGCACCCTCTGCATCTTTTTCCTCGTACCGACGGTTTTCCAGAAGTGTGGAGTTCCATCTTCCCCCTGCGTGACGCGCATCCCATCCCTATGTTCTTGATCGCCCCTCCGAATCCCGTCAATTCGTGGCATTTGAAATGATTAAGTGAAATGATGATATCAGCATCCGATACCGCCCTGCCTATCTTCGCCGTCTTGACGTACTTTCCGTCGATGGGTATCTCGACATCGTCCGTCCCTTTCAACCCGTCGCCGATGATTGTGTGGCATCCCGTTGTGGTGGGGTTGAATCCGTTGAGGCTTGCGGTCTCCAGGTGTTCTATCGCATTCTTCCTTTTTCCCGCATACAGTGTGTTGCAATCTGTGAGGAAGGGTATCCCTCCCATCTCGGATACGATATCGGCGACCACCTTTGCGTAATTGGGCCTGAGGAACGCCAGATTTCCCAATTCTCCGAAATGCGTCTTTATCGCAACGAATCTCTTCTCGAGATCCATATTCCTTATTCCCGCATCTTCGATGAGTCTTCCGAACTTTTTAAGGAGACTGTCCTCCAATTCTGTATGCATATCAGTAAAGTACACCTTTGAAGCTGCCATGGCATCTGTTCTGTACCTGTTCTGCGTATAAATAAAAGATTATCCGAAGCTTGATCTTGTCGGAAAGGGTTGTCGGAAAAAGAATGAAAAAAGACCTGTTTTCGACATTTTTACCCTCAGGGTGTCTCGTGTCGGATTCGTATCGATTTTCTATCGGGACATCTTCAAATACTGAAAGTTTATTGAAGAACCAATAAGGTTGACCTTAGGTGAAAATCAATGTATGCAATGAGCCCTTACACTGGTAACCTCGTATCCGACGAGGAAATAATGAAAAGATACAACGACGAGAAACGCTGGGGATTGGCGGTCTGTATTGACCTCGGAGAATGCGATCATGATAAGATAGCATCCAAGGAACACATCACACAGTTCGCTGTTGATCTGGCCAATTATATCGATATGAAAAGATACGGTGAGCCCATGGTCGTTTTCTTCGGTGATGAACCCAAGGTCCAGGGATACTCCCTTGTTCAGCTTATCGAGACCTCTCAGATCTCGGGACACTTCGCGGAAGACACAGACAGAGCGTTCATAGACGTGTTCTCCTGCAAACAGTTCCCCCCGAAGAAAACGGCGGAATGGGTCAAAGAATACTTTGGCGCCAAGAAAATGGAGTACGCCGTCTGCTTCAGGGATGTGTGAATTCAATTACAAACACGGCGGCAGGGTTTCCCCTCCGCCGATCTTAACACTTTAATTCTGCGCCTCATTCGTTTATCCGGAATTATTTTGTGACTGATTCCGTCATACATAACAAAAAGTGGCAATATTCATGATATACGATTTTTTGATTTTTACCAAAATCGTTCAACTGAATATCGTTTATTTCATTGGCTGACATTGAAAGCTGCAGCATGAAAAAAGCTCTTTAAGAAGTTCGATAAATCGTTTTGTTGCCTTTTTCGGCAAAGTGGTCAAGGCACCTGGGATCTCAGATCTTATCCAATCTCTCCAGCATTTTTACCGCAGCGTCCACGACGTCCCTTCCTTTCTCAATGCGATCCATTGCCTGAAGTTTTGTCATATCCGGTCCCGTTATCCCGAATGCCACCGGTTTACCGTACTCCAGCTGAAGATCGGCCACGAGTCTCGCCGCCTGTGCGATGACTACCTCGTCATGCTTTGTCTCCCCCGTGATAACGGCTCCGAGGGTAATGACCGCATCCACTTCTTTCAGGTCCAGGAGTTTCTTTGCCGCCAAAGGTACCTCGTACACCCCCGGGACCATTATGGTCTTTGTTATCTTGACCCCGAGGAACTCGGCTTCCGCCTTCGCCCTCTCCATCATCATCGATGTCACATCGAAGTTGAATTCCGCCACTACCATTCCAATTTTGTACGCTTTCATTTCATTACCTCACTTGTGTCTTATCGGACCTTCGTCCTTGAATCCCTGTCTCAATCCCGTTCCCGCCTTCGATATGAGTTTTTCCGGCCGGAAGAGCAGGTCATAAACGTTCAATGCATGCTCCCTTGCTCTGCTGTCGGCAAGGAACGCTAATTCTTTGTCGTTCTCAGCTTCATCGGCATGAACGAACACTTCGATAATGTGCGTATTGGTCATCAGCTGAGCTCTTATCAGCCCCGTCGATGCCTCGTGGGCACACATCTTATCCTTTTCCATCGGACCCGGCATTCCCAAGGCCATAACGATATCGCAGTTCTGTTCCTCGATCAGTTTCTTGCATGCGACCGGGAGGTCCTTCACACCAGGTACGGTGTATCTGATGATCTTGAATCCCGTTCCGGTGCTTTCCAGTTCGTTGATGGCCGCCGATCCCATATCGAACCTGGAAAATGTCGTGTCCGCTATTCCGATAAGCTTCAACGGTCGCACCTCTCTAATTCCCTGATTTTCGATATTATCTTCCTTGTTGCTGTCAGATCATCCGAATACTCGGTTGCTCTGACAACGCGTATATGGTCCAATCCCTCCCTTTTGAGAGATTCCCTGAGCTCATCCTCTTTGAAATTCTGGTCGAATCCCAACACTATTATGTCCGGATCCAGCTCTCTGACGGTGTTGAACATATCCCCGTGTTTACCGATAACGGCAATATCCACGGGTTTCAGGCTCTCGACTATCCTGACCCTCATGGTATCGGGAGTTATGGGTTCATGTTTGTTCCTTCTGACGGTATCGTCACAAGCGACAACGACAACCAGCTCGTCCCCCATCGATCTTGCCTGCTGCAGATAGGAAATATGGCCTGTATGTATCAGGTCGAATACGCCGGTCGCCATCACTCTCACCATATCGTCACACATCCATATCGGTATTCTTCAGGAACTCTTCCCATGCGGAAAGCACTTCCTCTCCAGTGACGAACTGCATATCGTTCTTCTCGGCATACTCGATAACCTTTGTCTTGTTTGTCGCACCGCCGTTGTTGCCCATCATCTCGCATATCGTGGCTGACGGCTTCACACCTGCCATATACATCATCGCCGTACTGAGTTCTGTGTGTCCGTGTCTGGTCTTGAGTATCTTGGATGTCGTGTTCAGCAGATGAACGTGTCCGGGTGCTCTGAAATTCTTACCCAGTTCTTCGACTATCTCTTCAGACGGTTTATCTTGGAATATCGCCTTCACATATTCCGTTATCGTAAGTGCACGATCCTGGTCGGTTATGCCGGTGTAGGTCTTGCGATGGTTGATCGTGATCCCGAAAGAGGATTTTGTATTGTCATACGGTATATCGTTGGGCGCCATTATGCCCAGCAAAGGATATTTCTCTCTGTTGTTCCAAAAAACATCCGAAAGAAACGGCAGCCCCAATTCCGCCGCTTTTTTGTAAGGTGTTGTGGTGCATATCAAGCCGCCAGCATCGTTGCGCATCATTCTCAACACATCGGAAGTAACGAATTCCGATGCCACAGTCATATCTGTTTCCTTCTCTCTGTCATCGAAATCGTAGATCAGAATGACCTTTCCCGCCCTTATGTCGGCCAGAGCTTTTTCTATATTCAACATCAAAGATACCACGTCTCAACAAATGGAAATAATGTTTCAACTACTAAATATTTTGTAAAAAATAATATTATGGTAGCTCGTATTTCACGATGCTGACCTCTTTTATTTTATACTCAAAGAAGATTCCAAACAAAAGGGATGCAGATGTCTGGAAAAGAAGCTCGTTCTATCGTCTACGGGCCGGTGGCCGAACTGCCGGAACAGATAGAGGAATCTTTGAACATCAACATCTCCGAACTGCCCGCGACCAGGAGGATCTGTATCTGCGGAATGGGCGCATCAGCTCTGGCGGGAGAGGTTTTTTCCGATTATATCGACGGTTCGTCCGACATTCCGCTCAGCGTTATCCGAGGCATAGAACTTCCCGGCTGGGTCTCCAAAGGTACGACCGTGATAGCATTGAGTTATTCCGGAAATACCGAAGAGACGATCATAGCCTATGAAGAAGCCCGTTCCCGAGGATGCGACATGATCTGCATAACCTCAGGAGGAGAACTCGGAATGAGATGTGTATCGAATCATACTCCGGTTATCGAACTCCCTCCGGGTCTTTTGCCTAGGAATGCTTTCGGGTATCTTCTCGGATCCCTTGCCGCAATATTGGAGAAAATGAATGTTTCGGATGCTGCGGCGAATCTAAGGAGACTCATCCCGGAACTGAAAAGATACAGAGACGCCAGAACATCCGATGATGATTGCGTTGTTAAAGACATTTCAATGATGCTCATGCATAAGATCCCTGTCATTTTCAGCTTGGCCAATATGCGTTCTTCGGCGATTAGATGGAAGACACAGATCAACGAGAACTCGAAATTCCTGTCCTTCTGCGGTTCTCTTCCCGAATTCAACCATAACGAGATCGTCGGATGGACGGGGGACGCGAAGAATAATATCTTCATGCCTGTCGTACTTTACGATGACAATGCCTCGAACGTTGTCAGATGGATGATCGATGCCGCCTCCGACGTTCTGAGGGACAGAAAGATAAGGACCGTGACCTACCACATCGGAGGCTCCGACAACTTGGAAAAGAATCTCAAGTGCATAATCTTGGGCGACCTCGTCTCTGTTTACCTTGCGGACCTGATCGGTTCAAACCCTATTGCAAAAGACCGCGCTGAAGATCAAGACAGCCTTATCATCAGGGAAGATCCCCAAAACGGCTGAACGAGAAGATATTCCGTTTGAACTGCGGCAACCGGAATTATCCCCACAGAACGAAGATAATATTTTCTATTCGTGTGATATTGTACGCTTGATAACAATGATGACAGATAACGCTCGTTTCATCAGAGAGAAGGTAATGGAACACAACAAATGGTTCGAAGAATGCATACCCATGATAGCTTCTGAAAACCTGATGAGCCCCCTTGCGAAGGAAATGCTCATCTCTGATTTTGCGGACAGATACGCGGAAGGTCTCCCCGGAAAAAGATACTATCAGGGAAACATCTATGTCGACCAAGTGGAGACCAAAGCCACAGAATTGGCAAAGAAATTGTTCAACGCGGAATTCGCCGATGTCAGACCGATATCCGGAACCGTTGCGAACATGGCCGTACTTTTCGCTTTCGCGAATCCCGGCGATACCATAACCACCTGTGCTCTGGCACAAGGTGCACACATCTCGACCTGTGAATTCGGAGCATTCGGTCAGAGAGCGGTAAGATCGGTAAACTATCCTTTCAATGTCCAGGACATGAATCTCGATGTTGACGGGACGATCAAGATTCTGAAGAAAGAGAGACCGAAGATCGCCCAATTCGGACTTTCGGTGTTCCTTTTCCCGCCGCCGTTGAAAGAGTTGAAAGATACCTTCGACGAAATAGACTGTCTCGTCTGGGAAGACTGTGCCCACGTTCTCGGTCTGATCGCGGGAGGACAGTTCCATAAGCCCTTCGAAGACGGCGTCCAAATTGTATCATCGTCCACTCACAAGACATTCCCCGGACCAAACCATGGTATGATCTTGGGTACAAACCTGACCGAGGAAGAGGAAAAGAAGATCCAAAAGGCCGTCTTCCCCGGTGTGACCTCGAGTCACCACCTTCATGCCATGGCTGCATTGGCGATCACACTCGCGGAAATGGAAGTATTCGCAAAAGATTATGCAGCACAGGCATGCAAGAACTCCAGAGCGTTGGGAGAGGCATTGCATGAACTGGGTGTTCCCGTACTCTGCCCGGACCTTGGATTCACGAGGTCCCATGCAATAGCGCTCGATGTGTCCTCATTCGGCGGCGGAAAAGAATGCGCACAACTCCTGGAGGATGCCAACATCATCTGTAACAAGAACATGCTGCCAAGCGACACAAGCGCGGTGAAACCTTCCGGCCTCAGGCTGGGTTCGCAGGAGATGACGAGGGTCGGCATGAAAGAAACCGATATGAAGGTCGTCGCGGAACTGATCGCAAGGGTCGTCAAGAAAAAAGAAGACCCGAAGAAGGTCAAAGAAGACGTGAAAGCGTTCAAAAAGGACTTTGTCACAATAAAATATTGTTTCAACGAAGGGGAACCCGCGTACGAGTATCACAAATTGGTGAAATGATCGTCAATATCAACAAACACTTTTCACAAACAACTTCATAATTTTCTCCTTTTGGGAAAAAACGTTATTGCTTGATGAAATCTGATTTTAGCGGGAGGATCTGTTTGGAACTATCATTCCTTCCTCGAACACTACGCGGTTACAATACATGTTATCGAGACTCCACTGAGCGAGCATCTTGAGTGCAGGTGCAAGACTTTTACCCCGTTCGGTGATAGAATATTCCACACATACGGGAACTTCCGGATAGACGGTCCTTTTTATCAGCCCGTCTCTTTCCATTTCCCTCAACTGTTTGGTGAGGATCCGGGGCGACACTGTTTCAAGCTCTCTCATGAGCTGATTGAAGCGCATGTCTCCCTTGCTCTTGAGCTTGCACAGTATAGGTGCCTTCCACTTCCCTTCGATGACAGACATTGCCAGATCCAATGCGCAATCCATTCTGGGCGCAGGACTTCTGCTCATGATATATTCATAGCAAGTGAAGTATAAATCTTTAACTAACAACCATAATATAGTATTACTATCATTATGATAGTGGTGATTCAGTGACCATAGTGGCAATCATATCAAGCCCCAGAAAAGGAGCCAACTCCGAGACCATCGTGAAAGCGGTTATCGAAGGTGCAAAAGCTAACGGAAAAGATGTAAAAGAATTCTACTTGAACTCAATGACGAACGCAAAAGGATGTCAGGCTTGCATGGGCTGCAAGAAAACAGGCAGCTGTATTGTAAAAGATGACAACGCCGAAGTTCTCAAAGCGATAAGAGATGCAGAAGGGGTCATTATCTCTTCTCCCCTGTACTTCTCTGAAGCAGTGGGACAATTCAGACTCCTGCAGGACAGATTCTACAGTTTCATGGGACTCGACTTTGCTCCCAACATAGCGCCGGGAAAGAAACTTGTGACCGTGGTGACCTGCGGATCCGGTGTCGATAACGCGCGCCTCCTCGCCGATAAAATGGAGGGAGTAATGGCTGGAGCATTCAAATTTGCCCCCATCGGAAAGATCGTGGCTTCGGATTGCGGTGCACCGGATGTTGCGAAGAACAACAGCAAGATCCTCGAAGAAGCAAAAGCGATCGGCAAGAAATTCTGATCAAACAGCAGACTCACGTCTGCTTTCCCTATTTCCATCATATTACTTTTTAGGCTCTCCTAACCTTTATTAAGTAATCGAACAATACAACCAGCATGACCACGGGCAATCGAGAGGACTATCTTATCAACATCCTCAGACTCACGGAGGGAGAAGGCATCACGAAGACCACCGAACTGGCAACTTTCATGAAGGTCTCCCCGGCGAGTGTGAGCGAGATGCTGAAGATCCTCGCGAACGAAAAGCTTGTGGAATATGAGAAGTACAAAGGCGTAAAACTGACCGAGGAAGGTTTGAACTACGCAAGGCAGATAAGAAGAAAACATCATGTCCTGGAGAATTTTCTGGTCGATATGCTCAATGTCGACAGCGAGACCGCTCACGAGGAGGCCTGCAGGATCGAACATGTTCTTTCAAACGAATCCGCCATAAAGATGTGCCAGATGCTCGGAACTCCTGCTGACTGCGACTGCCAAAGCTGCTCCGATCCCTGCAGGGCCGTGTCCAACTCCGGGGTACACATAACCGCGGCGCTGACCGACCTGAACCCGGGGGAACGCGGCATCATATCCCATCTGAAGAATGATGATCCTGAGATCCTTAAGAAGTTGATATTGATGGGTTTTGTGCCGGGCCGCAAATTGGAGATGGACGGCGAAGAGCGCGAGGATGACATCAGAATAGTGTCTATCGACAGATCCACGGTTGTTCTGGATGCAAAGATGGCATCTTCGGTATTCATCGACACATGTTGAGAGTTCAACGGTGAGAGAATACCGCCGTGATTTTATTAGGTTCGACCGACTCCAATCTGGCAAATCCGATCCTTTCGAACTGTACTTCTTTATTGGTCTCGTTTGCCAGCATCTCTTCCGAATATCCCGTAAGTGAACTGCCGTCAGGCATCAGAAGTTCTGTAGGAATGTTCTTCCTTCCCACCCATTGGATCGCCTTGATCCCCTTTTTCAGAATGGACAGATCGTTGCCTATGTACTTTGCCGGCGTCGAATATTCCAGATTACAGAGGTCCTTCAGTCTGATCATCTTCGCATCGGCGAAGGTCTTGGAATCTTCCGAAGAAATGAATATTGTCTTGCTCCCGTCAACGAGATACATTCTGTTGCCCCTTTCGGGATGATCCGGGTGCAGCGGTGCTTTGCTTTCGATGGATTCTATCCCTTCGATATCGTATCTTACGGGGTTAGGAACAAAGAAATATCTGTTCGAAACATCGTCGATTATATCACGGTTCATTCCGTACAGATTATCCCATGAGAATTGAATGTCGACGGACTTAATCCCGCTCTCTACCCAATATCTCCTTACGGCCTCAGACCTTATTCCCCTTCTTTTGATTGCTCGTACGGTACCTGTCCTGACATCGTTCCATCCGGAGTATTCTCCTTTCATTATGCCTTCCTTGATCAATGATGTCTTCAGGACCGTATCGGGGATGTTCACCAATCCATAGTGATAATAAACGGGTTTCTTCCATCCGAAATAATCGAAAATGTATTCCTGTCTGAATGTATTGTTAAGATGATCCTTTCCTCTTATCACGTGTGTTACATTCATGAAATGATCGTCGATGGCAACAGAGAGGTTCATCATCGGATAAGCATGATATTTGGATCCGGTGCGGGGATGGGGGTGTTTCACTATCCTCAAGGCAACAAAATCCCTTACGGCGGGATTCGGATGCGCTATATCCGTTTTCACCACAACGACCGCTTCTCCCTCTCCGTATCCGCCTTCCATGAATTTATCAAATCTTTCCATTTGATCCTCTACAGAAAGTTCATGACAGGGACACATCTGTTTCTTTTCCTTCAACTCCCTCCAATGATCGCCGTCGCATGTACAAACGTACGCCTTTCCCATCTCAAGGAGTTTTTTTGTGTGATCGTAATATAACTCGAATCTTTCGGACTGGATGAAACTCTCATGGATCTTCACGTTCAGCCAATCCAGGTCCTCCGGTATCATGTCGTAGGCATCCGGATCTATCTTCTCGGGATTTGTATCCTCATACCGTGCGATGAGTTTTCCGTTGTATCTTTTCGTATATTCGTCGTTCAATATCGATACTCTGGTGTGACCCAAATGCAAAGGTCCTGATGGCCCGGGTGCGATGCGCATCACGACGTTTTTTCCTATGTCGCTTAACTCAGGAAGTTCGTAAACACGTTCTTTCTTCTCCTTTACGATTGGGGCGGCTCCCATGTCCTCCAATGCTTTCTCCTGTGCTTCCAAACCCATAGTATTGACCTTTGAGACTATGGATTCGATGAGCGGTGTGATCTCCGCCGCTTTACTCCTGTATTCTGGATTTTCACTCAGGATCTTCCCTACTACCGCTTTAGGGTTGGCATTCCCCTTGAAGAATATCGCATTCTGAAGTGCCAATTTGTAAATGAGATCCTCAATGTTCTCGGACATATTGTCCGAATTCTGCTCCGTGTATATATTCTAAACTATCTTCGGGTTGTTTCGAGACGCATAAAATTTCAACACTCGATCCTGGTTACGATATCATCTTTCAACACTTACCGAACCGTAATCCTATTAAGCGTTGATATTCATCCGAACATATGGGTTTGGAGAGTGTCATCAGCAGACTGAAAGAAGAGAACGGTGTTCGAGCTGTTTTTCATCTTACTGGAGAACACTTAAATGCGGTAGTCACAGAGGAAAAAAGTGTGGACACGTCCTCCATGGGAATGCCCCTTGTGAACAGGGCGCTCGAAGAATCCCTCAAAAGGAATACTTTTGTCTGTATTTTCTGCGAATACAGTTTTGAACATCCGACCGACCATGTCATGATCATGGAAGACAAGAAAGGCAACATCGTCGGACATGATGTACCCGAATGTATGATGGACAAATTCAAAGATGATCCTGATATAATCTGGCTTTGCGACGATTTCGCCATTTTTCCTCAGAACGAAATGTCCGAAGAAGTAGTGATAGTAATGCTTCCGCAGAAAGCCACCGTCATAGGAGCGGCGGAAGGTGCGGAAGATCCCGTTATTCTTTATCCTGCCACCACCACGGACCTGCTCCTGAAGGAGATATTCGGAACCCCGGAAGGAAAGAATATCGCAACTGCGATCATTGCGTTTAACACATGATGTCCGTATGCTAACTGTACTTCCCCCGTTATATAGGGGGTGGAACGCGAATCTGTCCTCATGAGAAAGAAAACACATCTCATGAGAAAAATCAAAAATGATAAAGGAGGGAGCATAGAAGGTCTCCCTCTGCAGCTGATGATTATGATTGTCATTGCCACCATGGGTACCGCAATACTCATCGGGTGGATGGGAAGCATCGATTCTCCCAAACATATCGGGAGCGTCGACATCACATCCGACGATATCGTCCTGAACGGCAACTACACGGATTCTGGGATAATCGAAGTGTACGTTACAGATCAGGACGGCAACCCGCTCAAAGGTGCGACCGTTGTCCTGTCCGGATTGGGAGTTACCGATTCGGAAGGAAAGACCGCTTATTCCAATACCGATTCGATGGGACGGGCCCATTTTGACGGATTGCGGATATCTCTGCGCGGATCCGAGATAGGGTTCATCACCGTGAACGTATCGATGTCGGAATACGGAGAGAACAACACGGCGAGGGTGGCTGTGATAGCATGAAAATGAACAAGAAGGGAGTGATCGGCCTCCCCCTGAGGCTTGCCATGACCTTCCTCATCCTTTCTTTATCGGTTCCCGTCGTGGTGTACATGATGGATGATCTGCAAGACGATTCGGATATCTCTCTGCTGAGGAACGAAGCTTCGAGGGTATCCGATACGGTATCGCAGGCCTATTATTCAGGTGAAGGAGGGATATTCACCGTCGAAGTATCGGTGAAGAGTGGCTGCAGACTGACCATAGGGGGAGAAGGAAAGGATGCGTACAGCATAGGTCTTTTCCTTGGCGACACCGAAAAGGAAAGGATCTACCTACAAAGACCCTCGGCAAGGATAGTCAACGAATGTCTGGATATTTCCGGAGACAGGATATTGCAATGCAAAGGCGTACGAGTCAACGGGACATACGGGGTGGAGGTGAGCATTATTGCTTGAATTCACGATGTCCCGCGTCTCGGTGTTTATCTGCGGCGCGATCCTGTTGTCGCTGGTGATAATCCCCGTTTCCGGAATATACGGAGAAAAAGAAGATGTCGAGATGATCAACATGACGGATACGGTCACGAACATGATGGATTCATTCTGGGATTCCGAAGTTGATGTCATGACGATTAGAGGGTGGGACATTCTGCCTTCTCCCAATGCCTCGCTGTCGATCCAAGGGCACATTGTGACCATTCACAAGGATGGTAGATCGTACAAAGGAATGATCGAACATGCGGCCAACGACATCACGCTTTCATACAACCAAATATTGAAGGTTGAAAGAAATGAGGAGGAGTTGATGCTTTCCCATCAATGACCGAAAGTATCGGCGATCTTTCGAAGTGCCAGAGAGAATCTGATAATGTCCTCTTTGCTGTTGTAAAGATATACGGATGCTCTGGCGCTTCCTTCTATTCCCTTCGCACCGAAGAAGGGATGCGCACAGTGCATCCCCGACCTTATCATTATATTATCGATCTTGTCAAGCATCATTGCGATGTCGTGTGATGCCATTCCGTTAATATTGAACGAGAATATTCCGCATCTTTTGTTTGGGTCCTCCGGTCCGACCACGGTCAGTCCCTTGATATCCTCGGTCTCGCCGAAGATCGTTCTCATCAGCATATCATCGTTCGTGGATATCTTTTCCATTCCCAGCCTGTCCAAATAGTCGATTGCCGCCATTGTTCCCGCGATACCTGAGTAGTTCTGCAGGCCTGCCTCGAACTTTTCGGGTATCGGTGCCGATTCCGCTTTTTCGTATGTTGCGAGACCTATCGTTCCGCCGCCGACGCACAGCGGCCTCATCTTTTCCAAACACTCGCGTTTACCGTACAGGATGCCCATCCCTGAAGGACCCAACATCTTGTGTATTGAGATCGAATAGTAATCAACATCAAGGTCTTTGAGATCTATATTCATATGCGGTGCGGCCTGAGATCCGTCGACCAATATCTCGGCTCCCGCATCATGTGCTATCTCCGTCACCTCTTTGACAGGAACAACACACCCCGTAACATTGCTGGCATGCAGAACGGAAACAAGTTTGACATCCTTACCAATACATTCTTTGAAATTCTCGATATCAAAACTCCCGTCATCGTGTGATACCGAGAATCTTCTTTTGATGCCTACGGCATCTGAAAGCACCAGCCAGGGAACATGATTGGAATTGTGTTCCGTATCCGTCGTTACAACAACATCATTCTTTGAAAAGGACAGACCGCGTGCAACTGTGTTGATGCCTTCGGTACAATTTTTCGTGAAAATGTAACAATCGGGATCGTCCGTCCCGAAAAAGGTTGCAAGTTTTTCTCTTGTCTCGTCGATCATCAGCGATACTTTCGACGACATCCCGTGCACGCTTCTGCCGCCGCAGGAAGGGAAATCCTCATAATATTCCACCATGGCCTTTATCACCTGATCCGGCCTCAGAGACTGGCAGGCACTGTCAAGGTAAACTCCATTCCCCTTTCTGATCGTGGGGAAATCATTACGAGCCTCGGAAATATCCATCAAACCTCCGATAAGTTGGATAGTATTTAATTGACTATGTGTATCAAGGTTCAATGATATCACTGGGAACTTCCGTAGGAAAACTGAAACTCAACCTGCCGGGAATGGTCGCATCGGGCATAATGGACGAGACCGGAGAATCCATGTCCCGTATGCTGAGATCCGGTGCGGGAGCAGTTGTGACCAAGTCGATCGGTTCCGTACCTAACCCCGGACACTGCAACCCAACCTTCACCGAAGTGAAAGGTGGATTCATCAATGCCATGGGACTTCCCAACCAGGGGATCGAATTATTCAAAGATGAAATGAAGGTAGCCGTCAGGAACGGAACAGTGATAGGATCTATCTATGGAGCATCCGCAGAGGAGTTCTCAAAACTTGCGGTAAAGATGGAAGAATACGGAGCATCCGCTATCGAACTCAATCTTTCATGCCCTCATGCAAAGGGTTTCGGCATGGAAGTAGGAACCGATCCCAAGATGGTCGGTAATATTGTTTCGTCCGTAAAATCATCTGTCAATATACCGGTATGGGCGAAACTGACGCCCAACACACATATCCTCAAAGATATCGGCATGGCGGTGCAGGAAGCCGGAGGAGATGCTGTTGTAGCTATCAACACTGTCAAAGCGATGGCGATATCCCCGGAATTCGGAAAACCCATCCTCAGCAACAAATTCGGAGGATTGTCCGGCCCCGCGATACGATCGATCGGAGTAAGATGTGTCTTCGATCTCAGAAGCGTGCTTGACATACCTATCATAGGCGTCGGCGGAATATCGGATTGGAGAGACGCCGCACAGTACATCATGGCGGGCGCGTGTGCGTTCCAAATCGGAAGCGCGGTCGCAAGCAAAGGCATCGGTGTTTTCGAGAATATCAACAGATCGCTTGAGAAGTTCATGACCGATTTCGGTTATTCATCGATAAAGGACATGGAGGGAATAGCTCATGAGTGATTCCGTGAAGATAATAACCATCATAGAGGACTCCTATGACACAAAGACATTGGAATTCCAATGGGAAGAAAAGGCCGTACCCGGACAATTCGTAATGGTCTGGGTACCGGGAATGGAAGAGATCCCCATGTCGCTTTCAAAGACCAGCCGTATAAAGAGCATAACCGTGAAGGCCATAGGTAAGGATACGAAAAAACTTCACGAACTCGGATTGGGAGATATGATAAGGATACGCGGTCCGTACGGAAAAGGTTTCGACCTCAAGAAGAGCAAAAAGACGCTCATAATCGGAGGAGGAGTGGGTACCGCCGCGATAGTTCCCGCCGTGAAGGAAGTCGGCGGAGATGTGATCATCGGAGCACGCACCGATAAAGACCTCATTCTGGACGAGGTTGTCTCCAGATATGCGAAGAATCTTTGGATATCTACTGACGACGGAAGCAAAGGATTCCACGGAAATGCGGTTCAACTGATGAGAGAGAAGGTCGCGGAGAACGATTACGACATGGTAATAGCCTGCGGCCCCGAGATCATGCTGAAATATCTGTATCAGGCATGTGTGGAGCTCGATCTGGATTGCCAGCTTTCTCTGGAAAGACACATGAAATGCGGCGCCGGGATTTGCGGATGCTGCATGATGGACGACATGAGGGTCTGTAAGGACGGTCCTGTGTTCACAAAGGAAGATATATCGAAAATGAAGGACTTCGGTACATCGAAGAGGGATGAGAGCGGACGTCTGATAAAATTAGGGTGATCCCGTGACTGTTCCCGAGGGACATTTTCCCGTGATGCACGGAAACCTTTCCGTCAATGTCCCGCGCAATATTTTCAAAGGTAGTGATGCACAGATCGTGGAGGAAAAGGCCAAGCCTTTCAAAGAACTCATCAAATCTCGATATCCGTGGCTGACGGACAACTCGATCACCGTTTTGATGTCAACCGCAAGAAAAGAAATGATAAGGATACTTGACGAAGAGACCCACGGGCGTTCCGTCAGCAAGATGCTGGAAAAAGAAGGAAAGATCGATGATGCCGTCAGGCATCTCAAGAAACATCTCGAAACGCATCCCGACGATGCGGATTCATGGTACGCATTGGGAGAACTTCTGTGTAAGAACGGAAATGCCGAAGAAGGGTACAAAGCGTTTGCCAGAGGACGCGATTTATTTTGAGAACAGATCGTTTATTGCCGCCACTATCTCCGGAACAGTTGCACCCCACGGCACTTTGACAACATTCCCTTCGATAACGTGTCCGTCTTTGATCTTGCAACATTTTATGATGGTTCTCACTCCGTCATCGATGATGTGATCTTCCGGGCAAATATTGATGAAAGGTACATTTTTTGCATACAAGGAAGAGAATATCCTTTCCGAAAGATTGCAACCTATCAGAGTTACATCATGTTCGATCTTGGGCGCCTCATCTAAGAAATAAACGGGTATCTCCGCGGTCAGCCCCGATACTCTGCACGGGAACATGACCGCCTCTGTCTTCACATCCGCAACCAGATTCGCAAGCTCGATATTGATCTCTTCGATCACGATCGGCACCTCCACAAATCCCGAATCCAATGCCATTTTTGTTAAAACTCCCAGTTTTGACGGCGATGGAGGTATGTCGTCTATAACGCGAAGGATCTTAGGTTCCATATTCCTGACAAAATTGACGTGGGAGAACATTCCCTTCACGACAACAGTCTTACTTGGATATTGTTTCTGCAACCGCGCCAAAGCGGGAATGTTTATCACATCTATCGTCGGATCCTCAACAAACACCGTGTCCTCGGGAAGAGACAATATCGTGAACCCTTCCGTTCTTCCGAACAACTCTCTGCCCGGACCTTTTTTCAACTCAACGACTGCGAGATCGTTCTTATTCCTGAAAACGATGAACTCTGTTCTTACATAAGCTGTCCAATTTTCCATTACTGAAGAGATATTCTCTCTGTTCAGTATGAGATCAACATCATGAACGGATACATCTTTGCAGTGCACGATGCGATAATGTTTCACTTTCCCTTTAATCCTACCGCACAACACAGGGAAATGATACAAACGACGTAGGAAGGATCCGCACAGCCATCCTATGAGAAAGGTTTAATACAACTCCACATAATCAGGACGTTAGTGTCGGGGTAACACAGTGGCTATGTGGCGGACTGCAGATCCGCATACGGGGGTTCGATCCCCTCTCC
>JGI994J12354_10001260_pt1 | contig 25586 bp, 24 predicted proteins | sample IntmicLarv3ML3BL_FD_12354 | JGI IMG/M metagenome (IMG submission 12354)
CTCGAAGCTTTCACCCGCCTCGCCGATGACGCATACGGGCGCTTTAATCAGCACCTCGTCGCCTTCTTGAACAAGCAGCGTCAAGATGACCCCCGCGAATTCCGATTCGATATCGAATGAAGATTTTCCCGTTTCGCTGGAAAACAACAGATCGCCCACTTTGACCGTGTCGCCCTGTTTCACATGCCATTGCGCCACCACAGCGCTTTCCTCGGAGATGCCGATCTGCGGCATCAGTACCCGGTTGGCCACTTAAAACCCCTCCCTTTATATATCGGATAGCAATCCGAAAGTGGTATCTATGGTTCAGCCTTAACGACTTGAACGCCTTTTGAAACAAACACCGCCTCAATTTCGGGCGGCAGCCCCGTATCTGTTACGAGGACATGGATATCCTCGGGATTGGCGAAGGTATAGGGCATGTTTTTGCCGATTTTGGAGCTGTCGATGAGCATAACCACCTTTTCGGCTTTAGATAAAACGAGCCGCTTCAGTTCCGATTCGAAGTATTCGCCCGCCGTAAAGCCCGCGCTTTGCGAATAGCCTGATGCGCCCATAAACGCGATATCCACATTCAGCTTGGACAACGTCTCCGCGCTGCCGAGCCCCGAGCAGGACAGCGTGTTGCGGTTTACCGTTCCGCCCGTTAAAATCACGGAGCAGCGCGGTTTTTTCGCGGCCACGTGCAGGGCGATATTCGGCGCGGTGGTGACGATGGTTAAATTCTTGTCCGGCAGCTCCTTCGCAAACGCCATGGTGGTGGTGCCTGAATCGATAAACAGGGCGCGGCGCTCATCAATAAAGGAAGCCGCCAGAACAGCTAACTTCTCTTTGAGCGCGGGATTCTCGCTCTCGCGCACATAATAAAAGGGCTCAAGCTGGCTTTCTTGCACATTTGCGCGCGCCCCGCCATGGAAGCGGATAATCGCGCCTGCTTCCTCCAAATACACCAAATCGCGGCGAATGGTTACGGAGGAGGCATCGGGGAAGCGGGAACACAGCTCGTCAATGGTGGCTTGGCCTTGGGCAAGAAGATATTCCAAAATGGCAGCCCTGCGTTCAGACATGTTCCTCACTCCTCTTCGTGTTGCCTTGGGAAAAACTGCTTCAATTATATCCTATTTGTTCATTTTGTGCAAGAAAAAAGCTCATTTGAACATAAAAAGGTGATCAAATGAGCTTTTTGGGCTTTCTTTTTGACGTATTAACCGAAATTTCTTTCACACATCCACGGAATCGCTTTTTCGCCGCACCATTGGTGGGGGCCGGGGAAAACATGGTGGGCAATGCTTTTTTCATTGTGGAGCAATGCTGCCGCCTTTTTAACGGTATTCACCTGCGGAATCACGTTTTCAACGCCGCCTTCGCCGTTTAGCGGGTCTTTATCGCCTGTTTCGATAAAGATGCCGCGGTTTGCAGCCAAAGAAGCGATATCACCGATATCCGCGTTCTCGAAAAGATGGGGAACATAATTGCACGAACAGTTAAACATTTCCAAAAGCGCCTGTTTGTAACCATAAAAATAGCCGCTGATGATTACATTTTTTACCCTTTCATCCATCGCGCCCAGCCAGAGCGATTGGAGCCCGCCGCCGGATAAGCCGGCGCAGTTGACGCGGGCCGCGTCCACATCATCCCTTGTTAAAATGTAATCCACAAGCCGCATCAAATCCCATGTCCACATGCCTGTTTGACAAAGCCCAAGGGGGTATGCCATGGAATTGATATACGCGCAGGAGCTGTGCAGCACGCTCTGATCGTTTTGTTCATATTTTTCCGCCCTCTCGCCAAATCCTCTGGCATCGGGGGCGAACACAATAAACCCTTTTTTAACAAACTGCACCCCATAATCGCAATTGTATTTAGCGATTCTGTCGCGAATTTCCAAGTAGCCGCCATCCATGCCGCAGATAGCCATTTTGCCGCCGCAATCATGGCCGTGGGTCGCGATCAGCGCGGCAAGCCGTTCACCGGGCTTCACGTTGCTTGGCTTCAAAAGGAAAAAAGGCATCTCGATGCCGGGCTCAGTATGAATTACGATTTTTTCCCGCGTGTATCCATCCATCTGTTCGATTCCGAGGCTTATCGGCATTGCTTCGCAGCGGGTCATCTTTTGAAAGCCCAGCAGCTTTTCAAGCAGGGCACGGAAATCCTTTTTCCATTTTACATATTCCTCCGCGCTTTGCGCCCGAAGAGCGAAGGGCCTATACGCGTTGTCGAACTTTTCTTTGAAATACGCTTCTGTGGTGTAATACATGGGGTAGCCTCCTAAAATTTGTGCTGCCCTCATTTTAGCATAACTTGCCTAAAGAAACCACTGTTTTTCATCGGTCGGGGAAAACATATGCAATGCAAAATGATTACATCGACAGTTAGCAAATAACATGCTAAAGTGTGATTAGCAAATAAAAGTTTATATAGGAGGGTGTAGTTATGTCGGGAATCATCAGACATGATGTGAATGAGAAGTGGGCGCACTCGGGAATCATAGAAGCGGGTGATTTTGCCTTCATAGGTTATTGCGTCGGAAATGTCGGGCAGCCCATTGAAAACCAAATCAACGGGGCCTTCGACCATCTTGAAAAAAGGCTGAAATTGGTTGGCCTCACGTTGGAAGCTGTTGTGAAAATGGATGCGATGTTCCGCGATATTTGGGATATTCCTGTTATGGAAAAGGTCATTAAGGAAAGATTCAACGGGAAATACCCGGTTAGGAAATCGATCCAAACCGAGTTTGCACATATCGGCGGATCGGACGGGCTCAAGTTTCAGCTTGATGCCATCGCCTTTAGAAAATAGCCGGAGCGCTGCTATTCATGTTTGGAATGGGTATTATTTGTCATAGCGGGTATAGGGTCCCGCCTCCGTAAGACGCTGCCTGGGCCTGCCAAGGCCGTCCAGCAGCGAATAATCAACGCCGTCCACATCAAACAGCAGGCCGTAAGTATTGCCCGCGGTACGCATAAGGCTGTCTTCCTTCGGGAAGAAATTGCCCTTTTCCGGATCGTTGAATCCCGGGTCCGCGATATGCGACGCGAAGATGCGCTCGGACAGGGGCTCGTCAAATTCTGCGACTGTCCCTTCCTTTACCTGGCAAAAGATGCAGCGGCGGATATACCCGTGGCAGGCATCCGCGATATCCTCTGTGATGGCGCGCGTGGCCTTTTGGATCACGCAGTTTTCCACAAAAATCTCATGGGCGCCCGGCTCCAAATTGATGGCATCCTTGTCCGCATGGTAGAAAGCCGTATTTTGGATGAAGGCATTCTTGCGCCGATAGCTTTCATAGCGCGGATCATCCGCATCGCAGGCCAAGGTGAACGCATCGCCGGTGCCATCCACGAGGTTATTGCGGAAGGTTACGCAATTGGTAATCTGATAATCATATTCCCAAAACTTCAGGCCGACCCCGCCGTATGGGATGCCCACATAGGCCTCATCATGGGTGACGCAGCCGAACAGCCGCACATGCGGGGTACGAATGTCCCAGCCATCCTGCCCATTGTGGTGCGAATAGCAGAATAGATAGGCAATATCCCACGAAGCGAAGCCACTCCAGCGGTACTCGCTGTTGTCGGCGGCAAAGCCGTTGGCATGCTTGTATTGGTAGATATCCACCCCATGCTTGGCAGGCAGACGGCCGTCGGGTGTCCAGCAGGCTTCCAGAAATTGGAAGCGCCCGTGCGCTGTGCTGGCCAGGTGAAAGCCATCCACATCGTTGCCGCAGGCCAAACAGTGGGAAACTTCAAAATATCGCCGTATGAGCGATCTGTCCGGCTTGCTGCGGATAACGCCCGCGTACAAGCCCGTTCCATATTCCATCTGCGGCGTAGGCGGCATGCATTCGTAGGGATGGGTATTGTCGCAAAAGGAGCAGTCCCAAACAGAGACATGGGCAATGTCCGCCCCGACATTCATGCCGAAGTTGTCATGCCGTGTTCCCGCTTGGTCAATGCCCGAGACGATCAGGTGCGATACGCCGGCTGCGATCTCTATTCCGGCGCCCGTCAGCTTGACAATTTCGTCCTCATGATTGATAATGACCGTAGGCGCGCCGACTTTGCCGGAGGTAGAAATGACCATCTGCCGATGATATTCTCCGCCACGTAGGAAGAGGACGGCACCGGGCTTAAGGTTGGCCAAAGCGGTTTCCACATCAAAGGGCCTCTGCAAGCTGCCATCCCCCGTGGGCAGGCCGTCCGGCGCGGCATATACGCGTGGCTGGGTCTGTGCGTGCGCATTGTCTACCACAACAATTTGTGAGACACTTCCGAGCAGGTTGCCATCCTGATCAAACGCTCGCACGGCGATGGTCAGCTCACCATCCGAAAATCGCGTGCTGTCAAAGGTACGGACAAAATAACGGTTTTTTACATACAACCGCGCCGAGTGAATTTCATCGCCAATCGTCACTTCCACTCGGGCAATGCCTCGATCTGTTTCTAACCAGCCTTCGTTGATGTATGCCAAGCCATACACGCGCGAGATGCCGCTGATTTTCTCCCGGTGTTTGGGAAAGAAAATGCCTACTCCCCGTTCGTTTTCATAAATTTGGCGGATGTGCTTTGTATCCGCATGTTCTTTATATCCCATCGTGATCCCTCCGTTTTGGTTTTCTAATGAAATCATACCACGACATTCCGCGGCTGGATATCCTCAATATTTCTGCATATCGGAAAGGAGGGCCTATGCTCAAGCGCCACAGGTTCCATGGGTTTTTGAGATTTCTCTTTTCCTACTTACTGGTGCTTATCGTGCCGATCACGCTGCTCCTTTTGCTGGTGTATGGGCAGGTGAACGCCATATTAACCGATGAGATCCTGATTAACAACACCAATAACCTGTTCCGCGTTAAAGAAGCGGTAGAGCAGCAGTACCGTGAATTGCTGAGCGTGTCCCGCCAAGTCGTATTGAGCAATGACACGCACGCCTTTAATTTAGCGGATGATCCTCTGCGTGCCCTGCGAATTAAAAGTGCGCTGAATGTATACCGCCTGACAAACCAGAGCATCTATGATTTGTTTTTGTATATGCGATCTGATGAACGCGTGTATTCTTCCACGACAACCATGTCCGCGAAGCTGATGACGGAAAGCGTCATTTCCATCCGGGGCTGGCCATATGAAACATTCCGCGACGACATGAACGCGCTGGCGGGATGGGAAGCCAGGCCTGTTTCCTTCACGCGTTCCGGCGATGTGCGCGAGACGCGCGCAGTCGCGTTTCTTTTTCCGCTGATTGACCCCGCGAAATCCAGCAGCAATGTATATGGCACATTGATTATTTTTGTGCGGGAAACGTTTTTCGACCAGCTCATGTTCAACGCGCTGCCGGGGCATGACGGAACGACCGTCATTCTGGATCGAAACGGAGAGGTATTGTACAGCACCGCCGCAACAGAAGGGCAGCGATCCGCGCTGCCGGAGGAATGGGATGACGGCGTTGCTGAAAACGGCATGATCACCCTTGCGGACGAACGCTACCTTGTTTCCACGGCATATGCCGAGGCTTCGGGCTTTCGGCTGATCAGATTTGTTTCTGCCGAGCAGGTTCTGGAAAAAACCAATCGGCTGCGTACCATTATGCTCACAAGCCTGGCTGTTGTGACCGTGCTGGGCAGTGTGCTGATCTATTTTTTGATGCAGGTGAATTACTCACCCATCGGCAAGCTGCTCGATTACGTTTCTACCATTTATCGGCCAACGCACAAATCCTCTGGCATGGGCATGGTGCGGGAGGCCATCGTATACCTGACCAATGAAAACCAGTTGCTTCTGGGCCGATTGGATGCGGGCAACAGGCACGCCGCGACGGATGTGCTTCTTCGGCTTGTCAATGGCAGCTTTGATGATGAGCAGGATTTTTCCGCCCAGTGCGCCCAAGCGGGTATTCAGTTGGACGGAACCATTTTTACGGCGGCGGTGGTGTACGCTTCGGCGCACAAAGCCCAGGCTGCGCGGCAGGCCTTGCTGGAGATTTTAAGCAGGGACGGCGATCCGCATATCCACGTATACATGCTGGCGCACGCGGATGCAAATAAGAGCATCCTTCTGCTTTCCATGGGGGAATATGGCAGTTCACACCTGACACAGTGGCTGAAGGCGCTGGCGGAGGATGCTGCGGCCTTGGCCGATGCGGGCATTACGGTGGGTGTCGGGCGCTTCTATTCGAACCGACTGGATATGCGCGATGCGTATGCCGACGCGTTGACTGCCCTTGAACACCGCTATGTGCGCGGCGCGGGTGGCGTTGTGCGGTATGCGGATACGCAGGCCGAAAGCTTTCTGCTCTCCCAATACCCGCGAAGGCATGTGGAAAGCATCCGTTGGGCTGTGCTGCAGCGCAATACCGCGCAGGTGGACAGCGCGCTTTTGGAAATCCAACAGTTTTTTCAGGAGAATANCCCGCCGCTCTATATCGCAAAGAGCCTTTTTCTGGAGATCATGTGGGCCATCGTCTCGACCATGGGTGATGAGGCGTTGGCTGTGGCGGCGCGGCTTTCGCCCATGATGGGGGAGACAGTGGAGGAGTCCATGGCGCTTCTTAGGCAGCTGTGCGAAGAAATCATGGCGCTTCCAAACCTCAGCGCGGAGGTCGAACAGCGCGATTTTGTCGCCGGAATGCAGGGCTATGTGATGGAGCATTATTGCAACCCCGATTTTTCCATCAAATCGGCCGCGGCGCATTTTGGCATGACGGTGCCGCTATTCAGCAACCGTTTCAAATCCTTAGTGGGGATGACATTTATTGATTATGTCTCCGCTAAAAAGACAGAACGCGCCAAGCAGCTGCTGCGGGAGGGGGACAAGACGCTCGCGGAGATTGCGGCGCAGGTCGGTTATACCAATGTATCCAGTTTTATTCGTCGATTTAAGCAGATTACCGGCGTAACCCCGGGGGAGTATCAGCAGAAACACACACAGAAATAGCGGCTGCCTGCCAATTCCGAGCGAACAGGAAACGATTGCCGATTTTTATGTATATCGCTAAGGGCGCATAGACGCGCCTTTTTTTCATGCCGTGGTATGCGCATAAGTTTTGTGTATATACACCCTTTTCGCTTGGGTGGTATGATGATTGCACAAGGCCGGGGACCTTGCGCGAATCGTTTTCGGAAAGGCGGCGTATGGAATGATTAATCAGCGCCTATCTCCAAAAAAGAAAACCGTATGGCAACGCGCGCGTATCGCATTGGCACGGGATTGGCGGCTGTACGCACTGGCTTTGCCCGGCATCGCTTTTATCATCATCTTTCAATATATTCCCATGTACGGGGTGCAGATCGCCTTTCGAAACTATAAGCCGGCGCTTGGCTTTTGGGATAGCCCCTGGGTGGGTTTTGATAACTTCTCCCGTTTTTTCAATTCCAGCCAGTTTCATACCATTATTCCCAATACGCTTAAGCTGAGCGCCTATGGTCTGATCATCGGCGTTCCTGTGCCCATCCTGCTTGCGCTGATGCTGAACCAGACGGTCAATCAACGCTTCAAACGCATTGTACAGACCGTCACCTACGCGCCCCATTTCATTTCCATGGTGGTGCTGGTGGGCATGATGAACCTGTTTCTCTCCCCCAACGGTGGGCTGATCAATCAGATGATCGGGCTGTTTGGCGCGGAGCCTAAGTTTTTCATGGGACTTCCGCAGTATTTTCGGCATGTGTATGTGCTGTCCGGTGTATGGCAGAATGTCGGCTGGAACGCCATCATCTACTTGGCCGCCCTGTCGGGCATTGATCCGGAGCTGTATGAAGCCGCGCATGTGGATGGCGCGAGCCGTTTTCACCTGATTCGCTATGTGGATATTCCGGGCATTATGCCGACCATCATCATTCTGCTGATTCTGGATTTGGGCACATTGATGAGCGTTGGATTTGATAAAACTTATCTCATGCAAAATGTGCTCAACGTCTCTGTCAGCGAGGTGATTTCCACCTATGTTTACAAGATCGGCATTTCCGCATCCAGAACGCCTCAGTTCAGCTATGCGACGGCCATCGGGCTGTTTAACACGATTGTCAACTTTGTGCTGTTGATTGTGGTGAATAAAATATCGCGGGTCGTCAGCGAAACAAGTTTGTGGTAAAAGGAGAGCAGGCTTATGGTCACACGACGCCAAATGAAAATTAAACCATCCATGAGCGACAGGGTTTTTGACGCGGCCAACGTCTTTTTTCTGACGATCATTCTGCTGGTTGTCGCGTACCCGCTCTATTTTGTAGTTATCGCATCCTTCTCCAATCCGGATTTGGTCAACACAGGCAAGGTGCTGCTTTGGCCCAGAGAAGTGTCTCTGGACGGATATCAACGCATCTTTTCTTACCAGAACATTTGGATTGGATATCGCAACACGATCCTATACACGGTGGTGGGTACATTCATCAGCCTGTGCCTGACCATGGGCATTGCCTATCCGCTTTCGAACCCGAAGTTTTCCGGCAAGAAAGTTTTGATGATCCTGATGACCATTACCATGTTTTTCAGCGGCGGACTCATCCCCACATACCTGCTGGTGCAGTCTCTGGGCATCTATAACACGCACGCGGTGATGGTGCTGCTGGGAGCAGTGAACGTCTTTTATGTGATTATCGCCCGCACCTTCATTTCCTCCTCCATTCCGGCGGAACTGGAGGAGGCGGCCTTGATTGATGGGTGCACCCAATTCCGTTACTTTTTCTGGTTCGTCCTGCCCCTGTCCAAGGCGCTTTTGGCGGTGCTGGCACTCAATTACGGCATTGGGATTTGGAATGACTACATGCGCGGGCTGATCTACCTGCGCGATCAGACAAAATGGCCCTTGCAGATGTTCCTTCGTACCATTCTTGTGCTCAACCAGGCAAATGAGACGGACATGATGGTGGACATGGCAAGCGAGCAAGAGCGATTGCGTATGGCGGAGTTGATCAAGTATGGCATCATCATCGTATCCAGCGCGCCCATGCTGGCGGTGTACCCGTTCCTTCAAAAGTACTTTGCAAAAGGCGTGATGATTGGTTCCCTGAAAGGGTAACCATCAAATATTGGTAAGGAGAGGATCTTTATGAGGAAAACCCTTGCGCTTGTCCTGGTTGTTCTGCTTGGCATCCTGGCTGTATCCCCCGGCATTTCTGCGCTCGCGTCGGAAGGATACGAACTCCCGTTGGCTACGGAGCCGGTCACGCTCACCATTGCCGCGTCCAAGCGTGCCGACATCAACGACTTCGCCACCCTGCCCTATTTTACTATGGTGGAAGAGGCGACGGGCGTTCACATCGATTGGGAACTCTATGAGCGCGACAACGGCTGGCCTGAGCAGCGCGGCCTGATGATGGCCGGCAATGCTTATCCGGAGGTGTTCTATGGCGCCGCCGGCTTTGTGGCTTCGGACATGCTCTCCTATGGCGCTGCGGGCCGCTTCATTCCCCTGAATGATTTAATTGAGAAATATGGCAGCAATTTGCAAAAAATCTTCGAAAAGCGGCCGGACATTCTCAGTTATATCACCGCGCCGGATGGGAACATCTACCACATCCCGATCGTGGACGAGAGCGGCCTCATCCTGGGCAGCACGCCGTTCATCAACGTTCAATGGCTTGAGGAAACCGGCTTGGAAATGCCCACGAACGCGGAAACCCTGCTTGAAGTACTCAGGGCCATGAAATCAAACGGCCACAGTACGCCCTTCGGCTTCCAGGATTTGGGCGGCAATACGGGCTTCCTGCAATTCTCATGTCTTTTCGGCATGAACATCTTTGAGGTGGACGAATATTGCATCGATGGCGACAAGGTGGTATTCGGGCCGGCATCCGAGGCATTCCGTGAGACGATGAAGTTCCTGAATACCCTATATAGCGAAGGCTTGATGGATGTCGAATCCCTTACGCAGGATCGAGCGACCTTCCAAGCGAAAGCCCGTTCCAATCCGCCTATGTACGGCGTGTTTCCCGCCTGGTCGCGGCAATGGATGCTCGGCGATACGGAACACGAGAATTATGCCAACTACGCCCTGATTCCCCCGATGACCAACACAGAAGGCGGCATCCAGTGGAACTACCAGAATCCGGGCATTGGCAATTCAGGCTTCATCATTACTGATAAGTGCGCCAATCCCGAAATCGCCTTCCAGTGGATTGATTACCAGGCGGATCCTGATTTATCCATCCAAGCTGTTTCCGGCCCCTATGGTCGCAACCTGATTCTTAACGACGATAATACGATCACACCTGCCGATGCGCCGGAAGGCATGTCCGGATCGGACTTCATCGCCACAGGCGCGCCCGCTGTCAGCGGATTCCGGATTGTTTTGGCAGAGGATGCCAAGCGTATCCTGCCCGGCAAAGACGCGGTGGAGCGCCAGCTCAACTATGAGGTATACAAGGATGCCGATGCGTTCAACTATCGGCTGTACAACGTGCCCTTCTATCTGCCCGAAGACTTGGCGGAGACCGTAGACCTTATCCAGGTGGACATCGATGCCTACGTGGAGGAGACTATCGGCCGCTGGATCATCGGAGGCAATGTGGATGCCGAATGGAATGAATACCTCGACCAGCTGTATGCTTACGGCTTGCAAACCATTTTGGATATCTACAACGACTAATACCAAACAACGCAACAAAGCGGGATGCCACATCAGGCATCCCGCTTCAATTTTGTGGCGCATATGTCACGCGGGAATTGCAGGGCGGGGAAGACGGTACTGCTGCAAAAGAACCATGGGAAACACAGGTTGTGAGGGCAACAAAAGCGCCCGCAGACGAAATGCGACTGCGGGCGTTGGTTGGTGCAGGGGCTTGCTTATTTGGAGGTGTCTTCTTTCTTTGTTGAAAACAATGCGATGCCAAGAACGACAGGAACGATGCCTGTGCTGACAAGAACAGGCAGGGAAACTGTTTGCGGGTTTATGATTGCGCTGATGATTTGAATGATGATTGACAGGACCGCAATGCCTAAGCAAACCGCAAGAATTTTGCGCGTCTTTTCCATTAAAGTGTGCCTCCTTTCCGGGTGATGTGTGACCATCTATTCAAAATAGAATAAGTCCTCAAACCGTTTATCCAGCGCGAAACACAGTATCAGCGCCAGTTTTGCTGTCGGGCAAAACTGGCCTGTTTCGATGGAGCTGATTGTATTTCTTGAAACCCCGACCATTTCAGCCAAATTAGCTTGCGACAGGTCTTTTTCCGCCCGCGCGACCCGTAACCTATTCCGCAGCAAAATATCATCTTTCATAGCGCAAAAACCATTATGATAAAGCATATTGTCGCAAGGGCAGAGGCTATGGCGCATAGCAGGTAAGCCCTTTGCTTCGTAAAGCGATAGTACGAAAGCGTTCCGCCTGTAACCCATGTGAATGACAACGCACCGACTGTATTTGCGATGATCGGCTTGTCCGGTATTGAAAATATCAATAAAACAGCCGCAACAACGGCATAGATGATAACGCCTATGCTGTTCCCTTGCTTTTCGGCATACTCGAAGCCTTCATCCTTGTTTGTTCGCTTGCTCTTTTCCAGTATATCGGTTTTTCTGTTTTCGTACTGATCCATCGGATTGCTCATGGAACTCACTCCAAGCATAGTTGTCAATATGCCAAGTTTTATTGTCATAAAGAAAGTAACATATTCAAGCACAGTTGTCAATACGTACCATTGAAATGGCAGTAAAGCATAGACAGCAATTGGTTTTCATGATATACAGTAAATAGTTATAATGCTTTAGTATTGAAGGAGGAGAGAAAATCATGAATCAAAAAAATCTGACCGTGGTAGCCTCGATTTGCTTTTTTGTCGCAGCGGTACTGTTTTTTACGGTGGGTAAAAACATCGCCCTCGGAATTTGCTTTACCGCGCTGGGAGTCGGCGGATTGGTCAGAGTAATGAGGGAAAATAAAGCCAAGAACGATATCGGTAAGTAAAAAACGCATAGACAAAAAACCCTCATGGTATCAGTACCAACCCTCGAAGAAGACGAATAATAACAAACGCCCCTTCGGGGGCGTTTTGTTATGCGGGACATTTTGAAAATTGCGAATGTCATATTCCGTTCATCGTGGGTTTATGTTCACTGTGTAAGATATCCTTATTTAGAAAATAAAGGGGGTATCTTTTATGAACAAAAAGGTAGAACAGGCCATCGAAAAGAAGAAGTTTGAACCGCTGAAGAAATTGGCTGATGGGCGTGACGAGGCTTTAAAGATTGAGGCCATTGCCGCCATGGGTCAAGTGCCCTGCGAGGATTCTTTCAATTACTTAACGGCGAGTTTACGCAACCCGTCCGCGAATGTACGTACTGCCGCCGCCGTGGGCCTTGGTGCGTCGAAGAATCCGAAAGCCTATGCATTCTTGGATCACCAAATGCAGCAGGAGACGGACGAAGGCATCCGCGAAAAAATGAGGAGCGCCATGGCAAGTTGCCGCGAATAGCCGGTGTTTGCGCGCGAAAAACGGTGAGATGACAGGCGAAGCAGTGTTGAGAAAACCAGTGACGGGATCAATACTGCCCCAAGAAGATGAATGAGAAACGCCCCTTCGGGAGCGTTTCTTTGTCAATCGTAATAATGATAATCATCGACAAAAGGCGGGTATCATGCTATCTTACTGTGCAGACTTGCCAATTTGGAATTCACGAACTTTGCAATAAGTCATATCCATACTTCCGTTATATCCAATTTCTGCATTGCCTTTTGCAAGTCCTTCAAAAACAGCATCGGCAAAGAGATTTTCATCTATACTACAGGTGTATATATGTATCGCAAAATATGGTTCAATCTCCTCGCGTTTTTTGTGCGCCCTTCGTGAATTGTAACGAACTATTTGCAGCTTTACGTTGCGGTTCGATTTCGCTGATTGACGAGGATTTTTTGTGTAACTAAGCGTTTTCGAGCGATGAATGCGACAGAATGGCATATGCGCACATTGTGATGAACAGATAATTTTGCGTAGCAATAAGATGATTTTGCCGACTTGATTGAATCAAGCCGGCTTTTACGGCTGTTCATGCGCAGCAAGGATTTTTTTCACTAATGTCAATATCTTTTTTGCAAATATATCATAAAAAAACGGCATGATTGAAACTTTTTGATGCTTGTTGAAACCAAAAATGCATGCTACGATTTGCCCATAAATAAAGCGAAACAACGAGTTGCATACGAGCATTGTTTACCGTTCAGCAACAGGTTTTGGGGTGGTGAAGGTAGTGACCAACGCAGGGCGCGGCAAGGTGGCAAAGCCGATTCATATGAACCGGCTGAATGCATTCAGGCGATACAAGTACTTCTTTTTCATGTTGATGCCGGTATTTGCATATTATCTCATTTTTAAGTATGCGACGATCTATGGGAATCTGATTGCGTTCAAGAATTACAACCCGCTGTTGGGTGTATGGAACAGCCCATGGAATCACTTCAAGAGCTTCGAGCGAATCTTCAAAGATATGTTTTTTCTGTCGGTGCTTCGCAATACTGTTGTGATTAACCTCCTGAAGCTCATCTTCGGGTTTCCTGCGCCTATTGTGTTGGCCGTAATGCTTAATGAGGTGCGGAGTGTACGATTTAAGCGGACGGTACAGACGATTTCATACCTGCCCTACTTTCTGTCGTGGGTTGTGCTGTCGGGTATCGTTATTGAGGTGTTGTCACCCTCAAGAGGTATTATCAACTACTTTATCCAGATGCTGGGGTTTGAGCCGATTTATTTTGTCGCAAACGCTAAATGGTTCCGTACCGTTCTTGTCGCCTCAGACATGTGGCGTAACGTCGGATATGGTTCTATCGTGTATCTGGCGGCTATTTCCGGCATCGACCAGGAACTGTATGACGTAGCGGATTTAGATGGCGCCGGGCGTATACGAAAAATCATCAATATTACGATACCATGCATATGGCCCGTGATTATCATTATGTTCATCTTTGCCACCGGTAACATCATCAACGACGACTTTGAGCAGATTTTCAATTTGTTGAATGACAAGGTGCGGCCGGTCGGTGATGTGCTTTCTACCTATACTTATCAAGTGGGTCTTGTCCAAATGGATTACAGCTACTCTACCGCTGTCAGCTTTTTTAAAAGCGTAGTCGCTTTTGCGTTGGTAATGACTACTAACTTTATAGCGAAAAAAACCGGCGAGTATTCGCTGTTGTAGGAAGGAGGAGCGGGATGTCATATGCTGTCAGCAACCGTATTTTTAATGCGGTTATCTATACCGTACTCATTGTTATGTGCGTCATTTTCATTGTCCCGTTTTTGCAAGTTATTACCATCTCATTAAGCCCTCCGGCGGAGGTCAATCGCTACGGGCTGCACTTGTTCCCGCGCGTTATTGATTTACAAGGGTATAAAACGGTACTGGCGCACAAATATCTGTGGATATCATATGGAAATACAATCATCAGGACGATATGCGGAACACTTTTATCAATTACATTAACTGTGTTGGGAGCCTACCCTTTGTCTAATAAAGGGCTACCTTATCGAAAGCTATGGATGGCATTGCTGATTTTTACCATGTATTTTCAGGGAGGGCTTATTCCCAACTACATTATCGTGCGAAATCTCGGCCTGCTTGATACGCTTGGAGCGCTGATCCTGCCGGGTGCCATAAATACCTATACAATGATTGTTGTGCGGAACTTTTTTATGTCGCTACCGGAGAGCTTGCAGGAATCGGCGAAGATAGATGGTGCTAACGATTTTCAGGTTTTGATTCGAATCATATTGCCGCTATCCACGCCTATTCTGGCAACAATCGCGCTTTGGTATGGCGTAGGCAACTGGAACGCGTGGTTTGATTGCATGATTTATATGAAGAGCCCAAATCGCTTGGTACTGCAATTAATTTTGCGGCAAATACTGATATCCGGACAGTTTGAAAACGTAGCATCGGATTCAGCGGTAGTGGTAAACACAGAAACAATGAAAATGGCTACGTTAATTGTATCTACGTTGCCTATCATGTGTGTGTACCCCTTTTTGCAAAAATATTTTGTTAAGGGCATTATGATGGGCGCGGTGAAAGGATAGACCGCAGAAATCGGGTTCTATACGCATAGCGTATTAAATTTTAGGAGGGGTAATCATGAAAAAACGGGTAGCACTCATTTTGGCGGTACTTTTACTGACCATGCCATTCATCGGCTATGGACAAGCGGCATCCGAAGAACCTGTCGTGATTGAATGGCTCGCACAGGACGGACAGGCCACGCCTGATCCGGAATCGGATATCTTTAAAGCGGTTGAAGAAAGATTCAACGCGAAAATCGACGTATGGGCCATTGACATGAAAACGTGGGATGAAACGCTGAATGTGCGATTGGCGACAGGGGATATGCCCGATGTGATGCGCATCAATAACAGGGCGAATATCGGCAAGTATGTTGATATGGGTATTCTGGCTGAAATTCCCTTGGAAATGATTAAGGAAAAGGCACCGAGTTATTGGGCGATGGTTGAAAAGTATGATGTAGACCATCATGTCTGGCCCGCTACAACTTACAATGGCAAAAACTATGGTTTCTCCGGCATTCGTTTGGATGGCACCTATCCCAGCATTCCCATCTGGCGGCAAGACTGGCTGGAAAATGTAGGAATCAGCAGCGCACCTACCACATTGGCGGAATTTGAGGAAGCGATTTATAAATTTCGCAACGATGATCCTGACAAAAATGGGGAGAAGGATACATACGGGCTTTCCAAGAACGCTTTCGCCATGGTGTTCGGCGCGTTCGGCATCTATTTTGACGGTACTGCGGGGGAAGGCTTGAACCGACCCATGCTGAAGGATGGCAAGGTGGTTATGACCCCTATTCAGCCTGAAGCGAAGGAAGCACTGGCCTACCTTGCCAAGTGGTATCAAGACGGTGTGATCGATCCGGAATTTGTTACCGGAGAGAACAAGGGAGGCTATTGGGCGACATCGGACGCGCTGGTAAACAGCCGTATCGGCGTTACTGTCGGCCCATCCCATTACCATTATAATCCTCCTTACGGTGAAGGTGATCTTGGTGGCACTTGCTACCAGAATTTTATGGAAATCAATCCGAACGGAAAAATTATTGAAGGAACCGACATTGCAGGTCCGGGCGCTGTACACTTTATGCCAAAGCAGGGTTATTTGGCGCATAGCTTCGGCATTACAACAAAGGCGATGGCTGATGAGCGTAAAGTTGATACGATTTTCGCCATGCTGGAAGAGATATATGCGAACGATGAATATTGTGTCATGGTGGAATGGGGAACGGAAGGCAAGCAATACTTTAGAGATCCCGTGACGAACGATATTAAGACGACGCCCGGTTATGACAATGTCGTGGCACGGCAGGAAGGGTTGATGGTTTTCAATTTTGTGAATTCCGATCCCGATGTATGGAAAGCAAACTTGAGCCAGCGCTTTGAGTATGCCGACAGAGTATCGAAGAATATGACAAGCGTTCCGCCTCCCTTGGTGCCTGCGACGGAAGAAGCGACACAGTACTCTGCGGCACTGACTAAATTGACCGCGGAAGCCATTGCCCAGATTATCACAGGGGAGAAGCCCATTGAATATTTCGACGAATTTGTGGAAATCTATCGGGCGAACGGCGGCGATGCATTGGAAACGGCCATGACAAACGCGTACCTTTCCACTCAATTGAATTAAGGGTTGAAAAAAAGTATCATCATGTTTTAAACTTGTTCCGGGCGTATTTATTACGCCCGGAACAAGGAACGTCTGTCGAATGATTAGGTCGATTCGACATCATGGAGGTGCTATGGGCGGAAAGCTTCGTGAAAAACTGAAAACAGCATTTGTGAGGACGATGGCATTCAACCTGTTGATGGTGTTGATAGCCACTTTGCTGCCTCAGATTGTAATGCTCAATTCTCTGTTTTCGCTTAATCGCACAAAGACGATAGAAAACAGCCGAGGCTTGCTGTATCAAATGCAGCGCGGCATAGACGAAACCATTTTGCGAAAAGTGGTGGAAATTCCCACCATCTACTTTTCTGACCTGCCGGGGAACGCAGCGCTTACGAAGGGTTTTTATGAAGATATCAGCGGTCAAAGTCAGGCGATTTTGCAGGTGGCGCAGGAAATGAATGCCATTATCAGCATTTATGACTTTATAGACTCGCTGCATGTCTATTACAGCAGAGGCGATATTTTATTCACGAATGGCATCATTACCTTCCTTAGCGATTCTTCCACCCGTAAAACAGGGCGGTACAAGTGGATGGATACATTGAAGACAGTAGAAGCAGATACAGCGTGGTTTCCCGGTGCCATATTCTCACCGGATGCAGGGCAGAATGATATTGCTTATATGAGAACGATGCCATACCAGACACGCGTCGGCGCACGCCGCGGCATTGTGCTATTGGGCATACGCAGGCAAGCTTTGAACCAGTTCCTGCGCGGGGGAAAAGGCGAAGGAGAAACCACCTTTTCAATAATAGATAACCAAGGTCGTGTCATTGCGGGCGATGAGGCGTTTGTGCTGGAAGAAGAACAAATGACAGAAATTTGTTCACAGGATGAAGGAAATTTGTTGAACGCCGTTATTGGTGGCCGACAAAGCATCGTGTATTATATGAAAAGCCAGTACAATGACTGGCGGTATGTTTCTTGCACCTCGGTGGAAGCGTTTTATTTGGAATACAATCGGATGCGGTCTTTAATGATATGGCTCTGCGCAGGATTGCTGCTTATAAATATTGTGGTGTCGGTATTAATTTCACGAACATCATTTGAACCCATGCGCCCCTTGATTCGGCTGATTAAAAGCACGGCGCAGTTCTTTAATATATGGTCTGGTGATAAGGGCGAATATTTGCAGCTTACGGATGCGATGCAGGCCCTCGCTTTAAACTCGAAAGAGATGGCAGAGAGGATTGAAAAAAGTTATCCTTTGATTCGGCAAAATGCCATACGCGGTTTATTAACAGAAAGAACCACTGTGGAGGAAATGGCGATAGGCGAGGGAGGTTACGAACTCTCTTTCAGGGGGGATTTTTGTTTCGCTTTTGTGGTAATTACCTTTCCTGAGGGACAGGCTTACGAAGACGGAGTGTTGATGCAATACGGCGTTGCCGATGCCTTAGAAAAACCGTTGGCGCAAGCAGATGTAAAAGCTGTCGTTACTGAAGCGAAATGGGTTGAGGGCGTTTCGAGCTTCTATGCAGGCAATGAAAACGATGTATTACAATTAATGCATGCGCAAGTGAGCGCGCTCGTATCCTTCCCCTATACGATTTGTGTCAGCACAGTGTATTCTCTGCGGGGAAATAACATTGCTATTGCGTACCGGGAGGCGCTTGCTGCTGCCGCATATGCTTATATATGGCCGGAACGGAAAAGCATTTGCTATGATTTGATTGCCGATTGTGACGAGAAAGACTCCGGCGCAATCCCCAAATTGATGAAAAAAACCGAACGCTTCTTGCGTTCGAGAAATGACAAAGAATTACAGATTACCGTCGATTCCATCATTGAAACGGTTATCGGAAGCCGTTTTCCCATCAGCTACTGTCTTCATGCACTTGCCGAATTGGTCTCTGTCATCAGGCAGACGGTTATCGGCATGGGGTATAGCGAAGAAGAGGCTTTTGGCTGCGATATACGAAATGAGTACAAACGAATTCGCAATGTGCACGAATTCCGTATTTGGATTGGTGTACATATAGATAGAATCTTTCAAATGATGGCCGCAAAGAGAAAAGATGTCACCGATGGGCTGGAGGAAAAGGTGCTCGATTACATACAAAAAAACATGTACGGAGACCTTTCACAGGCAGTTGTGGCCGCCAGTCTATTTATAAGCCCAAGCTACTTTAGCATAACCTTCAAGGCGGCTACCGGCAAAGGCTATACTGAATATGTGACGGAACTTAAGCTTAAGCGGGCAGCTGAGTTGTTGCAAGATAACAGATTAACTGTTAAGAAAATTGCTGAAATGTTGGGTTACCATTCCAATCAATATTTTGCCCGCCTATTTAAGGAGCAATTTGGCCGCACACCTAAGGAGTACAGGACACAGAGATATTAAAGCGACAAAGAGTAGGGGGCGCTGTACATAATGAATGCAATTTGTGCAAATGGGGTTGATTATCAAGTGGTTGCGGCGTATGTATCGGAAAAATTACCTGCATGGTGCGACGAAATGATATGCGAAGCTGAAAACGCCGTGAAGGGGCTTCACATATTACCGGGAACCGGCGGGGAACTGTACTTTGTCGGGACACCGCCTAATTGGCATAAAAACCCTGTGAATGATGATGAATATGTATGGACGCTCAACCGCATGTTTCACTGGAAAACATTGCTGCAGGCGCATTCGCTTACGGGGAATCCTCTTTTTTTCAAACAGGTGTTGCTGGAATGGGAGAATTGGATCGATAACTGTCCCAGGCCAGATGTAGATGGGAAGGATTTGAATGCACGGTTTGCCGCTGTAACGCCGTGGCGGTCTTTAGAGGTGGGTATACGGTTATATACGAGCTGGCCATGGGCGCTATGCTATTTGATGAAAAAAGAATTAGTCGGGCCGAATCTTTTGCAAAAAATACTAATAAGTTTCAAAGCGCACTGCGAGGTGCTTTCAGTGGTATGCCCTGTGCTGTGGCCTAACGCCGATCACAACCATTACTTTATGGAAAATTTGGGACTATTGACTGCAGCGAATCTTTTGCCGGAGCAGGAGGCAAACGCGCTCTACTGGGAACAAGCGATTCGTGAATTGCGCCGATGCACGGTGAAGCAATTCACAGAGGATGGCGGTCAGATTGAAGGGTGTCCGCATTATCACAATGTTTGCGTCAAACTATTGCGCATGGCAATCATGGCCATTCGTGACCGAGGGATTGAACCACCATCGGAGATGCTTGATAAGGCGCGAAAAGCAGTAGACTATTCCCTTTACTGCCAGCGTCCTTCCGGGACAAATGTTCCCTGGGGCGATTCTGATTCCCTGACTACCTCTGTGGAGGCGGCAGTAGACGGATTTTTGATGCTGGGTGACAGGGTCTGGATTGACATACTGCTGCGGCAAGGTGAGGATGCAGCCCTGCGCGATACTATCGCAAAGCTATTATGGGACGTGCCGGGGATGATTGCCATTTTGGATGATCCGCCCTTTTTCCTACCGTCAAATAAAAGCCGATTATTACCAAGAACCTGCTATCAACATGAATTATCCCAAGCGATGTTACGCACAAGCTGGGACCGTAATGCGTCCAGCCTATTCTTTGCCTGCCGTACCCCGGTGAACAATCCGCATGCTCACATTGACCCAATGGGTTTCGACTTTACGGCGCTCGGCAAACCGCTGTTGGTGGATCCCGGCCGATTCTGTTACAGGGAAGATGAGGATCGACGGCTTTTCAAAAGTGCGACTTGGCATAATACGATTACTGTGAACCATTGTGAGCCCTTCGAGTATCAATCGTCATGGCACTATGGCCCTCAAAAACGCGGCTGCATAGCCGGACTGTTGGATGAAGGGCATATTTTAGCTTGCGAAGCTGTGCAGGAAAATTTTGCTCCGGCTATTCACCGCCGGCTGGTTGCGTTGATTGATGACAATTTGTTGGTGATAGACAAAATAGACGGGTTGGCAGAAACTGACACGGTACAAATAGTTTACCATATTGATTCGCCGAATGTGCAGCTGGATGTTCCGGCGGCGACGGCTCACTCTTTGAATGACGATGGAAATATTCTGATTGCGTTTTCAAACAGTCTTTCCGGCGTGCTGGAACCTGCTAGGGTTTCTGACATATTAGATGTAGCAAGGCCATCCAAGCGCCTATGCTTAAGCGATGGTTATGGAGAAACGAGTCGTATATATGCTACTCTATGTTTACCGTTCTTACGTGAGGTACCTGATGCTACTGTTAGGGCGCATATCCAAAATAATGGTCAAGCTGAAATTGTAATCTGCATGGATGGGCAGGTTAAAAGCTACTGCTGGGTGCCGTCGGAAAATGATTGCGCCTTTTCATTTGCTTTATGCTAGTTACAGAGAATGACTCGTTTCTACCATCAGAAAGCAAATTATATCTTTTTGCATTTAAAAGTGCATTTTGAAAAACGGGTTGCTCGAACAAGGTATGCATTTTGAGCAGCTTGTTTATGGAAGTGTGAAAACACACTTCATATCGAGAATGGCCATCATTGTCGTCGCTTATATGGTCGATGCCATGATGCCAAATTGTTATGCTAATGTATTTTCATAGAAGCATTCCATTTTTTTGCATCTTGACACTCATACCCCTTATACAAATGACCGGACTCAGGATGCGGGGGTGTATATTCACTATCCGAATCATTGAAAACGTGTCTAAATAGCGGCTTTGTCTAAATATTTCAATATCCATTTTTGATTTTTTCTATATCGGCGCTAAAATGCCAAGGAATTAAAAAAAGAGGAAAATCAATACTCCGTACCTAAAGACCAGCCCTTTTTCGAACGATTTTATCGAAAAAGGGCTGGTCTTTAGGTGGTGGGATTAAATGGACTCGAACCATCGACCCCCACGATGTCAACGGACAGTAATTAAATAAAAATAACAAAAAATTCGCATTTTGTCATCCATAACACAGTCGAAAAATAACAGGGTGTGAAGGGGGAAATCAACTGCTGACAAATTGTCAGCAGTTGAAAATGAAGTGGTTTAAGAATCAGTTACTTACAGATTGTAAGCAAGTGATTCTTGTGAAAAAAGCCAGCGTTCGGTTGTCTTTAGGGACAGGCAAAGTGTTACAAATTGTAACGCTTTGAAAAAGAAGCCGGTTGTATGAAAGAATCGTACAACTGAACTTGAAAACCAATACGAGAAATGGAAAAACAATGTACATCTTTTGCACTCTCAAAAAACGAGAGTGCTTTTTATTTCCAATTTGTAAACGGAGGCAAAAATAATAAAAACGAAAATGAGTAATGTGAAACTAACCAGCTACGACGATTTGTTTTCCAACGAGGAATTGCGGCAGGATGCCGAGCGGGAAAAAATACAAATGGTTTCTCTTGCGGAGCTCCAACCCTTCAAAAATCACCCATTCAAAGTGAAGGATGATGAATCTATGATGCAAACGGTGGAGAGCGTAAAGCAATATGGCGTATTGGTTCCGGCGATTGCAAGGCCGAGGGAGGGCGGCGGATATGAACTGGTATCAGGCCACCGCAGGCATCGAGCCAGCGAGCTTGCAGGGTTTACGGAAATGCCAGTCATTGTGCGGAATTTGAATGACGATGAATCGACTATCGTTATGGTGGATTCCAACCTTCAGCGGGAAACTTTGCTTCCCAGCGAAAGAGCCTTTGCCTATAAAATGAAGCTGGATGCGATGAACAGACAAATGGGAAGACCAAGCAAAGAAAATGTGGGACAAGTTGTCCCACATTTCACAGGAAAACGCTCAACAGAAATAATTGGTGAACAGGCAGGTGAAAGCTATAAGCAAGTACAACGCTTCATTCGCCTAACCGCTTTAGTACCTGCCCTGCTGGATATGGTTGATGAAAAGAAAATCGCCATCAATCCCGCCGTTGAAATCTCGTTCCTGAAGCCGGAAGAACAGGCCCAGCTCCTTGAAACCATCGAAAGTGAACAGGCAACGCCTTCCCTCTCCCAAGCCCAGCGGCTCAAACGCTTCAGCCAAGAGGGTAGTCTATCAGCGGATGTGATGCGCGCCATCATGTCCGAAGAAAAGAAGCCGGAGCAAAACCGCCTGACGCTCGGCACAGATAAGTTGCAGCACTTCTTTCCGAAAACCTACACACCCAAGCAGATGGAGGACACCATTTTGAAGTTGCTGGAGCAATGGCATAAAAAGCGGCAGCAGCGGGTTGAACGGTAAAAGGCGAAAAGATGGAATCCCCACCGACACAGTAACATTCGTCGGTGGGGATTCCGGTTAGGTGGCAGGCTTCGCTTCCAAACGGATTTATGCCATATACAGCATAATGACACTAAATTCAGAAAAATAAGTAAAAAGGTGAGATGCATCAGTATGGACGATTTTCAAAAACGCTTAGCGAAGGAAATGCGGGATATCAACTTTTCTTTGAGAGATTACGCGCGGGAAGTTCATTACGAATTTGCCAAACAGATTATCAAATACAGGCTTGAATTAGGGTTTACTCAAAAAGACCTTGCTGAATGGGTGGGAACGTCGCAAGGGAATATCAGCAGGCTTGAACATGGCACATTGAACCCTTCTTTTGAACTGGCGGATAGAATCGCCGTGGCCCTTGATAAAAAATTGAAAATTACTATGGAATAAGCATCAATAAACACATTGAAAAGAGGAAACCATCATGTCGGTTTTTCGTATTGAAAAAACAAAGGATTATACAGTCATGGCGAATCATCATCTTAAAAATCGGAATCTATCGCTCAAAGCAAAGGGCCTACTCACGCTGATGCTGTCCTTGCCGGAAGAATGGGATTACAGCCTCGGCGGGCTGTCTCACATCAGCAAGGAAGGCGTTGATGCCATCCGTGAAGGTGTCCGCGAACTAGAAGCGGAAGGCTATATCATCCGCAAGCGCACCCGCAACAGCAACGGGCAGCTTGGTGGCGCAGAGTATATCATCTACGAGCAGCCACCATCGGAAAACCCCACGCAGGCCGAAACTGCGCCGCCGTCACCCTCGCAGGAACCTGCATTGGCAGCGCCTGTGTTGGAAAATCCAACGCAGGGGGATGCTACGTTGGAAAATCAAATACAATTAAATACTAACGTATTAACCCCGTATCCAGAAAATAAAAAACAAACAAATATCCATCCATCCTATCCGGCGCAGATAGACGCAGACAAATGCAGACGAGAGATTCGCCGGCAGATAGAGTACCACGCTTTAACGCCGGAGATCGGCAAGCCCGATGCGCTGCTGGATGAAATTGTGGAACTGATGCTGGAGGTGCAATGTGCCACAGCTCCCACCATGCAGATTGCAGGATGCGACTATTCAACCGAGTTTGTGAAGGAACGCTTTGCGGCGATGAACGCTCAGCACATCGATTATGTGCGCGGCAGCTTGAAAAACAACACCACAAAGGTGCGCAATATCAAAAAATATCTGCTGGCAGCGTTGTTCAATGCCCCAACAACAATGGATCACTACACGCTGTCGGAAGTGAATCACTATTTCGTTGGCGGTGCGCCGAGGGATGAGCATATATGGCATTAGTTACTTGCTAAGTTACGAATTACTAAATCGTAACTTAGCAAACTGAGGAATTAAAATAGACAATTTGTGAAAGCGAAAAAGAGGCGGACGAAAGAAGGTCGCCTCTTTTTATTTGGGAGGTTAGGTTATGCCGATTATCAATCTGAAAAAATACTATTACCCGTTAGTCAAAGAAAACACGTTCATCGAAGTTTCGGAAGAAGTGGCAGAAGGGCTTCTGGAATTGCATCGATACGAGGATCGGGTGAAGCACAAGCGATACTACTACAACGCTTACTACACTTTAGATGCGAAAGATGGCATCGAAAATTGTGCGTTGGATTGGAAGCAGCCATCGCCGGAGGACATGATGCTGGAAAAAGAGGAGGAAGAATATCAGACGCTCATGCTAAAGCGGATGCAGGACTCTTTCGCGGTGCTCACGCCCACACAGGCAAAACGAATGCGAGCTCGCTATTTTGACAAACGAAAACTAAACGATATCGCAGCCGATGACGGAGTGCATAAAGCTTATGTTCACGAATCGCTGAAAGATGGTTTGGAAAAATTGAAAAAGCATTTTGAGAAAAATGAGTGGACGTTAAAGGCGCAGTAAAGAAGCGCCGAACGATTCAACGTATTTGTGCAAAGGCAAATCGTTTGGTACAATACGCACATCGCATATTATATGATTAGGAAGTGAGCAGCATGACTGAAGAAATGAAAAAGAAACTGGACGCTATTGAAATCGTTGAGCCGGATGCGGATGATATACGCATGATAGCCGAGGCCGAAGCGATAAACGATGATTCTGTCATATTGCTGGAAACTTTTAAGGAATCTAACTAATCTAGGAATTTCAAAATTCATATTACGAAAAGGGGCAGACGAGCAAGTCTGTCCCTTTTCGATTTAGGAGGTTAAGCTATGCCGCTTATCAATTTGCGAAAATACTATTACGGATTGTACAAAGAAGATACGTTCGTCGAAGTTACGGATGAGGTAGCCGACGAATTAGTGAAATTGCGCAGGTATGAGGATCGAAAAAATCGCAGGATGTTCCGCTACAAAGCTTACTTCTCCTTGGATGCGGGAAATGGCATCGAAAAAGATGCCGTGGATTGGAACCAGCCATCACCGGAGGAGTTGATGTTAAAAAAAGAAGCGGAGGATTATCATGCGCTTATGCTAAAGCGGGTGCAGGATTCTTTCGCGGTACTCACGCCGAAGCAGGCTAAACGAGTTCGCGCCCGCTACATAGGCAAACGAATCTTGAAAGACATTGCTGAAGAGGAGGGCATATCCCAGAGCTGCACCCATGACTCAATCAGGTATGGTTTAGAAAAAATGAAAAAGCACTTCGAGAAAAATGAGTGGACGCTGTGGGCGCAGTAAAGAGGGAGAAACAATTTGAATTTTACGATAGGGGCGGACAAGCAAGTCTGTCCCTTTTCAATTTT
>JGI994J12354_10001261_pt1 | contig 25554 bp, 17 predicted proteins | sample IntmicLarv3ML3BL_FD_12354 | JGI IMG/M metagenome (IMG submission 12354)
TTTTCAATTTAGAATTTTCTGGACTTATTTCAACATTTATTTATAAAAATTATTTATAAAATTTTATTCTACTGTACAAATATCTTAATTAAATTTCTATTTCATACCAAAAAAATATTTATTTTTTACTCCATCTTCTTTTTGAAATAAATTTTATAAAATAACTCTACAAAAAAACTCCAATCCTTTCCTGATTTTTCAGGTTTTTTCACAAAGTTCAAAAGATTAAAGTCAAAAGATAAAGACAAAGACCGTGGGCTTTCAGCCCACACCCGACAAGCGCGGCGCGCTTGACCGCTCTTTTTGCAAGCGCATATGCGCTTGCTTAAAGTAAAATACTTAGGCTAAATTTCTTCTGCTTTAAAATCTCAATAAAAAAAGCGCGAGCGATAGCTCGCGCAATAACGCGGTCAAGCACATTGTGTTCGCGCGTGCGCTTGTCGGAGGTGTGGAGTAGGAAGCCTCCACGGTTTTCATATTTTGAATTTTGCAAGTGCATGCGCGCTTGCTAATAAAGTTTGCAGGGTTTGGGACCAGAGTCCCAAGGTTTGACCTCTTTTAATCTTTAACGGTTTTAAAGGGTTTGTACATCACTACTAAGCTGTATAAAATTACAACTGCAGCTGCAATCATAATACCGTTGTATAATATAGGGTTTGCTTCACTGCCAAAGATATTGTTTACTATGATTTCAAATTGCGGGCTTGGAACAGGAGGACCAATGAAGAAAAATGATATCGCAACCCCTAAAAGTATGAGATTATGAGTAGCATTGAGAACTGCAAGTTTCGTATTCCAAGTACCGATTTTTAATTTTAATGCAAATAAGAGAAATCCTAGTGCTGATGCTAAAATAATTGATAATGTATGTACCGGTAATATATCAATGAAAAGCGGTACCATGCCCTCGGAAGTTCGGATTATATTTGGGTTGAATACAAACATATAAAATACAATGCCAAGGATTGTTACATCATATATAGCTTCGCGTCTGGAAACTCTTTTTGTAGTAGGTATTTCTTCTAGTTTTTCTGGAGTCCATTCACTGTCTGTGTTTATATTTGTATCTCGATTTCTACCAATTAGGGCATACATTACTGTAACGCCAAAAAACACAGTGGCTATACCTTCAATAGTAATTATCATAAGGTCAATAAGAACATCTATAGAAAATATTTGGTGTGTAAAATCTATTAATGCACCAAGCAGGTGAAGTATTGCAAAAAATCCCACATATACAATAGTAGATTTTTGTAGAAATGATATATATTCATCATATAAGTATGGGGGTATGATATATTTTTTTGTTTTGCAATACTCATCGGCTAAGTCATTTGGTGGTCCTAATTGTTTTAAAACTTCTGATATGCTTTCATTGCTATAGTCACCGCCAAGCATATCATCTATATTACTTCTCAATTCTTTTTCAACATCATCCTTCATATTTTTAGGTAATTTTTTAGATACTGCATATACATATTTATTAATCATGAAAAAACCTCCTAAATATCGGTATTTGATTTATTTATCAACTATATTTGAGTATTATGGCATAAGATACTGTGACACCAAGAAACACGGCTGCTATCCCATTTATAATGGTTCGTGTAATATCAATTGAAAGGTTTAACATATCTGGGTAGCGCGACGATATTTCCAGAAAAAATTTATCAACTTGTAGAAGCAGTAGAATACTACATAAAAAGCACTACATACTTTTACCATTTGGATATATTTATGATATAACAGGTACAGTAAAATATTTTTTCATTTAACTATCCTTCTTCAAAGTTAGCGTTACTTGCTCCGATAACATTTCCCATTCTTTAGATACAATCTTGTACAATTCAAGTCCCATATCGCTTAACACATAATATTTTCGTGGTTTTGCTTCTGCGGTATCCCATTCACTTTTTAAAATTTCTTGTTTTTCTAAACGTCTAAGTAAAGGGTAGAGTGTACCAGCTTCAATAGATACACCTTTTTCTTCTAAATGCTTAAGCAAAGAATATCCGTATTGTGGAGTTTTTAACTGGCTTAATACTACTAACGTTAAAGTTCCTTTTTTATATTCGGTTATGATTGTACTGCTAAGTTTTTCAAGTTGTTCATCCACTTGTATCACCTCAAAATCATTATAGTGTATATCACACACTATTGTCAATAATATATTATGAAAATTTTAAATATAATGTGAAGAATATTAAAAGATTAAAAAACCAAAAGATAAAGACCGTGGGCTTTCAGTCCACCCCCGACAAGCGCAGCGCGCTTGACCGCTTTTTTTGCAAGCGCATACGCGCTTGCCTTTGCATTTTTAAATTACATGTGAAAGTTGACTTGGTTAATTTAATTGGAAGCATAAAAAAAAGCATGCGCAAAGCGCATGCTTTTAAAATTTTTGATTAAACTTTTTTTAAAAAGTTTATGGGATTTGGGGCAACGCCCCAAGACCTTTTCTCTTTAAAAAAGATAAAGACCGTGGGTTTTCAGCCCACTCCCGACAAGCGCAGCGCGCTTGACCGCTTTTTTAGCAAGCGCATACGCACTTGCCTTTGCATTTTTAAATTACATGTGAAAGTTGACTTGGTTAATTTAATTGGAAGCATAAAAAAAGCATGCGCAAAGCGCATGCTTTTAAAATTTTTGATTAAACTTTTTTTAAAAAGTTTATGGGGTTTGGGGCAAAGCCCCAAGACCTTTTCTCTTAAAAAAAGATAAAGACCGTGGGCTTTCAGCCCACCCCCGATAGGCGCAGCGCGCTTGACCGCTTTTTTAGCAAGCGCATACGCGCTTGCGTAAAATAAAATACTTAGGCTAAAATTTTTTTCTGGGCACATAAAAAAGGCGCGAGCGATAGCTCGCGCAATAACGCGGTCAAGCGCGCGTGCGCTTGTCAGGGGTGGTGGGGATGAAATACCCACGGTCTTTATCTTTTTATTTTTTAATCTTTTGACTTTAATCTCTAGGGTATTACAATGCTGTCCCATACCTGTACATTTTTTTCAATTACAGCATCTTGAAGCCATAGACTGTAAATGTGATTAAACACCTCGATGCTTTCCTCTAGTGATGCGTAATTTCTTGTAAGCTGTGCAAATATTCTATCTTGTAGAATACTTTCTTCCATTACATTTACTATAACATCGAAATCTACATGTATTGCTTCTTCTGGCGTAAAAGAATCAAGTAATGCTTGTGCGTTAAGTAATGCTTTCGCTCGATTTTCTTCAGTTAAGTACACACCAACATTATTAGCATATTCCAGAGTAAGCTTCACAAATATAATACTATCTAATGCATTTTGTTTCGCAAGTACTTGCGATGAAACACCGTCAAGGGTCGTTTTCCAAATATCTTGCCCACCAATAGATTCAAAAGTAATGATTTGTTCTCTAAGATATAATTTATATTCATCAAGAGGGATGCGAACACCATTAAGTGTAGCTATATAATAAAATTCTTCTTTGGGTTCAGGGCTAAAGTTTATTGAAAATACTGCAAAAACAATTATGGGTATTAGTATAAATATAATTTTTTTATTCATCATCAAGCACCGCTTTATATTTTTTTTATATTATACTTTAACAAGCGTCGCGCGACAATATCTGATACCAGATTGTTAGATAAAAAATTTGTATTCGTAAAAAGATGAAAACCTTTTTTGTGGGACTCCGTACAATACTCTTCGAGCTAAAAGAAGCTTGACCAAAAACTTTAAGCAAGCGCATATGCGCTTGCAAATAACGCGGTCAAGCGCGCGTGCGCTTGTCGGGGGAGGTGGGGGTGAAACCCCCACGGTCTTTCTGCTTTTATTTATTTTAATGTTTCTAACATGTTTCTTAGTTGAACAATGTCTTTAATCGTTATATCATCTGGCGATTTATATGTTATATACGGTTCCATTGCTGCGGTAAAAGTTAATTTATCAGCATGTTTAACTACAAGTGACATTATTTTTTCTATACTGACTCTGGCATCACTTTTAAAAGTAATAATAATGCTGAATTTCTTTTGAGCTAAAGATGTTATATCAACACTTGTTGCTACAGCTTTAAGCAGTGCTATATCTAAAAGATTTTGCACAGTGTTTGGTATATCTCCATACCTATCTTCTGTTTCTTCTTGCACATCGTAGTAATCTTCTATGTTAGTTATAAAAGATATTTTTCTATACATATCAAATTTTTGTTGCTCATTAAATATATAATCAGCTGGTATATAAGCTGAAATTTTTATGTCTATGCTAATTTCAGACACTTCCTCAGTAACTTCACCTTGCAACTCTTTAACGGCGTTATCAAGAAGCCTGCAGTACATATCGTAGCCTACAAGCTCCATATGTCCATGTTGTTGCTCGCCTAATAGATTGCCAGCTCCTCTTATTTCTAAATCTCTAAGAGCTATTTTAAAACCAGATCCAAACTCTGTAAAATCAGTTATAGTTTGTAGTCTTTTATCAGCGTTTTCTTCTAAAATTTTATCTTTTTTATACATTAGATAAGAATAGGCGATTCGATTTGATCTTCCTACTCTACCGCGTAGTTGATGTAGTTGCGATAATCCCATATGATCAGCATCTTGTATAATTATCGTGTTTACGTTTGCTATATCAAGACCTGTTTCTATTATAGTTGTACATACTAGTACGTCTATTTTTCCTTCTGAAAAATCCATCATAATATTTTCAAGTTCATTTTCAGATACTTTACCATGTATACATGCTATGACGGCTTCAGGTACTAAAAGCTGAAGTTTGAAAGTTACCTCGTCTATGTCTTTTATCCTATTATGCAAATAATAAACTTGACCATTGCGCGCTAACTCTCTGTGTATAGCGTCTTTTATGGATTCAGCACTGTATTCCATTACATAAGTTTGTATAGGCTGTCTTTCTTGCGGAGGTTCTTGTAAGGTACTTATATCTCGCACACCAATTAAACTCATGTGTAGCGTTCGAGGTATAGGCGTAGCTGTTAGAGTAAGTACATCTATATTTCCTTTTATTCGTTTTAGCTTTTCCTTATGAGCAACACCAAATCTTTGTTCTTCATCTATAATTATTAAACCTATGTCTTTAAATGCCATGTCTTTAGAAAGTAGTCTGTGTGTTCCTATGACTATATCAAGTAATCCTTTTTTTAAATCCTCTATTATTTGTTGTTGTTCTTTTTTACTCCTAAATCTACTTAGTACACCTATTTTCACAGGGAATCTTTTCATACGATCTACAAAGGTATTGTAGTGTTGCTGTGCAAGTATTGTTGTTGGCACAAGATATGCAACTTGTTTACTATCTTGTACAGCTTTAAAAGCTGCTCTTATAGCGACTTCTGTTTTTCCATATCCAACATCACCACAAATAAGCCTATCCATGACTTTGGTAGATTCCATATCTTTTTTAACTTCTTCAATAGCTTTTAATTGGTCGTCTGTTTCGTCGTACGGAAAAGATTCTTCAAATTCTCGTTGCCAAACCGTGTCTTTGTTATACTCGAATCCTTTTGTAGCTTGACGTTTTGCATAAAGTTCTACTAAATTTTCAGCAAGAACTTTTACTATGCCTCTAGTACGTACTTTAGACTTATGCCATTCAGTGCTACCTAATTTATTCATTTTAGGTCTTACAGAATTTGCACCTACATATTTTTGTATCATATCCATCTGATTAGTAGGCACATATAAATTTCCTTCATCGGAATATTTAAGTCTTAAATAATCGCGACTAGCACCATCAGCTACGAGGGTTTCAATACCTTTATATACACCTATACCATGATTATCATGAACAATGTAATCGCCTATACGTAAATCTGTGAAGCTTTCTATTTTTTGGCTAAGCTTTTTTCGTTTAACTTGTTTTTTGTCTTTATCGGCTTTAAACAAATCTTTATCAGATATCACGATAAGCTTTTCGTCTACATACTCAAAGCCTTTACTTAAGCTACCACTTGTTATAAAAACGGTTTTAGGTGGCAAATCAATTCTATTTGGATAATCTATATATTTTGCGTTTATGTTTTGGTCAAGAAAATCTTCAGTAAGCCTTTTACCACGAGTCTTACTACCTGCAAGAATAACAACATTTATGCCTTTATCTAGCCAATTAACCAAATCTTGTGTAAGCAAACCTAATCTATTTTTAAATACAGGCGTACTTTTTATCCTGAAGTTAGCGGTAGTTTCAAACTTAATATTTTTGGCTGGTTGTATTGCAGATGAAAAAATAATTTGAGAAAAATTTTTACAATCGTTCAAGATTTTTTCATACGAAAAAATCATATCCATTTGTGAAGGTAATAGATATCCTTTTAATATACGATTTTTTACGCTTTCGCTAAATTCATAATAAGTATTATTTGCATGGCTTTCGATTTTTGGCAAATCATCAAAATAGATAATAGTTTTTTTATTTAAGTAGTTTATAAGTGTTGCTTCTTCCTCATAAAAATATTTAAAAAATCTATCTACGCCAGATATGGTTTGATTTTCTTCTAGTTTTTCTATAACTTCTAAAAAATTATCCTTTAATAGATTCGCTTCTGATAATAGCCCTTTTTGTTCATAAGAGTCATATGCTTCGTCATATTCTTTTTTAAGTCTGGAAATAGCACTATCTAATTCTTCTTGTCCATAGACTAGTTCACGCATAGGAAATATTTTTACTTTTTCTTCTCTTTCAATTGATCTTTGGCTTTTTGTATCAAATATACGTATCGAATCTATTTCATCGCCATAAAATTCTATTCGTATTGCATTTTGATTAATTGTTGTGAATATATCAATTATTCCACCACGTACAGCAAATTGACCAGCAGCTTCAACTAGATCTCGACGTTCATATCCCATGAGTATTAGATTTTCGATGAGTTTTTCAGGATCAATTTCCATACCTTCTTCAAGTTCAAGTATAAAATCTTCAAACTTATTTTTTGGTGTGAGCCTATCAAATAGGGATTCTATAGACAAAACAAGTAAAAATCTTTTGCCAGACATAAGGGTATTTAACACATCAAACCTTTGTTTTACTATATCTTTGCTTCGGACATCTGCGCTATAGAAAATAACGTCTTTAGATGGATACATTAAGACTTGAACATTTTTTTTAAAAAAGAAATTTAGATCTTGCTCGATTTCTTTAGCTCTTAATTCAGAGCTTGTTATAATCAGCATAGGGTTTTTAATTTTTTCTCTGATACACGCTATAAGATGTGATTTTTGGGAATCCAGTACCCCTGATGCAAGTATAGGAGTATTTCCATTTTCTAAATTTTCTAAAATAAGTTTGAAATTTTCTGTTTCAAGAATAGGCTCTATTAAAATATTTTTATAAAGCGCCAAGTTAACCAACTCTCTTTTCATGGTTTTATATATCTTTATTTTCTTTAATTTCTACTTTTTTTCTAACATTATATTTTGACATTGCTAGAACTGGTGAGCTATTGATAACATACTCGACTGCGTCACCAGCTTTTGTTATACCCTCTATTATATCTTCGTGTTCTTCTTTGAAAAATTTACTTAGGACATAATCAGATAGTACCATATGTTTAGGTTTTTCTCCTACGCCAACACGTATTCTCAGAAATTCATCTGTACATAAATGGTGTATTATACTTTTTATGCCATTATGCCCTCCAGCACTACCTTTTTCTTTTAAGCGTATTTCACCAACATTTATAGCTATTTCATCATATATAATTATAATGTTTTCGATATCATAATATTTTGTAATTTCTTTAACGCTTTCTCCGCTTAAATTCATATATGTTTGTGGTTTTGCTAATATGACCTTATGCTTATCTATAATCCCTTGTCCTATGTGTGCCTTATGTTTAGATTTATTTATATTTATACTATGATCAAAAGCAAGCTTATCTATTACTTCAAAGCCCACGTTATGCCTTGTTCCTTTATATGTTGCTCCAGGATTGCCTAGTCCTACTATTAGATACACTTAAAAAACACCTCACTTTATTAAAAACACAACGAGCCCCGACTTTTAGTTGGGGCAGTTAGTTTTAAAACCTATATTCATGATTTAAGACCTTGAGGCTATCCACAAGGCCAAGGCATTGCCTTCAAACCCTTGCGGGGTTTGAGAGGGAGTCTCAAGGTTTTTGTCTTTTCATGAATATACATTACAAATATTTATGTAGCTTTTAATCAAATAACTTTGAAACAGCTAGGTTTTCATGTATTTTGTAAATTGCATCAGCAAAAACATTTGCAACTGTTAAAGTTTTTATTTTAGGTATTCTTCTTTCTTCTGGCTGTAAAATAGTATCAAGCATAACAAGTTCTTTTATATGAGAGTTTTCTATTTTATCTATAGCTGTACCTGAAAAAACACCATGTGTACAACATGCATAAATATCTGTAGCACCCGCTTTATGAAGAGAAGCAGCAGCATTTGTGATAGAGCCTGCTGTATCTATCATATCATCTATCATTATAACTTTTTTACCTTCTACATTTCCGATTATATTAACAACTTCTGATTCGTTTGCTTTTTGCCTTCTCTTATCTACGATAGCCATATTTACATCAAGTTTACCTGCTAGTGCTCTTGCACGAGAAACACTACCTATATCTGGCGATACAACGATTACATCTGAAGTATTTTTAAATTTTTCTATATAATAATTAGATATTATTGGCATACCAACTAGATGGTCTACTGGTATATCAAAAAATCCTTGAATTTGAGCACAATGTAAATCCATAGTTAGTACTCTATCAGCACCTGAAGAAGTTATTAAGTTAGCTACAAGTTTTGCACTAATTGGATCTCTTGCACGACTTTTTCTATCTTGTCTTGCATAACCATAATACGGCATTACAGCAGTAATACGTCCAGCAGATGCTCTTTTTAAGGCATCTATCATAATGAGTAATTCCATAATGTTCTCATTAACAGGTGTAGAAGTCGGTTGAATAACAAAAACATCGCACCCACGAACCGTTTCACCAATTTTCATACTTATTTCGCCATCTTGAAATCTACTTACTTCAGAATTGCCAAGCTCAATTTTTAAATTTTCGGATATTGATTTAGCTAGGTTTATGTTAGCGTTACAAGAAAAAATTTTAATATTTCCATCGCATGTATTGGCACTCATTTCTAGTTAACTCTCCTCTTAATTGTATGTTTTTTTAGCTTCAATAGAATACGGTTAGGCATATCTTATTAAGGTTTATTTGTACCGCTCTTTGTAAAAAAAGCGGTACAAAATGTGAAGGCTATGCTTCGCAAACTTTAAAGTTTTGTTAATGCCTGATAAGGTAATACCTTAGGGCTTTAAAAATATGACATAATTATATCATAATTTACTTTAGATGCCAATTTTTTTTAATGGTTTGTCTTGACCTTGCAATGGCTAAAGAATTTGATTCTATGTTTTCCGTTATAGTAGAGCCTGCAGCAATATAAGAATCTGATCCAATTTTTACAGGTGCAATTAAATTAGAATTGCAACCTACAAAAGAATTATCATCTATTATTGTACGGTTCTTATTTTTTCCGTCGTAATTAACAGTTATAGTGCCACAGCCAATATTTACATTACTTCCAACATCAGCGTCTCCGATATAGCTTAAATGTGAGGCTTTGGTGTTGTCACCTATGTTTGAATTTTTAACTTCAACAAAATCACCTATTTTAACATTATCGCCAATATTTGAATTAGGGCGAATATAAGCAAATGGGCCAACAGCAGTAGAATTTCCTACAATTGAATCAAGAAGTACGCTATGCTCTACTACTGTATTATCACCAATTTTACTGTTTTTTATGTTGGTGTTTGGGCCAATTACAGAATTTTCACCTATACATGTGTTTCCTTCAATGGTTGTGTTCGGATATATTATTGTGTCTCTTCCTATTACCACATCTTTGCTTATATAGGTTGCATCAGGGTTTATAATTGTTACACCTTCGTGCATATGGTTAATATTTATTCTTTTTTTCATTACTTCACAAGCTACAGATAACTGTAAGCGAGAATTAACACCATAGAATTCATCTGCTTCTTTAGCTATTACAGTACCTACCTCTAAATTTTGCTTTAGCAGTATTTCTAATGTGTCTGTCAAATAGTATTCAGACTGAGAATTGTTATTATTAAGTTTTGATAGTGCAAATTTTAAGTCTTTTGCTTTAAAACAATACATTCCAGTATTTATTTCATTTATTAAAATTTCTTCGCTGTTAGCGTCTTTATGTTCTACTATTCTTGAAAAATTTCCCTCAGTACGTACGATTCGGCCATACCCAGTAGAATCTTCTACTATTGCTGACATAACAGTTACAGCTGCGTCGGTTTCTGTATGCTTTTGTACTAGATTTCTTAAAGTTTCTGATGTTATAAGCGGCATATCACCATATAAAATTATGATGTTGCCTTCTTCACCTATAAAATTTTCTGCTGTCATAACTGCATGACCTGTACCAAGTTGCTTTTCTTGATAAGCAAATGATACATCTTTAATTTGCTTCATAACAATGTCACGTTTGTATCCTGTCACAACTACTATATCCTCAGAGTCTGCTTCTTTTGCTGATTCAATCACATAAGAAATCATAGGCTTGCCAAGGATTTTATGCATAACTTTTGGAGTATTCGATTTCATCCTTGAACCTTCTCCAGCTGCAAGTATTATTGTTTTGAATTTACCCATGTTAACACCTCAAATTTAATTTTACTTAATTATATCACATTCTAGTTAAAAGATTAAAATCTTGAAAAAGGCAAAAAGATGAAGACCGTGGGGATTTCATCCCCACTACCCCTGACAAGCGCACGCGCGCTTGACCGCTTTTTTAACAAGCACTTGCGTGCTTGCTGGTAGAAAGGATAGCAAGCTAAATTAGGGTGTCAGCTCAACAAAAAAAGCAAGCGCATTTGCGCTTGCTAGTAAAGTTTTGGTCAAATTTTTTCAAAAGTTTGTGGGGTGTGGGGCGAAGCCCCAAGGTCTTAATCTTTTATATAGTAGAAAAGTAGGTTAATAAAAAAGCAAGCGCAAATGCGCTTGCTGATAAAGTTTTGATCAAACTTTTACAAAAGTTTGTGGGGTATGGGGCAAAGCCCCAAGGTTTTAATCTTTTAAGTTTATGTAATGGTTTAGTTCGCTACGTCAGCGGCTACTTCACTACTTACTTCTTCTAAAATGGAATCTTTAAATTTTTCTATTATTGAAGATTCTACTTTTTCTCTCGCAGAAGTACTTATTGGGTGAGCTATATTTTTGAAGATACCTCTAGCTGACTTTCTACTAGGCATAACAACAAACAATCCTCTTTCACTCTGAATAATTTTTATATCATGAACGACAAACTCGTTATCAAATGTGATAGATGCTACCCCTTTTAATTTGCCCTCTTTTTTGATTTGCCTTATCTTAACATCTGTAATATCCACTTTTAACTTTCCCCTTTCATGCTATATTCAATTTGTAGATAATCACAAATTTCTTTATTGTAAAATTTAATTTCAAGTCATATTAACTTGTGATTAATAACATTATAGTATGAAACATGTAAAAAATCAATATTTTTTTATAAAGTTGTGCCCTTTGCTACAATAATAGGTTCTTCTGGGGTGCCTACTATTCTTTGACCGTCATGAACTTTAGTATCTTTATCTAAAATTGCGTGTTCTATTACACAATTGTTGCCTATATGAGTTTTATGCATAATAATTGAGTTTTTAATTGAAGTATTTTCGCCTACATATACATCTGTAAATAATATAGAGTTTTCTACATATCCGTTTAGTATTGCACCATCTGCAACAAGAGTATTTTTAACTTGTGCATGCATGTTGTATTTCGCTGGCGGTTCATCTCTTGGTTTTGTAGATATGAAAGGATATTCTTTTGTAAAAAAGTCTCTTATATCTTTTCTTAAAAAATCCATATTAGCATTATAATAAGCTTCTACACTGTTTAAAGAGCTCCAATATCCATCAAATTTAAATCCTCTTATTTTCAGAGTTTTTCTATATCTAATAATTACATCTCTAACGAAGTCATATCTTCCTTCTTTTTGAATTTCTTTTAATAAGTCTATAAGTAGTTCCCTTTTTATTATATACATACCTAGAGAAACTGTTGTTAAATTTGTTTCTAAAGGTTTTTCTTCAAAGTTTACAAGGTTTTCTTCATCGTCAAGTTCCATGACTCCGAGTTTACGTACATCTTTATCTTGCATATCTTTATATACAATTGTAATATCAGAGTTTCTAGCAATATGTTGGTCAAGAACATCTTCAAAATTCATTTTATATAAAGTCTCTCCAGACGCTATAACTACATACTCCTCATTACTTTTCATAAAGAATTTTAAATTTTGGTACATAGCATCAGCTGTACCTCTAAACCATGGAGAGTTTTCCTCAGATAGGTAGGGGCTAAATATAAATAACCCTCCTTTTTTTCTTCCTAAATCCCACCATTTTGCGCTTGAGACATGATTGTGTAGTGAACTGGAGTTGTACTGCGTCATAACAGCTACTTTTCTGATTCCTGAGTTTGTCATGCTACTCAGGCTAAAATCTACAGCTCTGTATTGACTTCCTACAGGCATAGCGGCTACTGTTCTTGCCGATGTAAGTTTTCCAAGCCTTTCGTTGCTACCCCCAGCGAGTATTATACCAAGTGCTTTCATTACTGAGATGCCTCCTCTTTTACTTTTAGTATGCTTTCTCCACTTTCTAATGTATTGCCTACATAATCACTTATGCTTGTACTGCCGACTATAACACAATTTTTACCTATGTTAACCCAAGGCGGTATTACTGTATTTTCTCCGATAACTGTAATACCACAGTAATATACTTTTGAATTTATTTTGTTAGGAACATTTTCACCAATACCTATTTTTGTATTTGATCCAATGAAAGAATTTGAATCTATAATACTTCTTTCTATAACGCTATCCTTTGCTATAATACAGTCATTCATAATTATAGAATCTTTTACTACGGCACCTTCTTCAATTACAACTCCTATACCTATAACAGAGTTATGAACTGAACCGTATATTTCGCAACCTTCAGATATTAAGCTTGAACTTATATTTGAGGTAGAGGCTGCGTAAGATGGTGATTGATGTCGTGAATCTGTGAATATATCCCAAAAATCTTCATACAGATTAAATTCTGGCACAGTTTTTATAAGATCCATATTAGCATTCCAGTAACTTTCTATTGTACCGACATCTCTCCAATAGTTTGAAAATTTGTATGCGTATAGATTCATATTTTCATTGAGCATTGTAGGTATTATATGTTTACCAAAATCACTATCAGGATGTATTTTTTTATCTTCTATCAGCACATCTTTAAGTTTTGCCCATGTGAATATATAAATACCCATAGACACAAGTGTACTTCGTGGATTTTCTGGCTTTTCTTCAAATTCATGAATTTTATTATTTTCATCTGTAATAACAGTTCCAAAAGCTTTAGCTTCTTCGTAACTAACATCAAGCACAGCTATACTAACATCACAATTATTTTTTTCATGAAAATCTAACATTTTAGAATAATCCATCTTATATACATGATCTCCTGAAAGTACGAGAACATATTTAGGATTATGAGATTCTATATAAGACATATTTTGATATATTGCATTTGCTGTACCAGTGTACCATTCCCCAAGATCGCCCTTTACATGAGGGGTAAGTACGGTAACTCCTCCACTTTTTTTATCCAAATCCCAAGGGATACCTATCCCTATATGTTTATTTAGTAACAACGGCTCATATTGAGTCAAAACTCCCACAGTATCTATTCCAGCGTTTATACAGTTGCTCATAGGAAAATCTATTATTTTATACTTTCCGCCGAAAGTTACGGCTGGCTTTGCTTTGTTATTTGTGAGTGCGCCCAATCGGCTACCTTGCCCTCCAGCCAAAAGCATCGCTATTATATCCTTTTTTACCACTGTTATTCCCCCTTATAAACTTTTTTTATGTATAGTTAATATAATAGCATATATAGGAGATAGTTTACAACAAATATCTATATTTTACTTTAATAAATTAATGAAATTTTTCGTTTTATACAACTTGTAAACCTTTATATTCCAAAATTTAAAGATATGTGTAGGGTTGAGTACACTAGGCTGTTCAAAATTTTAGCAATTTGAAATACTAAAAAATTTATTTCAGATGTTTTGAATCATTCAAAATATAGTATACTTGTTACTAAGTATTTATATTAAGTCAAGAGATTAAAACCATGGAGCGAGAGCATCCAGATTAAAAAATTGGAGGTATTTTAAAATGTTTGAAAATATAAATAAAGTTCATTTTGTTGGAATTGGCGGAGTAAGTATGAGTGGGCTTGCAGAAATTATGCATACGGAAGGTTTTATTGTAAGCGGATCAGATGCTAATTCTAATTTTCTAACTAATAAATTAAAAAATTTAGGTATAAAAGTATTTGAAAATCAAGTCTATGAAAATGTAGCTGATGACATAGATATGCTGATTTATACTGTTGCAGTCAAAGAAAATAATCCTGAGATACTGGCTGCAAAAAATAAAAATATTAAAATTATAGATCGAGCAGAACTACTAGGTGCCATTATGAGAAGATTTAAGTATCCAATATCTATATCAGGTACCCATGGAAAAACTACAACCACATCTATGTTATCTGAAATACTTTTAGAAATGGACGTTAATCCTACAATAGCTGTTGGTGGAATATTAAATTCTATAGGTAGTAACTTTCATATAGGTGATAAAGATTATTTTGTAGTTGAAAGTTGCGAATATTACGATAGTTTTTTAAAACTGCATCCTTATATAGGTATAATTTTGAATGTAGAAAAAGACCACACAGATTATTTTAAAGATATTTCTCAAATACAAAATTCATTTAATCAATTCGCAAAAAATATTGATGAAAATGGATATCTTATAATCAATAAAAATATTCTTGGTTTTGAAAAAATAATTTCAGGGGTGAGCTGTAACATTGTTACTTTTGGAGGAGAAGATGCTGATTTTTCTATAAATAATTTGACTTATAAAAATGGACTCCCATCTTTTGATGTAAATTATAAAGGGTCTACATTAAAGAATGTAATTTTAAGTGTGCCAGGAAACCATAATATTCAGAATGCTTTAGCTTCGCTTGCTACGATACATTCTTTAGAATTGCCGCTTGAAGATGCTGTGAATCATCTTCAAGGTTTTAAAACTCCCAATAGAAGATTTCAATTTAAAGGCGAATTTAACAACATAAAGATAATAGATGATTATGCACATCATCCTACAGAAATACAAGAAACTTTATCAGCTGTAAAAAAACAGTCTTATAATAAAATTTTTTCAGTTTTTCAACCGCATACTTACACTCGTACAAAAGCCTTTCTAAACGAGTTTGTAGATTCTTTTGAAGATGCTGATGTAGTAGTTTTACTTGATATTTATGCTGCACGAGAAAAAGATACAGGGCTAGTTTCTTCAAAAAATTTAGTTGAGCTGATGGAACAGAAAGGCAAAGATGTAATTTATGCCAATTCCTTTGAAGATGCTGAAAAGTTTTTGTTAGAAAACTGTAGCAGTGGCGATGTGATAATAACTATGGGTGCAGGTGACGTATATTTAATTGGTGAACACATTTTATCAAGATAACTATTCTATCAAGATAATATTGATGCATAATGTTTACATTTTTGATATACTTGTAGAGAATAAAAAAATAGGAGGTTTATTATGGCAAGTTCGGGACTTACACCATTACCTAATATATTTATAGACAAATATATGCCAATAGCCCATCCGACATACTGTGCTTTATACATTTATTGCTTTAGAAAATCTTCCAATAATAGAGCGTCTATTTCTGTAAAAGAGATGGCACGCACATTTAGAATTTTAGAATCAGATGTGATAGGCTCTTTTGAATATTGGAGGGACAAAAATTTGGTAGTACTTAGTCTTGATGAGAATGTTAATTTAAATATAAATTTCATTGATATTTCAGAACATGATATTAATCAAGATGATTTACTAGAAGAAGCACTAAATACTCCAGAGCCGATTATAGAAAAATTTATAAAGGTAAATCATATACAACTAGATAATAAACCTACGTATTCACCTAAAGAATTAGAAATGTACAAAGACAATTATGAAGAAATTAATCATATTTTTTCTTTAGCAGAGTCAGCGTTAGGTAAGCTTTTAACTTCAAATGATTTAAGTACTATATTCGGATTTTATGATTGGCTAAGGCTACCTTTAGATGTTATCGAAGTATTAATGAATTACTGTGTAGGAAGAAATCAAAGAAATTTAAGATATATGGAAAAAATAGCTATAAGTTGGGCTGAAGAAGATATTAATACAAAAGAAAAAGCTTTAGACCACATAAATAACCGAAACAAAGATTTTAGAGCAATATTAAAGTCATTTGGTATCGGTGGTAGAGAACCTGTAAAATTGGAAATAGAATTTATGAAAGTATGGTTATATGAATATAGCATGCCCCTTGATTTGATATTTGAAGCATGTGCTAGGACAATAATACAAACTGGACAACCTCAGTTTAAATACGCTGATACTATACTATCTAACTGGAATAAAAATGGAGCAAGGACTCTAACAGAAGTAGAGGCCTTAGATAATAGCTTTCAAAAAGATAAAAAGAATACTAAAGGGAAATCGGCTAAAAACAAAAGTAAAATCGTTAACTACAATCAACGCACAAGAGATTACGAACTATTAGAAAAATTAGCGCACGAACGTTTAAAAAGCAACTTGGAAGGAAATTAAACATGCAAAACCGAGTTTTTAGGGAAGTCATGCTAGAATACGATAAATATAAACGAGTTAATAAAGTGGAAAAAGATAAGCGGATTAAAAAAATTTATGATGCAATACCAGAAATCCAAAAAATAGATGATAGGTTACAAGAAATAGGTATAGGACTTTCAAAAAGTATAATTTTGCAAAATTTTGATCGAGAAGAATTATTGTTAAAATCTGAAGCTAGATTAAATGAATTAGAAAAAAGAAAAAAAAATCTTTTATCATCGGCTGGTTATCCAGAGGATTATTTAGATGATATTTATAACTGTAAATTATGTAAAGATACAGGCTATATAAACAATAATAAATGTAAATGCTTGAAACAAAAGTTAATAAATAAATACTATGATATAACAAATTTAGAAGAAATCCTTAAAGAAGAAAATTTTAAAGCGTTCAAATTTGAATTATATTCAACGGAAGTAATTAATTCTGATCTTGGGATATCCCCACGTGAAAATATTCAAATTATATTTAAAAATGCATTGCGATTTGTAGAAGATTTCGATGTAAATTTTAATAATTTCCTCTTTTATGGAGATGCTGGCCTTGGAAAAACTTTTTTATCCAATTGCATAGCAGGAGAAATTTTAAAAGGCGGTTGGGCTGTGCTTTATATCCCTTTTTCTAAATTAACTCGTACTATAGAACTAGATCGGTTTAGTAAAAAAGAAGAAGAAAAAGAGATAACGCGCGATGAATTAAAAACATTATATACTGTGGATTTATTAATTTTAGATGATTTAGGCACAGAGGTTCCTAATATTTTAGTTCAATCCGAAGTTTTTAATATAATAAATTCTAGGATATCAAGTAAAAAGCAAACTATTATTTCTACTAATCTATCACCAGAAAATCTTGCGGCTCAGTACTCAGATAGATTACTCTCAAGACTCGCAGGAAACTACGAGATTATGAAATTTATTGGCAAAGATATAAGAAGTGTTAAAAAATATGGTTTAAAAATAGAAAAAGAAAAATATTAATAGTGGATTTAGAAAATTTTCAGTGATATAATATTAAATAGTAGTATAGTTTTGTTTTAAATATAATTTTAGAAAGAGGCAGAATCTTATGGATAATAGAAATGAAGTACTAGCGCGTAACCTTGTAAATTATTCAGTGAAATTGCAAAAAGGAGAAAAAATACTAATAGATTCACGTGGACCAGAATGTATACCTCTTATGGAAGCAATAGTGAAAGAAGTTTATAGAGTAGGAGGATTACCATTCATAGCTCATGAATCAACTGTGCTTAAAAGAGAATTTTTAATGAATGTAACAGAAGAACAAGCTAAACTTATGGCTGAAGTTGATTCTAAACTTATGAACGAAATGAATGCATATATAGGCATAGGTTCTGTAGCGAATGCTTATGAAATGTCGGATGTTCCTTTTGAAAAAGTAGAGCTTTTTAATAAAGCATATATGAAACCTGTTCTTGATATACGTCTAACTAAAAAATGGGTAATCCTACGTTATCCTACATTTGGAATGGCTCAAGCGGCTAAAAAGAGTTTTAGAGCCTTTGAAGATTTCTATTATGATGTATGTAATTTAGATTATGCTAAAATGGATAAAGCAATGGATCCTCTTAAAGAGCTTATGGAATCTACAGATAAAGTTCGTATAGTAGGTGAAGGTACAGATCTTACATTTTCAATTAAAGGAATTCCTGCTGTTAAATGTGCAGGTGGATGCAACATTCCTGATGGTGAAATATACACAGCACCTGTTAAAGATTCAGTTAACGGCTTCATAACATATAACACGCCTAGTATGCTTGATGGATTTACGTATGAAAATGTTAAATTAGAATTTAAAGATGGTAAAATTGTATCTTGTACAGCTAATGATACAGAACGCATTACAAAAGTATTCGATAGAGACGAAGGCGCAAGATATGTTGGAGAATTTGCTATAGGAGTAAATCCTTATATAACAGACGCAATGAACAACATTCTTTTTGACGAAAAAATAATGGGTTCTTTCCACTTCACTCCAGGAAGCAGTTATGCAGATGCTGATAATACAAACAGAAGTGCACTACACTGGGATTTAGTTTGCATACAAACACCTGAATACGGTGGAGGCGAAATTTATTTTGATGATGTACTCATTAGAAAAGACGGTCGTTTCGTATTACCTCAGCTAGAGGCGTTAAACCCTGAAAATCTTAAATAGTTAAAAGATTAAAGATATAAAACCTTGGGGCGTTGCCCCAAACCCCACAAACTTTTTGAAAAAAGTTTGATCAAAAACTTTGAAAGCAAGCGCATACGCACTTGCTTTTTTTATTGTGCTGAGAATTGAGAATCGTATCTCATTTTCAAAAAAAGAAGCAAGCACGAATGTGCTTGCAATAATGCGGTCAAGCGCGCGTGCGCTTGCAGAGGTTTGGAGACAGAGTCTCCAAGGTCTTAATCTTTTACTTCACTATACTTTTCGTACATTTTTTGAACTTCTTCTTTTGTTACAGAATTTAAAGCAGTTATATAACAGCTGTTTGCTTTAGTGAAATATTCCTTAGCTTTTACTGTGTCGCCTTTTTTTTCATATAAAAGTCCCATGTAGTAGTTGCTGTCTACAAGGTCTTCTCGGAACTCTAAAGCTTTGCTAAATGCAGTTTCTGATTTTTCAAATTCTGAAGTTTTGTAATAAATTTGTCCGAGGTTGTCCCAAGCTGCTCCTGATTCGGGTTCCTCTTCTAACGCTTTATTTGTAAATTCTATAGCTTGGGAATAATCTTCTTTAAGGAAATACATATATCCAAGGGTAGTAAGCACATTTGCATTTACATATTCATGCTTATTTTTTAAATGGGCAAGAGTTTCTATCGCTTTATCTATTTCGCCCATTATCCAATAACAACTACCCATAGTAACTAAAATATTTTTATCAGTCATTATTTTTGTATTAATAGATTCCGCTTTTTTAAGAAGGGGCAGAGCTTCTGAAGCTTTTCCATCTTGCAAAAGATATATCGCATAATTTAAATACACTGATGGATTTTTTGTATTTTTTTCAACGGCTGTTTTTAAAAATTTAATAGCTGTATCCGTATTTCCTCTAGCATAATTTAAATTTCCTAAAAATCCAGTTATACCACCACGAAACATAAGGCACTCCCTTCTACCAGGTTAAATATTTATAGTTTTTAAGTTTAACATTTACCGTATGTATCGTAAAGCCCTAAAGTCAAAAGATTAAAAAGAAAAGACTAAAGACCTTGGGGGCTCTGCCCCCAAATCCCCTGCAAGCGTAGCACACTTGACCGCTTTTTTAAGAACACACATGCGTGCGCTCTTTTTAAGGGTGTAGTTAAAGAAGATTTTCTAGTGAATCCATAACGTAACTTGTTAGTGTTATGTGGGTTTAAGAGAGTTTATCCAAAAATTTTAAACGCATGCTATAACGTGGTCAAGCGCACGTGCGCTTGTCGGGGTTTGGGACTGAAGGCCTCAAGGTCTTAATCTTTTATCTTTTAATCTTTTGACTTTAATAGGAATAAATATAAGCTTGGCTAAATATACTTAAATACAAACAGTTAACTATAAAATAAAATAGGTAAGGGGAGAATTACAAATGACTTGGCATGACAAGAAATGGACAGAAGTTATAGAGACATTAAAGAGCAATGAAAGTTATGGGCTTTCAGAAAAACAAATTAAAGAAACACAAGAGCAGTATGGCAAGAATAAGCTTTCAGAAAAGAAAAGGACAAGTTTAATAATAAGATTTTTTATGCAATTTAACGATTTTATGATATTTATATTATTATTAGCGGCAGTGGCCTCATTTACAGTGTCTTATATGCAGGGCGAAACTGATTTTTTAGATCCAATAATAATACTTGTTATAGTTTCTCTTAATGCAGTGCTTGGATTATTACAAGAAAACAAAGCTGAAAAATCATTAGAAGCATTGAAAAATATGTCCTCACCACAAGCTAAGGTATTAAGAGGTGGACGTGTAGAAGAAATAAATACGGAAGAGCTTGTTCCAGGAGATATAATACTACTAGAGGCTGGAGATTATGTTACAGCAGATGCGAGATTAGTATCTTCCGCTAATTTAAAGGTAGAAGAATCTGCTTTAACAGGTGAGTCAGTGCCAGTAGAAAAAGATGCAAATATAGTTATTGCAGAAAAAGCACCTATAGGTGATATGTTGAATATGGTCTTTTCTGGTACAAGCGTAAGTTATGGACGTGCTAAGGCGGTTGTTACAGCTACTGGAATGGATACGCAAATGGGTCATATAGCAGAGCTTATAATAAGTGATGAATCTCCAGATACACCATTACAAAAAAGATTAGAACATACAGGCAAGTTATTAGGTATGGGTGCTCTTATAATATGTGTTGTAATATTTGTAATGGGTATACTTCGTGATTTGCCTATTTTTACTATGTTTATGACTTCCGTTAGTTTGGCAGTTGCGGCAATACCAGAAGGATTACCAGCAATAGTAACTATAATGCTTGCTATAGGTGTACAGCGTATGGCGAAAAGAAAAGCTGTTATAAGAAAGTTACCAGCAGTAGAAACACTAGGTAATGCAAGTATCATATGTTCAGATAAAACAGGGACATTAACACAAAACAAAATGAAGGTAGTAGAAGTTTGTAGTGTAGATGAAGTTTTAGGTAGTGAGGACGAACAAAAAAAACTTATATTAACATATGGTTCTTTATGTAACGACGCAATATTACAGCACGTGGATATGGAAGTAGAAGTGCAAGGCGACCCAACCGAAACAGCAATTGTAATGGGTGCGTTTAATCACAAGATAATTAAGACAATGCTTGATAGAGAATATGAAAGAGTAGCGGAAATACCATTCGACTCAAAGAGAAAATTAATGAGTACAGTACATATAGATGAATCAGAGCATTTAGTTATAACTAAGGGTGCGCCTGATATGCTTTTAGATAAATGTACATATTACTACTATAAAGGTAAAGTATTACCGCTTACGAAGGATAAAGCGAGAACAATAACTCTCCAAAATGAAAAAATGGCTAATAAAGCACTTAGAGTTTTAGGGATAGCGTTTAAGAAAAGTAGTAAAAAACCTCCATCAATGGATAGTAACGCTATAGAAAATGAACTTATATTTTTGGGACTTATAGGTATTATAGATCCACCAAGAGAAGAAGCTAGGGAAGCAGTAGAAGTATGTAAACAAGCTGGTATACGTCCAGTTATGATAACAGGCGATCATGTAATTACAGCTAAAGCGATAGCTATTAAGCTTGGTATTATGAATGTAGGGGATAAAGCTATAACAGGACAAGAATTATCTAAAATAGATCAAGATGAATTATGCGATATTATAGATGATTATTCGGTATTTGCAAGGGTATCTCCAGAACATAAAGTACGTGTGGTTAAAGCATTTCAACAACGCGGTCATATAGTAGCAATGACAGGTGATGGTGTAAATGATGCACCAGCCTTAAAAGCTGCAGATATAGGATGTGCTATGGGGATTACAGGTACGGATGTAGCCAAGGGTGCAGCAGACATGGTATTAATAGATGATAACTTTGCTACTATAGTGCACGCAGTGAAAGAGGGGCGTGGAATATATTCAAATGTAAAAAAAGCCATACATTTTTTACTTTCTAGTAATGTAGGCGAAATCGTTACAATATTTTTAGCACTATTATTAGGTTGGAGTACACCGCTACTAGCGATACATTTATTATGGGTTAACCTTGTAACGGATTCTTTGCCAGCAATAGCATTAGGTCTTGATCCAGCAGATGAAAGTGTAATGAAAAGAAAACCATACAGTGCAAATAAAAGTTTTTTTGCGGATGGTCTATGGCAACGAATAGGGCTTGAAGGTTGTATGATAGGTTTATTATCAATTATAGCATTCGGTTTAGGCAACACATATTTCAGCCAAGATGGTTCACATGTAGTAGCAATGACAATGGCTTTTGCAACGCTTAGTATTTCTCAATTAGTACATGCTTTTAACGTACGTTCAGAAAAAAGTATATTTGCAACAAATATATTTGATAACATATATTTGATAGGTGCATTTTTTGCAGGCATTCTATTACAGGTAAGTGTTATAAATATACCAGCTTTGAGCCAAGCATTTCGTGTAACACCGCTTGAATCACAACAATGGTTAGTAGTTTTCGCACTTAGTCTTGTACCGATATTAATAATAGAGCTTGAAAAAAAATTAACCTTAAAGGATTAAAAGATTGAAGATTATACTCAATTGTAAATGAAAGAGTTGTAAAAAATTAAAAATCAAAAGATTTCATACTTTTTTAAAAAAAGTATGGCAAAAAACTTTAATAGCAGCCACTACGTGGTTGCTTAAACGGGTCAAGGGCGATGTCCTTGCTGGGGAGAAGGCGAGCCTTGGGCTCTGCCCAAACCCGCAGGCTTTTTTGTAAAAAAGCCTGATAAAAGACTTTAAAAGCAAGCGTGTACGCACTTGCTTTTTTGTGTTGCGAATTATATCTCCTTTTCAAAAAAAGAAACAAGCACGAATGTGCTTGCAATAACGGGGTTAGGGGTTCATGGGCTTTTTTAGGGCATTTCATTCACAATTACGTGCTTAAATATTGTATTTTAGACAATATCAAGGTATAATATTATCTAATTGTAAAGAAAGGAGAAAAAAGTACTAGAAATTTGCATGGGATATGCTTGCAATAACGGAGTTAGGAGGTTCATGGAATTTTAGAGCATTTCATTCACATTTACGTGCTTAAATATTGTGTTTTAGACAGTATCAAGATATAATATTATCTAATTGTAAAGAAAGGAGGGAAGAGTACTAGAAATTTATATGAGATATGAGAGGAGAAATTATTAATGAAATGGTTTCAGAATTTAAAAATTATGACCAAACTTTTAGTAGGTTTTGGTGCTACAATTGTATTTATGTTAGTCTTAGCGATAATCTCTTTAACGGTATCGTTTAATATTAGAACTTCTTTTGAAAGTTTGCTTGATGGTCAAATAGCAAGAAGAGTTGATTTGCAAGCAATGGAAATGGATTTGATGGATCTTCGCCGACTATCTTTGGCAATAGGTTATACGGCAGGGGATTTGACGAGAACGGAGCAAGAGATTCAAGGGTTTTTTAATGCTGCTTTAGCTGCAGAAGGAAGATTAAGGCAAGCAGGGCAATCTTACATAGCTGGTGTGTTAGCAGCTGAAGAAATGCCTCTAGAACGTCGCAACTCATTAGCTAATCAGATGTCACAATTTTTGGCGATTCTAGACCAGTATATGATTAATACTGTTGAGCCTGTAAGGCAAGCCGCGGTAAATCGAGACCAAGAGGCATTTTTTCATGTAGTACGTACGCAAACCGCTGACGCTAATGAAATGACAGTAGCTCTCTCTGAGCTGATAGCTGATGTAAACGATAACGTAGCGACAACAAGAAACGATGTAGATGCATTTATTAATATGACTAATGCGATGTTGATAGCTGTTTCTGTAGTAGCTGTTATATCAGCGATAGGTATAGGTATTATTGTTTCTAGGTTAATATCAAGACCACTTGTAAAATTAATAGATATTGCAGAGAATGTTTCTCGTGGTCAACTAAATGTTAATATAAATACCAACGGAGAAGATGAGGTTGGTCAACTATCGAGAGGATTTGCAAACGTGGTTCAAAATGTTAATACTATGGTACTTGATATTAACAAGATGTATGATGAGCATGACGGTGGAAACATGGATTACAATATTAATGTAGATGCCTACAAAGGGGCTTACAAAGATACCCTTGTGGGTGTTAATGAGGTAGCAAACTCTTATAAGTCTATGCTTAACGATGTTTTCGGAAGTCTTGATGCAATATCTGGAGGAGATTTCACTTATAAATTACAGCAATACAAAGGTCAAAAATCAAAAGTAAATACCGAAATAGAAGATTTAAATTCTACGATAAAAGGTATTGCTAGAGAAATTGAACGCTTAAATAAAGCCGCTGGTGCAGGTGATTTAACTCAGAGAGTTGACACTAGTGGATATAAAGGAGAATGGGCTAAACTTCTTAATGGCTTAAATCTTCTTTTAGGTGAAATTGCACGACCTCTACAAGAAGTTCAAAGCGTTATTGGAGAAATGTCTAAAGGTAACTTATCAGTAGAGGTAAAAGGAAATTACCAAGGCTCATACGATGAAATGAAGAAAACTATAAACTTTATGTCAAATAGTATTTCCTCTTATATACAAGAAATTAACCAGTCATTAGCATCTATGGCATCTGGTGATTTGACAGTTAGCATCAACAGAGATTATGTAGGTGACTTCTCCAAAATTAAAGAGGCGATTAACAGCATAGGGTTAAAATTAAATAGAACCATGACAGATATACAAACGGCAGCACAGCAAGTGAGCGCAGGTGCAGCACAAATTTCTGAGAGTTCTCTATCATTAGCACAAGGGGCAACCGAACAGACTGCTTCTATACAAGAGCTAGGGTCATCCATAGAAACGATTTCAAGGGATACAAAACAAAATGCACAAAGCGCAAGTAATGCAGATGCTATATCTGGCAAATCTATTGCAAATGCCCAAGAGGGTAATAAAGAAATGGAAAATATGCTGGCTGCGATGGAAGGTATTAAGGAAGCGTCAGAGAATATCTCCAAGATCATTAAAGTAATTGAAGATATAGCGTTCCAAACTAACTTACTAGCACTTAATGCAGCAGTAGAAGCTGCAAGA
>JGI994J12354_10001262_pt1 | contig 25540 bp, 20 predicted proteins | sample IntmicLarv3ML3BL_FD_12354 | JGI IMG/M metagenome (IMG submission 12354)
CAGTTAAGAGCTGATTTAGCGGCGATGGCATAGGCGAAGGGAGAATACACATGAAGATAGTATACAACGGCGAAATGGATTCCCGCGCTTTTAAAGATGTTCTTAGCGCTGAAATTCCAGCATTAGCTAAAAATGACCCAGATTTTATATATTTAGATGCAGACCTTATGAGCTGTATCGGAACAAGCACATGGGCAAAAGAAAATCCTAATCAAGCAATCAACTGTGGTATTGCGGAAGCGAATATGGTTGGAGTAGCAGCGGGATTAGCCGCAGTTGGATTTAAACCTATTTGTCATACATTTGGTACATTTGCATCAAGACGTTGTTTTGACCAAGCGTTTTTGGCAGGTGGATATACCGGCAATGACTTAACCATCATCGGTACAGACCCCGGTATTTGTGCGGCATTTAACGGCGGGACACATATGCCATTTGAGGACATGGCATTATATCGTGCAGTTCCAGATGCAACGGTTATTGATATTGCTGACTCGGCACAACTAGCAAGTGTGCTACATCAAGTAAATGATATTAAGGGCGTAAAATATATTCGCGTTAATCGTAAAAACGCTGCTAAGTTATATGATGAAGGTAGCGAAACACCGATTGGTAAGGGTATTACTCTTCGTGAAGGTAAAGACGCAGTTGTATTTGCATCGGGAATTATGGTTCACGAGGCGATGATGGCGGCTAAAGAACTTGCACAAGATGGAATTGAGATAACAGTAGTTGATATGTTTACAGTTAAGCCACTTGATAAAGAATGCGTGCTTAAGTATGCGGATGCAACAGGTGCTGTAGTTACAGCGGAAAACCACAACAAAATCGGCGGCTTGCATAGTGCCGTAGTTGATGTGCTAGTTGAAGAGAAATTAGTACCAGTTGAATGTGTTGCGGTTGAAGATATATACGGTGAAGTTGGACCACAAGACTATCTAAGAACTAAGTTTGATTTAACTTCTGAACATATCATTAGGAAAGTTAGAAAAGCGGTTTCTCGCAAAGCATAACAAAAAATAGAGATGCATAAAAGATAAAGATACTGTTTTTATAAACGGTATCTTTGATTTATAATCAGAATATCAAATTTAAAAGTAAAAGCGGAGGGGCAAAAATAATGAAAGTATTATTGATAAATGGTAGTCCACATAATAACGGTTGTACATTCACAGCTCTTAGTGAGGTTGAAAAAGAATTACAAGCACAAGGAATCGAAACACAGATTTATCATATTGGTACACAACCAGTGAGAGGCTGTACAGCGTGTGGTAGTTGTTACAAGACAGGAAAATGTGCATTTGATGATGGCGTGAATGAGATTAGCGAATTAATCAAGATGGCTGATGGTGTTGTAATTGGAACGCCAGTTTACTATTCAAGTATGAATGGAGCGTTATCAGCAACATTAGACCGCGTATTTTACTCGGCAGGTAGTAATTTCAAAAATAAGCCAGCGGCAGGTGTTGTGAGTTGCCGCCGTGGTGGTGCTAGTGCCACATTTGACCAGTTGAATAAATATTTTACGATTAGTAATATGCCAGTGGTATCCTCACAATATTGGAATGCGGTTCATGGACGGACAGCGCAAGAGGTTAAGCGAGATTTAGAAGGGTTACAGATAATGCGAACACTGGGTAAGAACATGACGTGGTTGCTACAAAATATTGAACAAGGGAAAGACAATGTCACACTTCCTGTGTTAGAGGATAGGATAGCGACAAATTTTATTAGGTAATGATAAAAATGACAAACAAAAATACAGTTAAAATATCAGTGCGTAACCTAGTAGAATTTATTTTGCGCAGTGGTGATATAGATAATTCAAGAAAGGGTGTTTCCGATAAAGAAGCGATGGAACTAGGTTCGCGCCTACACCGCAAAATCCAAGGTAGCATGGGGACATCGTACCAAGCAGAAGTATCTTTGAAAATAATCACTGAATTTGAAGAATTTGATTTAAAAGTCGAGGGTCGTGCTGATGGTATCGAGACGAAAAACGGTCAAGTTATCGTTGATGAAATTAAAGGAACTTTTGCGGAGTTAGTATTCATGAAAGAGGCTATTTCAGTGCATATTGCACAGGCTAAATGTTATGCCTATATTTATGCCAAAGAACACGAATTAAATGAGCTAACGGTACAGATTACTTACTGTAATATGGAAACTGAAGATATCAAAAGATTTCAAGAGCGATGTTCTTTTGACGAGCTGGACAAATGGTTCAAGGAACTAATTAATGAATATTACAAATGGGCATTGTTTGAATATGAGTGGACAACTACTCGCAATCAGTCAATGGAAGGATTGGAATTTCCTTTTGAGTACCGAGAAGGCCAAAGAGATTTAGTGACTGGAGTGTATGCAAGCATATCTCGCCAAAAAGAATTATTTATCCAAGCACCAACAGGGATTGGCAAAACGATGTCGGCAGTGTTTCCCAGTGTCCGAGCTATCGGAGCGGGAATGGGTAGCAAGATTTTTTATTTAACCGCTAAGACGATTACGCGAACGGTTGCTAGCGAAGCTTTTAATATTTTACAAGGGCAAGGACTTAAATATAAAGTAATCATGCTCACGGCAAAAGAGAAGATGTGCACCTGCGATGAAATGATATGTAATCCCGATAATTGCCCAAAAGCTAAGGGACATTTTGACCGTATCAATGATGCCGTTTACGAATTGCTTACAAAGACCGATAATTTTGGTCGTGACGAATTGCTAGAACATAGTGATAAGTGGCAGGTTTGCCCGCATGAATTAGGGCTTGATGTGTCGTTATGGGTTGATAGTATTATCTGTGATTATAATTACGTTTTTGACCCACGAGCTAGATTAAAGCGGTTTTTTGCGGAAAATCGTAATGGTGAATATATATTTTTGATTGATGAGGCACATAATCTAGTTGAGCGTGGGCGTGAAATGTTTAGTGCCGTACTTTATAAAGAAGATTTTCTCACGGTTAAAAAATTGGTGAGTCCTTACAATCAAAAACTAGCACAATATTTAGAAAAAAGTAATCGCCAATTACTAGCATACAAGCGCGAATGTGACACGTATCAAGTTTTACCAAATATTGGTGGTTTTGAAAGTAACTTGTTAAAAGTCATGAGTGAACTTGAGAAATTCTTAGAAGAAGCACCAGAAGGTGAAGAGCAAGAAAAAGTGCTTGATTTTTATTTTGAAGTTAGAACCTTTTTGCTCATTTGTGAATTGCTAGATGATAACTATGTTATTTATTCAAAGCATGATGAAAATGGTCGGTTTGCTTTACGTCTATATTGCGTTAATCCCGCAAATAATCTGCAAGAATGCTTAGACAAGGGAAATAGCACCATCTTTTTTTCAGCCACACTTTTACCAATGCAGTATTACAAAACACTGTTTAGTACGCGCGAAGATGATTTTGCGATTACCGCTGTCTCGCCGTTTGAGCAGGCTAATAAACAAGTGCTCTTAGGCGGTGATGTAAGTAGTAAGTACACTCGTCGAGGGCCTAGTGAATATGCAAAGTTTGCCAACTATATTCACGAAATCATTCATGCTAGGCGAGGCAATTATCTAACATTCTTCCCGTCTTATCGCTTTATGGAGGATGTCTATGCCAAATATATCGAACAATTCCCTGAAGATGAGGGATTGTGCTTAAAGCAAATGACGGCAATGACGGAACAAAATCGCGAGGATTTTTTAAATGAGTTTACCACCGACAAAGCGATTACATTGGTCGGATTTTGTGTGATGGGCGGAATTTTTGCCGAGGGTATTGATTTGATTGGTGAGCGCTTAATCGGTGCAATAATTGTTGGAACAGGCTTACCACAGGTTAATTATGAGAAAGAAATATTGATGAATTTTTATAATGAACGAGGTGAAAATGGTTTTGACTATGCCTACCGTTTCCCTGGTATGAATAAAGTTTTGCAAGCGGCGGGGCGAGTTATTCGTACTGATGAGGACAAAGGAATTATCGTACTGCTTGATGAGCGCTTTGCCAATCGCGATTACCGAGGATTATTTCCTGCGGATTGGAATGATGTTAGGCGTTGTTCACTTACAACAGTAAGAAAACAAGTCAATGAGTTCTGGGATAGACATTGAAGTAACGGCGGAACTATGGTAGATTATAGGTAGCGGTTTTATGCAATATTACACGACACTAGATACATGAAGAGGATGAAAGGGTGGTAAGACTTTTATGAACAACGTAAGACGCGTTTATGTGGAAAAGAAAGCTGATTTTGCTGTTGCAGCAAAAGAATTAAAAGGCGAAATCAAGGGCTATCTAGGTATTAATCAAGTTAGCGATGTGCGAGTGTTAATTCGCTATGACGTACAAGATATTTCGGATAGTATTTTCGAAGAAGCATGTAAGTGTGTTTTTTCAGAACCACCGGTCGACATAATGTACCAAGAAAGTTTTTCGTTTGCATCAGACGAGCAGACATTTTCCGTAGAATTCTTACCAGGTCAATTCGACCAAAGAGCCGACTCAGCGGTTCAATGCATCCAATTTTTAAAAGAAGATGAAAAGCCAATTATTCGCTCGGCGACCACTTATGTCATTAAGGGGGCTATTAGTGCGGAAGAATTAGAAGCGATTAAAAACCATTGTATTAACGCAGTTGACTCACGCGAGACTTCAATGGAAAAACCTAAGACGTTAGAGAATATTTTTGAAGAACCAGCCGATGTTAAAATTTTTGATGGTTTTATTGGTATGGATGAAAATGAATTGCAAGAACTTTATTCGTCACTTGGTTTAGCGATGACGTTTAAAGACTTTTTGCATATTCAAAACTATTTCAAACATGAAGAAAAGCGCAATCCGTCAATGACGGAGATTAGAGTACTTGACACATATTGGTCAGATCATTGTCGCCATACAACATTTTCAACAGAACTTACCAATGTTACCTTTGGTGAGGGCGATTACAAAGAGCCAATGGTTAGTACCTATAATAAATACTTAAGTGACCGAGAAGTCATTTTCAAAGGACGCGATGATAAATTCGTCTGTTTGATGGATTTAGCTTTAATGGCAATGCGCAAATTAAAAGCCGAGGGCAAATTAGACGACCAAGAAGAGTCGGAAGAGATTAATGCTTGTAGCATCGTGGTGCCAGTTGATGTTGATGGAGTGGAAGAAGAGTGGTTGATTAACTTTAAAAATGAAACGCATAATCACCCAACGGAAATTGAACCATTTGGTGGAGCGGCCACCTGTCTTGGCGGGGCTATTCGTGACCCACTATCAGGGCGTACTTATGTATATCAAGCGATGCGTGTTACTGGTGCGGCTGACCCGACTGTTTCAGTTAAGGATACAATGAAAGGTAAGTTGCCACAAAAGAAATTAGTGCGTGGTGCGGCCCATGGTTATAGTTCATATGGCAATCAAATCGGTCTAGCAACTGGCTATGTTAAGGAGATATATCATCCTAATTACGCTGCTAAGCGCATGGAAATCGGCGCAGTAATGGGAGCAGCCCCACGTCGTGCGGTTATCAGAGAGACTTCCGACCCAGGCGATATCATTATCTTATTGGGTGGTCGTACTGGTCGCGATGGTTGCGGTGGAGCAACCGGTTCTTCGAAAGTTCACACCGAAGAGTCTACTGCGACTTGTGGAGCGGAAGTGCAAAAAGGTAATGCTCCAACCGAACGTAAAATTCAAAGATTATTTAGACGTGAAGAAGTTAGCTTTCTGATTAAAAAATGTAATGACTTTGGAGCAGGTGGGGTGTCAGTAGCTATCGGGGAATTAGCCGATGGTCTAAAAATAAACCTTGATAAAGTACCTAAAAAATACGCTGGGCTTGATGGAACAGAAATTGCTATTTCAGAGTCACAAGAGCGTATGGCGGTAGTAGTTGACCCCAAAGATATAGAGCAATTCTTACAATATGCCAATGAAGAAAACTTAGAAGCAGTCGAAGTGGCAGTAGTGACAGCCGACCCAAGATTGGTGCTTGAATGGCGCGGTAAGGAAATAGTTAATGTCTCAAGAGCTTTCCTAGACACTAATGGTGCACATCAAGAAACTGAGGTAGAGGTTGATATCCCAGCCAAAGCAGGTAATGTTTTAGTTGCCCCTAAAGTTAATGATATAAAAGAAAAATGGTTAAATACCCTTGGTGATTTAAATGCTTGCTCACAAAAAGGGTTAGTTGAGATGTTTGATAGTTCAATTGGTGCTGGCAGTGTCCTAATGCCTTATGGTGGCAAGACGCAATTAAGCGAGACGCAAGCAATGATAGCAAAAGTGCCAGTGCAAAATGGTAAGACCGAAACGGTAACGATGATGAGTTACGGCTTTGACCCATATCTATCTAGTTGGAGTCCATATCATGGCGCGACTTATGCAGTGGTTGAGTCGGTAGCAAGAATTGTCGCATCAGGTGGTGATTATAAGAAAATTCGTTTTACTTTCCAAGAATATTTCCGTCGTATGTCGGAAGACCCAAGTAGATGGAGTCAACCATTTGCGGCATTATTAGGAGCTTATGAAGCACAATTGGGCTTTGGCTTGCCTTCAATCGGCGGTAAAGATAGTATGTCAGGAACATTTAACGAGATTGACGTACCACCGACATTAGTATCATTTGCAATTGACGTTGCCAAGCAACAAGATATCGTAACCCCAGAACTTAAAAAAGCTGGTAATAAATTAGTCTGGGTTAAAATAGCCAAAGACAAATATGATTTGCCAGATTATGAGGTGGTTAAAGCAACTTATGCCAAATTGCATGAAGATATGCAAGCTGGTAAAATCGTGAGCGCCTATGCTTTAGATAGAAATGGTATTGCGGTTGCGATAAGCAAGATGGCATTTGGTAACAAACTAGGTGTTAGATTAGATACCAGTGTAGCAAATGAAGAATTATTCACACCAGGCTTTGGTGATATTATCTGTGAAGTTGCTGGTGACAGCACAGACTTATCAGTTGAATACACCACCCTTGGGGAAGTGAACGATGAGCAGGAAATTTGTTATGGTGATGTTACAATCACCCTTGATGAAGCAGTTGTGGCATGGACACAAACTTTAGAAAGTGTCTTTAGAACCACGGGCACAGATGATGTTAAAGCAGTTGAAAGCCCGCTATACGAAAGCAAAGATATCTACGTTTGCAAACATAAAATTGCTAAACCAACAGTGTTTATTCCAGTGTTCCCAGGTACGAATTGCGAATACGATAGCACTAAAGCTTTTGAACGGGCGGGTGCTAAGGTCATTACGAAAGTATTTAAAAACTTAACTGGAGCAGATATCTTAGACTCAGTAAATATCTTTGAGCAAGCTATTAATGATTCACAAATTATTATGTTCCCAGGCGGATTTTCAGCGGGTGATGAACCAGATGGTTCAGCTAAATTTTTTGCAACAGCTTTTAGGAATGAAAAGCTCAAAGAAGCAGTAACGAGATTGCTGAATGAACGCGATGGACTAGCACTTGGTATTTGTAATGGTTTCCAAGCATTAATCAAATTAGGCTTGTTACCACATGGTGAAATTTGCGGGCAGACAGGAGAGGCGCCAACACTAACATACAACACAATCGGTCGCCATATTTCTAAGATGGTATATACTAAAGTGATATCGGGCAAGTCGCCATGGCTATTAGGAGCAGAAGTCGGGAAAGTATATACTAACCCAGCATCACATGGTGAGGGGCGTTTTGTTGCCAATGATGAGTGGCTAAGTAAACTATTTGCCAATGGACAAGTAGCAACTCAGTATTGCGACCAAGTAGGCAATGTTAGTATGAACGAAGAGTTCAACGTCAACGGTTCATATGCGGCAATTGAAGGGATAACCAGTCCAGACGGACGAGTACTTGGTAAGATGGCACATTCAGAAAGACGTGGTGAGTCAGTAGCAATTAACATCTACGGCGAACAAGATATCAAAATGTTTGAATCTGGCGTCCAATACTTTAGATAAATGCCAATGGTTAAGTAATTGCGAACTTGTTTCGCAATTACTTATATATTCACAAGATTATCATATTAGAATAAGTCTTGACTATCGGCAAAATACGCTGATAAATAATTTGAAAAATTGATATTTCGCCGATAATGTGATATATTATTCGTATAGACTAAAAGAGAGGTTTTAACCTATGGAATATATTTTGGTTGCAGCAGCAGCAAAGGCTTGGGGAATATCAGAGCGTAGTGTCAGAGGTTATTGTGCTGAAGGAAGGATACCAGGAGCACTATTAGTAGGAAAGACATGGAATATTCCTGAGACAGCGACAAAACCTGATAGAGCGAATAAAGGCCCAGATACTTCAACTACATTGCTTAAGAGGATGCAAGAAGAAAAAGGGGCGAAAATACCTGGCGGTATTTACCATAAGGTGCAGATTGAACTGACATACAACTCCAATCATATTGAGGGGAGCAAACTTAGCCATGACCAAACTAGATATATTTTCGAAACAAACACTATTGGTTTGGAAGATAGAACTTTGAATGTTGACGACATTGTAGAAACAGCAAATCACTTTAAGTGTATAGATATGATAATTGCCACAGCGACGCATATTTTAAATGAGACCTTTATTAAACAACTTCATATGGTGTTGAAGAATGGTACTTCAGACAGTCGCAAGGACTGGTTTGCAGTAGGTGATTATAAGAAAATCCCAAATGAAGTGGCGGGAAAGGAAACAGTATCACCAGAAGCTGTTGCAACCAAGATGAAGGCACTTTTAGCTACATATAATGCTAAAAGAGAAAAGTCATTGGAAGAAATAATTGACTTTCATTATCATTTTGAAGCTATCCATCCTTTTCAAGATGGTAATGGACGTGTGGGTAGATTAATAGCGTTTAAAGAATGTCTAAGGAATAATATCGTGCCATTTATAATTGGCGACAATCTTAAAATGTTTTATTATCGTGGACTCAAAGAATGGGAAAATGAAAGAGGCTACCTTCTTGATACATGTCTTAGGGCGCAGGATGACTTTAAAAAATATTTGGATTATTTTAGAATACTTTATGAGAATTAATGCAAGATATAAATGACAGTGAAGCCGTGATACTTTGCGATTTGTCTAGCTGGTTTAAAAATGGCACTTCCCGTAAAGGAAGTGCCATTTTAATAGTAGCGAGAAAGGGACTTGAACCCCCGACACTCCGGGTATGAACCGAATGCTCTAGCCAGCTGAGCTATCTCGCCAAATATGGTGCGGTTATCGTTTGACCCGCTTTGCTATTATACAATCCAAGGTAGTGATTGTCAATAGTTTTTGATGAAAATGACAAGCAAGCTGATAAGCAAATAGTAGGGCTATAAAGTAAATGCGAAAGAAGGAATATTTTTTAAGACTCAAGAACTATGATTTTCCGCAAAACTACTGTAAATGTTTGAAATAAAAGGCGAAATAAGGTATGATTATAGAGCAGAATTGTATGGAACAAAAAGGAGTGTATAATGCGCATAGGAATGGGTTATGATGTTCATAGATTAGTAGAAAATAGAAAGTTGATATTAGGTGGGGTTGACATCCCATGGGAAAAGGGTTTGTTAGGACACTCTGATGCTGATGTGGTAGTTCATGCAATCATAGATGCCTTATTAGGAGCAGCGGCGATGCGTGATATTGGATATCATTTTCCCGATACTGATGAAAAGTACAAAGGTGCATCTAGCATTGAATTACTAAAAGCAGTGGGCAAATTATTAGAAGAAAAGCTTTATATCATTAATAATATTGATGCGACAATTATTGCGCAGCAACCAAAGATAGCACCGTACATAGAAACGATGATAACTAATGTTGCCACGACACTTGGCATTTCAGGTGAACAGGTCAACATCAAGGCAACAACAGAAGAGGGGTTAGGTTTTACTGGTGGTATGGAGGGCATTAGTGCACAAGCTATTTGTTCGATTAGTTCAGCTTTAGATAATATGCCAGAAGATAGAACATTTATGCCACCATGTGGCTCGTGCGGGGGATGTAGTAAGAAGCATGATGAGTAAAGGACAAACTAGTAAAGAGGAAGATTAATATGAAGAAATTACTGATAATCAGTTTTGATGCAGTAGGTGATAGGGAATTTAATCGACTTTTACAATATCCTAATTTTGTGGCGTTGGCAGGACGAAGTGCAATTGTCCGGAAGGTACAATCAGTGTTCTTGTCAAATACATATCCAGTTCATACATCAGTGGTGACAGGAGTCATGCCAGCCCAACATGGTCTAATTAATAATACTGAACGTAAGCCGACTCGTTATCCACGGTGGTGGTATGATGCTAAACGCATCAAAGTGCCTACGCTATGGGATGTAGCGGCTAAAGCGGGACTTTCGGTAGCAACGGTATTATGGCCAGTGACGGGAAGAGCCACGGCGATTAAGTGGAATGTGCCAGAGTCGTTAGCCGATTATGGCAAAAGCCAAGTGATGACTAATCTTAAAAATGGCAGTAAGTTATTACAACTCAAACTATTATTAAAGTACGGCGCTATGATTGATGGCATTAACCAACCGGCTCTAGATGATTTTACGACAGCATGTATGCGTGATATATTAGTGGAAAAACAGCCTGATTTGGCGCTGGTTCATTTCACTGCTTACGATACGTTATGTCACCAAAACGGTGTGGACAGCAAAGAACTAAGTAAAGCCTTAGAGTCGCTAGATAACAATTTGGGAATTTTACTAAAAGCGGCGGGGAAAGATTACAATGTAATTGTTTTTTCGGACCATGGGCAACTGTCGGCTGAAAAGGACATTTTGCCAAATAAAATGTTGGCTGAAAAATTCGGATATACAACTAAGACTGACAACGGTTATGACACGGACAAGTGTTATTTTGAATGTTGTGGCGGTAGCGCATTTTTTAGAGAATACAAACTAGCCAATGAAGACATCGAGCAGGTCAAAGAAGAAACGGCCAGATTAAAAGGTTTTAATCGTTTTTTGACTAAGGAAGAGATGACTATGGCTGGTCGTGAAGATGAGGCATTTGGATTTTGTGCGGATGTGGGATATGCTATCCACGATTTTCCGTCAGATGAAAAGGCCAATCATGGCTATCCATTAGATTATGATAATTACGAAGTGTTTTACATGGGTAGTGGACCTGATTTTAAGTCGGGTGTAACAGAAGGCGGCGGGAGTTTACTGGATATTGCGCCACTAGCGTGTAGAATATTAGGATTGCGGATGCCGAAGATTAGAGAACCGCGAGAAGAGCTGTTGCGAGTAAGAAACAATTAAATAATAATATCAATTTGTGTAAAGGAAAGATGGGGGATGCACATGAAGATAACAAAGCAAGAAAAAAGTTGGATACTATACGACTGGGCAAACTCAGTGTATGCGACGATTATGATGGCGGCAGTGGTGCCTATTTACTTTTCAACCATCGCTGAAGCGGCCGGGCAAGAAGGGGACTATTGGTGGAGCATTGCAACCATGGTGGCGATGTTAGTAACCGCAGTAGTTGCACCACTAATTGGCGCATTTGCTGACTATTGGGGATACAAGAAAAAGTTATTTGTAATCTTTTTAATAATAGGACTTGGGTTTACAGCATATTCGGCAATCACCCTAAGTTGGGTAGGATTAATGGTTGGTTACGCTGTTTCACATATGGCATTCAATGCGGGAAATTTAGTCTATGATAGCTTTTTGCCAGATGTTACTACACGTGATAGGATGGATAAGATATCAGCTTATGGATTTGCTTTTGGTTACATCGGTGGTAGTACCATCCCATTCATTGTCAGCATTGCGCTAATCCAATTTGGCGATAAAATAGGGCTGACAGGAACTTTACCAATTCAGATTTCAATTGGCATTGCGGTGGTGTGGTGGTTAGTATTTTCTATTCCATTCTTAAAAAATATTAAGCAGACACATGGTATTGATAAGCCTGAAAAAGGAATATTCGCAGAAACTTTTGCCAACATCGCCAAAACTGCTCTAAAAATCTATCACGACAAAAGGATATTCTATTTTGTGATTGCCTACTTTTTCTATATTGATGGCGTCGGTACAGTTATTACAATGTCGACAGCGTATGGAACAACGCTGAAATTAGATGCCACAGGAATGATATTAGCACTTTTGGTTACGCAATTAGTGGCATTTCCTTGTTCTATCGTTTTTGGTAATATCGCTAAGAAGATTGGTTCAATAAAGATGCTATTAGTGGCGATTATAGTCTATTTGGCGGTTTGTATTATAGGATTTATTATGGGCTTTGGGCTAGAAGAAAGTTGGTTTGGAGTGGAAACAGCACTCGTTTTATTCTGGATATTAGCAGTTATGGTTGGAACTGTTCAAGGCGGTATCCAAGCTCTATCAAGAAGTTATTTCGGCAAGATAATACCACCAGACAATGCTGGCGAATTTTTCGGCTTCTTTGATATTTTTGGCAAGTTTGCGGCCATTATTGGACCAGGGCTATATGCCCTTACTAAGGGAATGACAGGACGTAGTTCATTTGCCATTTTATCATTGGTGATATTATTTTTGGTAGCATTAATAATAATGAGTGTTGGTAAAAAGCATTTTGGAAGTGAACCAGAGTAAAAGAAGATTAATGTTTGGCTTAAGCAAGACAAAAAGAAGTATGTCTTGACAGTATATTACATAGAAAGGAACACCAAATGAGTTTCATCAAATACGTTAAAGAAGAATTTAACATCATAAAAGAACGAGACCCATCAATTAGAACACTATGGGAAGTGTTATTATACCCAGGTTTTCAAGTTATGCGCAAATATCGAAAAGCTCATAAGCTATATAAAAAGGGCCATTATTTTAGGGCGCGAATGATTTCGCAAAGAGCAGCTCGTAAGACAGGTATTGAAATCCATCCCGGAGCAGTAATCGGCAAAGGTTTTTTCATCGACCATGGTTGTGGCGTTATTATCGGCGAAACGACGGTTATTGGCGACAATGTGACGATTTATCAAGGCGTGACATTGGGTGGTACTGGCAAAGAGATAGGCAAGCGTCACCCGACGATTAAGGATAATGTTATGATAAGTGCGGGTGCAAAGCTACTTGGTTCATTTACCGTAGGTGAAAATTCCAAAATCGGGGCAGGGTCAGTAGTGCTTGAGGAAGTACCACCGAATTCTACAGTTGTCGGTATTCCGGGGCGTGTGGTAAAGCAAGCCAATGTTAAGGTGCCAAGAGAAAGCATGGACCAATGCCATTTGCCAGACCCAGTACTAGAGGACATCAAAGTACTTAAAAAGGAAAATACTGCACTGACTAATCGACTCATTGATATTGAGAATAGATTAAAAGAAGTTAAAAAGTAGAATGACGAAAACTAGTAAAATAAACCCAGAGCATTTCATTTAAATCAAGTGTAATACAGGTTGAAGTTAGTCAATCGAACATCATTAAGGAGACCAATTATGAAAGTATATAATACATTAACTAAACAAAAAGAAGAATTTATTCCGCTAGAAGAGGGCAAAGTAAGTATATATGTATGTGGGCCTACGGTCTACAACTTAATTCATATTGGCAATGCTCGCCCAATGATTGTATTTGATACGGCACGACGCTATTTAGAATATAAAGGCTATGAAGTCAATTTTGTTTCCAACTTCACCGATGTTGATGACAAAATTATTAATAAGGCAATTGAAGAGGGCGTAACGGCTGATGAAATTTCACAGCGTTATATCGCCGAATGTAAAAAAGACATGGCAGATATGAACGTTCGCGAGTCAACGACTCATCCGTTGGCAACGCAGGAAATACCAGGGATGATTGAGATGGTTAACAAATTGATTGCTGATGGCTATGCCTATGAGGTCAACGGCACAGTTTATTTTAGAACTCGTAAATTTGATGAATACGGTAAATTATCACATAAAAATATTGATGATTTAAGAAGCGGTAACCGTGATATTAAAGTAACTGGACAAGAGCAAAAAGAAGAACCATTGGACTTTGTTTTATGGAAACCTAAAAAAGATGGTGAGCCAGCGTGGCAATCGCCTTGGGGTGATGGTCGTCCAGGGTGGCATATCGAGTGTTCGGTGATGGCAAAGAGATATCTAGGCGACTCGATAGATATTCATGCTGGTGGCGAGGATTTAGTTTTCCCACACCATGAAAATGAAATCGCCCAAAGCGAGTGTAGCAATGGTGTTCCATTTGCAAAATACTGGTTACATAATGCCTTTTTAAATATTGACAATAAAAAAATGTCTAAATCATTAGGTAACTTTTTTACAGTTCGTGAAATTGGCGCGAAATATGATTTGCAAGTATTGCGTTTCTTTATGCTAAGTGCCCATTATCGTACGCCATTAAGCTTTAGTGCGGATATTATGGAAGCTTCTAAAAATGGCTTGGACCGTATTATCACTGCGGTGGACTCGCTTAAAAATGTTGTTGCAACATCAAGTGTGGAAAAGATGAGTGATGCAGAAAAAGCAAATGTTGCTAATATTGATGAATACAGCAAACGTTTTGATGAAGCCATGGAGGATGATTTTAACACGGCTGATGCGATTTCAATTATTTTTGAATTAGTTAAATATGCCAATACAACAGTTGCTGAGCAAGCCTCCAAAGAATATGCAACAAAGATGCTAGATAAAATTGAGCAATTAAGTGATATCTTAGGTTTAATTGTCAACAAAGAAGCAGGCAATCTCGATGCAGAAATTGAAGATTTGATTGCGAGGCGTCAAGAGGCTCGTGCTAATCGTGATTTTGCCAAGTCTGATGAAATCCGCGACCAGTTATTGGCACAAGGAATTGTGCTAGAAGATACTAGAGAAGGGGTAAAATGGAAGCGAGCATAAAATATCTCAAAGAACAATTTGAACTCGGAGAAGTTGACATAAGAACATATTCGCCACTAACATTGGCATATATTGGTGATGGTATTTATGATTTATATATCAGAACCATCGTTGTTGGTGAGGGCAATTGTCAGGCTAATAAATTGCACAAGAAAGTTAGTGCGCTGGTAAAGGCGACCAAGCAGTCTAAGATGATTAAGAAGATTAAAGATGATTTAACAGAAGAGGAACGCCAAGTCTATAAGCGTGGACGCAATGCCAAGTCCAATAGTGTGGCTAAAAACGCTAGCACTGCCGATTACCGCCGAGCGACAGGCTTTGAAGCAGTAATGGGCTATTTGTATTTGACTAATCAACTAGAGCGAATAGTGGACCTTATTAAGCTAGGGTTAACAAAAGAAGAAAAGATTGAGGAGTAACATGAGAGACGGTAGAACAGACACAATAGAAAATGAATTTGTAGATGAGAATAAAATAGAGGGACGTAATGCCGTAATGGAGGCATTTAGAGCTGGCAAGAGCATTGATAAACTATTTGTGCTTGATGGATGCCAAGATAGCCCAGTTAGGTCGATAGTCAGAGAAGCGAAAAAGCATGACACGATTATTAATTTTGTTCCCAAAGAGCGCTTAGAGACATTGTCGCCAACACATAAGCATCAAGGAGTTATTGCAATAGCGGCGGCGTATGAATATTCATCAATTGAAGATATTTTAGAAGCGGCTAAGGCAAAGGGTGAGCCACCATTTATTCTAGTATTAGATGGCATTGAGGACCCACATAACCTGGGGGCGATTATTAGAACGGCTAATCTAGCTGGTGCGCACGGTGTTATTATTCCCAAACGACGAGCAGCGACGCTAACGGCGACAGTGGCGAGAACTTCAGCGGGTGCACTTAATTACACACCAGTGGCGAAAGTCACCAATCTTTCACAGACAATCGAAAGCCTTAAAAAAGAGGGTCTATGGTTTGTCTGTGCTGATATGGCGGGGACTTCGATGTATCAGTTAGACCTAAAAGGACCAATTGGTTTAGTGATTGGCAGTGAGGGTGAAGGCGTTAGTCATTTAGTCAAAGAAAAGTGTGATTTTAGAGCATCAATTCAAATGAAAGGCGATATCGACTCGCTCAATGCATCAGTTGCAACAGGCATACTAGCTTTTGAAATCTCAAGACAAAGAGGATAAGATGAGTCAATACGAAGAGTATACAGATGAACAATTGTTAAGTCTAACTAAGCAAAATGATAAACGAGCAGAGGAATATCTGCTGGATAAATACAAGACCATTGTGCGTAAAAAGGCACGGGCGATGTATTTGGTTGGTGGTGAGACGGACGATTTAATTCAAGAGGGCATGTTAGGACTTTTTAAGGCAGTGAGAGATTATCAAACTGGCAAGGAAGCTTCATTTGCGACATTTGCCAGTCTTTGTATCGACCGCCAGATTTATAATGCCATTCAAAGTTCTAATCGCAAAAAGCATGGACCACTTAATTCTTATATTTCATTGAGTGATGAGGAGTTCGAATTAGAACTTCGCCAAGTATCAGAACAAAGCCCAGAGGCAATTGTAATCGGCAATGAACAAGCCCAGGGTCTGCGAAAAATAATTCAAAAGACTCTAAGTGCTTTTGAAAATGAAGTACTTAAAAGCTATTTAGCAGGAAATGATTATGTTCAAATCGCAGAATTATTAGATAAAGAGCCAAAGTCAATTGACAATGCGCTACAACGGATACGTAATAAAGTAAGAGGATGCCTTAACTAAGGTGACAATGTTATTGTCATTGTGGCTCGCCCCGAAGTCTCATAAAGGGGAAAGATTTGTTTTAGAAAAACAGTGTTAGCTTGTATGATTTCACTTGACATTAAAGGGCTATTTTGATAGAATTTCAAAGGTGATATGCTGTTGTGGCACAGGTGGTAGCGCACCTCATTGGTAGTGAGGAGGTCACGGGTTCAACTCCCGTCAACAGCTTCATAAGGAAAAAGGTGCTGTAAACAAGGCGTTTACGGCATCTTTTAATTTTAGGAGGATTTTATGACGCACAAAATAAAACCATCATATATTGGAAGCGGTTTGTTGGTATTAATCGCAATAATTATTATGATAGTAAAGCCGTTCTCTATTAACTTGAATGACACTGCGCAATTGATGCTTGGCGGATTGTTGATTTCGTTATCAATCTGGATTTTTAAGCCCTTTGATTTGTCTTATTCTGCGGGCGGACTATTTTTGGCATGTTTCGCGCTTGCGCTAGGGCTAAAACCAGCCACTGTGTTTTCAGGTTTTACCCAATCAGCAATATGGACTTTAGTACCAGCGCTCTTTTTTGGCTTAACATTGCAAAAGACCGGTTTGGGTAAGCGGATAGCACTAGCAATTATAAAAGTATTCGAACCATCATACGCATCTTTGGTTATGGCTTGGGTGTTAATTGGCGTGATATTGAGTTTGTTAACGCCATCAAGCACGGTGCGGATTGCGATAATGTTGCCAATTGCGGTACAATGTTGCGAATTATGCAAGCTTGAAAATGGTTCGAAGGGAAATTCACTAATACTTCTAACTGCGTTTGCAATGGCGATTATTCCTAGTTCGGGTTGGCTAAGTGGTACGCTATGGGGTCCGATTATTTCGGGCATGATAAATGCTGTGCCAGCTACCCAAGGACTGGTGACCTTTAATAACTGGTTTAGCACTATGTTTATTCCAGTAACGATTGTGACCGTAATTATGATTGCGGGTAGCTTAATTATCTTAAAGCCAAAAGAAAAGTTGTCCAAAGACGCAATTGATGCAATCAAAAGTGAAGGTGCTCAAAAAATGAGCAAAAATGAACTTGTCGCAGGGGTTATTCTGGTTGCAGTTTTTGTTGCTTTTATTACAAATGAAGCACATGGTCTTTCTGATGCGACGGTATGCCTGGCGGCGGTTTTTGCGTTATTTTTGGCGGGCGTTTTAGAAACAAAAGACTTTAGTGTGGGTGTTAACTGGGATTTGATTTTTTTCGTTGCAATGACCCTTGGTTTTAGTGCGATTTTCACCGAGACGGGAATTTCACAATGGCTGGAGGGAATTATAGTGCCAGCGCTTGCGCCAATCATGACAAATCCATATTTATTTATGTTTTGCATTATGATTTTGGCATTCATATGGCGGTTTTTCGATGTGGCTTTGTTCATTCCAACGATAGCGGTATTTGTACCAGTACTTCCTGCTATTTGGACAACGTATAGTATTAGCCCATTGGTGTGGCTGTTCATATTTGTTATGGCAGGTAATGCGTTTATTATGGCGTATCAAAATATGTGGGCGATGATGAGTAGGGCTATCGCCGGTGAGCGAACCTTCACCAACAAACACCTTGGTATATACGGGATAATCTATTTTGCTGCATGTCTTATTGCCCTGTTAGTGGCAATCCCGATGTGGGCAGGTGCAGGATTGTTCGGATAAGTTGAGTACTTAGCACTTAACAATTAATTGCGAAACACCTTGACAATTTAAAAAACAAGTATTATTATAAAGTCAGCGAAGATGCTATGAGCGAACACTCATGGCGTCTTTTTTTGTTTTATAGAAAGTACTCTATAAAGCAAAAACGCTCCGCGGGATGCGCACTCGCTCGTAAATGAAATTCTTTTTCATTTTAATAGGAAATCACTAATGGCTAGAAGAGGAGGGTATATCATGGTAGAATTTACACAAGATATTTATTTGGAATTGGCGGAGTTACCGTTTGCTATTTGGTTTCTCATCGGTGCGGTATTAGTATTCTTTATGCAAGCAGGTTTTGCAATGGTCGAGACGGGATTTACGCGTGCTAAGAATGCTGGTAATATTCTGATGAAGAACTTAATGGACTTTTGTATTGGTACAGTAATGTTCGTAGCTTTAGGTGCGGGTATATTGATGGGTGAGAGCATGTTTTTCGGACTTATTGGTCGCCCAGATTTACAAATTTTTACAGATTATGCAAACTTTAATTATTCGGATTTTGTCTTTAATTTGGTATTCTGTGCGACAGCAGCGACTATTGTTTCGGGAGCAATGGCAGAACGGACAAAGTTCTCAGCATACTGTATTTATTCAGCAGTTATTTCCCTTATCGTTTACCCTGTTGAAGCTCACTGGCTATGGGGTGGTGGGTGGTTAGACCAACTTGGCTATATTGATTTTGCGGGTTCTTCAGTTATCCATATGGTTGGTGGTATTACGTCATTCATTGGTGCATCTATTCTGGGTCCTCGGATTGGAAAATATGTTACAGATAAAAAAAGTGGCAAGAAAATTGCCAAAGCAATTCCTGGGCATTCACTCACATTAGGAGCACTTGGTTGTTTTATTCTCTGGTTTGGTTGGTATGGATTTAACGGTGCGGCAGCCAAAAATGTCACACAACTAGGTTCTATCCTATTAACGACAACAATTGCCCCAGCAATAGCGACTTGTGTGGCAATGTCATACACTTGGATTAAAAATGGTAAACCTGATATTTCAATGTCACTTAACGGGGCACTTGGTGGTCTAGTAGCTATTACCGCTTGTTGTGCAAATGTTGATGCGCTGGGAGCTACTATAATCGGTGCGGTAGCTGGGTTCCTTGTAGTTTTCGCAGTAGAATTTATTGATATGAAATTATATGTCGATGACCCTGTTGGAGCGATTGCAGTCCATGGAGTGAATGGTATCTGGGGGACAATTGCGGTTGCCTTATTTGCCAATCCAACGGTTATGGGTGGCGATGGAGCGCCAACTGGTGTAGCAGGCTTATTTTACGGTGGTGGTTTTACACAACTGGGAATTCAATTGGCAGGTGTCGTGGCGATTGCATCATGGACAATAGTTACTATGTTTATCGTATTCAAAGTAATTAAGAAGTTTAATGGTTTGCGTGTTGAGGTAGAAGATGAAGTTATCGGTCTTGACATGACTGAGCATGGTTTAGCTGCTTGTTATTCGGATTTCGTAATGGCGACACCAGAGATAGTTTACGATACACCAGGAACAGAAGATGCTAAACCAGCAGTGAGCATTCCAATTGAAGCTGCTATTCCAGTTCAAAGTAGCATCAATCCAGACGCAAAAATGACGAAGATTGCAGTAGTACTAAATCAAACTAGGTATCTGCGTCTGCAAACAGCACTAGAAGAACTTGGCGTTACTGGCATGACGGTTACTAATGTATTAGGATTTGGTATCCAAAAGGGGAATACAGCAGTCTATCGTGGTGTTCCTATTGAAACAAGATTATTGCCAAAAGTAAAAGCCGAAGTCGTGATTTCTAAATTATCGACAGAGACGGTTCTTGATACCATTAAGAAAGCATTGTACACAGGTAATATTGGCGATGGCAAAATATTTGTCTACGATGTGGAAAATGTTGTTCGTATTAGTACTGGCGAGGAAGGTTTTAACGCATTACAAGATGTTCATTAGGTTAATAGTATTGAGTTAATAAAAAAAATATAGTTTGAAAACCGTTCTGATTTTCGGAGCGGTTTTCTCTTTCAAAAACCACTGTTTTATGGTATGATGCAAAGGATTATAAGTTGTGAAAAATAATCATTTATTGTTGAGGAGGGAAGAGATGGAAGAAGCAGTAGTTTCCAAGAATTTTATTGAACAAATAATTGAAAAAGATTTAAGCGAAGGAATGTGCGATACTGTTTGTACAAGGTTTCCACCAGAGCCAAATGGCTATTTGCATATCGGTCACGCAAAGTCTATTTTATTAAATTATGGCTTGGCGCAAAAGTATAATGGAACCTTTAATATGCGTTTTGATGATACCAACCCGACCAAGGAAGAAGTAGAGTTTGTTGACTCCATTAAAGCGGATGTAAAGTGGCTAAAAGCCGACTGGGGTAAGCGTTTATTTTTTGCGTCTGATTATTTTGAAAAAATGTACGAAGCGGCAGTTAAGCTGATTAAAGATGGCAAGGCATACGTTTGCGATTTGAACGCTGAACAAATGCGTGAATATCGCGGGACATTGACGAGTTCAGGCAAGGACAGCCCTTATCGTGATAGAAGTATAGAAGAAAATCTAGATTTATTTACTAAGATGCGTGCTGGCGAATTCGCTGATGGTGAAAAAGTCTTGCGTGCCAAGATTGACATGAGTTCCCCTAATATGAATATGCGTGACCCGATTATCTATCGTGTAGCACGGATAACTCACCATAATACGGGTGATGCTTGGTGCATTTACCCGATGTATGATTTTGCCCATCCGCTTGAAGATGCTTTCGAGGGAATTACCCATTCGATTTGTACTTTAGAATTTGAGGACCATCGACCACTTTATGATTGGGTGGTTAAAGAAGTAGGATTTGAGCGTCCACCAAAGCAAATTGAATTCGCCAAATTGTATTTAACTAATGTAGTTACGGGTAAGCGGTACATTAAAAAGCTTGTTGATGATGGTATTGTTGATGGTTGGGATGACCCCCGTCTTGTCTCGATTGCGGCTTTACGTCGCCGTGGTTTCACGCCAGAGTCAATTCAGTTATTTGTTGATTTATGTGGCGTTTCTAAAGCCAATAGTTCAGTTGACTATGCGATGTTAGAATATTGTATTCGTGAAGATTTAAAGTTAAGGCGTTCACGCATGATGGCCGTTTTGGACCCAATCAAGCTAATTATTGATAACTATCCAGAGGGTCAATCAGAAGAATTAGTAGTTGCTAATAGCATGGAAAATGAAGCACTAGGCACACATGTTTTACCATTTGGCAAGGAGCTTTACATTGAGCGTGAGGACTTTATGGAAGAGCCACCAAAGAAATATTTCCGTTTATTCCCCGGCAATGAAGTTCGTTTGATGAATGCCTATTTTGTCAAATGCGAAAGCTTTGTCAAGGACGAAAATGGCAATGTCACCGAAGTTCATTGTACCTATGACCCAGAGACAAAGAGTGGTACAGGCTTTACTGGTCGCAAAGTTAAAGGGACAATTCATTGGGTACCAGTCAAAGAAGCGGTCAAAGCAGAAGTTCGTCTTTATGAGAATATCGTTGAAGAAGAAAAAGGTGTATATGATGAAAATGGCAATTTGAATCTCAATCCTAACTCGTTGACAGTCCTTAAAAATTGTTATATAGAACCAGAAATGGCAAAATTGCAAGCATATGATAGTGTTCAATTTGTTAGAACGGGTTTCTTTTGTGTCGATGCTAAGGATAGTAAACCAGATGCATTAGTATTCAACCGCATTGTTTCCTTGAAAAGCTCATTTAAATTACCGAAGTAAAAGAGGAGATATGATGTATAAAGTTTGTTTGTTTGATTTAGACGGAACTCTTTTAGATACAGTGGAGTCAATTGCGTATATTGCTAATAAGGTTTTGGCACATTACGATTTGCCAGCTCTGCCAGTTTGTGATTTCAATTATTATGCCGGTGATGGGGCGAACAAATTAATTGAACGAGCTTTTGCTGCGGCAGGCGGAGACGCATCAGATATTGACGAAGCGCGCGAGATGTACAAAGATATGTTTGCCAAAGACCCGATATACAAAGTGCATCCGTATGAGGGAGTGGTGGAGACACTGCAAGCACTAAAGGATAGTGGGGCCATTCTAACGGTATGTACGAATAAGCCAGACCAGGCCGCCCGCGCGAATTTAGCAGCGATGTTTGATGACGACTTATTTGAAGTTATTCAAGCGCTAGATGCTTCCGTTAAGCGTAAGCCAGCACCTGACATGGCACTTACAATTGCCAAGCAACTAGGAGTTGACCCATCAGAATGTATGTATATTGGGGACACGGATACAGATATGCAGACCGGCAAAGCGGCAGGCATGTATACGATTGGTGTATTATGGGGCTTCCGAGATAGGGCCGAATTAGAAGCTAACCATGCTGATATCATTATTGAGAGACCACAAGAATTAATTGCAATTTATCGAGGGAGATAACCATGAATGAATATAGCGAAATTTGTATTGAGACATTTTTGAAAAACCAAAGCCAGTTATTTGATGAGATAGTGGCAACGACACCCGAAGAGGCAGAGACTTTCTTGGAGGATTGCTGTGCAGTAGTAGTTGATAATCTGGCGGAAGTGCGAGAATATTTAGAAGAAGTAGGTATGGATGCTAGTGATATGTCTGATGACGAACTTAATGAAGCAAGCGAGGTTTTTGCGATGCCTAATGGACAATATCTAATAGTAGAGGGATAATTGTAGTAAGAAGTATTAAAATGAGCCAACAAAGCGATTACTAGCACTCGTATTTAACGAGTGCTAGTTTTTTCTTGACTTTTTCAGTCGCAAGTTTTAAAATAAATATACGAGGAGCAAAGTGTTGCGCTTAAATAACGAAATAAAGGAGAGTGAAGTATTATGGCAGTAAAACATGGCAGTTTATCAATTAACAGTGAAAATATTTTTCCGATTATTAAAAAGTGGTTATATTCAGACCATGACATTTTCTTTAGAGAATTAATTTCTAATGGTTGTGATGCGATAACTAAGCTAAAAAAATTAGAGATTATGGGTGAATATAGTTTTTTAGATAATCACAAAAACAAGATAGAAGTGATGGTTAATCCTGAAGAAAAAACTTTGACATTCATTGATACAGGGCTGGGGATGACGGCTGAAGAAGTTGAAGAGTATATTACTCAAATTGCTTTTTCGGGAGCAACCCAATTCTTAGAAAAGTACAAAGATAAGACCAATGAAGACCAAATTATCGGTCATTTTGGTTTGGGCTTTTACTCAGCATTTATGGTGGCTGATGAAGTGGAAATTGATACACTTTCTTACCAAGAAGGTGCCAAAGCGGTACATTGGGAGTGTGATGGCGGAACTGAATATACGATGGATGAGGGCGATAAAACTACGGTTGGAACGCAGATTACATTACATCTTAATGAGGATGCGCTTGAATTCGCCAATGAATACCGTGCGCGTGAAATCATTGAAAAATATTGTTCATTTATGCCAGTAGAGATTTTCTTATCAAAAGCAAATACCGAGCAAGAATACGAAACCATCGAAAAGTCAGAAGTTACAGATACAGATGTCGTCGTGGAGGAAATTCACGAAGAAGCTAAGATGCAGGAAAAGGAAAACGAAGACGGTACCAAAGAAACGGTTGAGATAACACCGGCTAAAGATTTGGTTAAGATTAATAAGCGTCCAGTTTCACTAAGCGATATCAATCCATTATGGATGAGGCATCCAAATGATTGTAGTGATGATGATTACAAAGAATTTTATCGCAAGGTATTTATGGATTATAAAGAGCCACTATTTTGGATTCATTTGAATATGGACTATCCCTTTAATCTAAAAGGCATTCTCTATTTCCCTCAAATTAAGACGGAATACGACTCAATCGAGGGAACGATTAAATTATACAATAATCAAGTGTTTATTGCTGATAACATTAAGGAAGTAATTCCAGAATTCTTGATGCTATTAAAAGGCGTTATTGATTGTCCTGATTTGCCCCTTAATGTATCGAGAAGTGCATTGCAAAATGATGGCTTTGTTCGTAAGATTTCTGATTATATTAGCAAGAAAGTTGCCGATAAGTTAGCGGGTATGTGTAAGGTTGATAGAGAAGCATATGAAAAATACTGGGATGATATCAATCCGTTTATTAAATTCGGTTGTCTAAAAGATACAAAGTTTTCAGAAAAGATGATGGAGTATATCCTATACAAAGACCTTGAGGACAAATATTTAACGCTTGAAGAGTATCTTGAAGTTAATGCTAAAGACCAAGATAAAAGCGAAGATAAAGTTGAAGACACCAAGGCGGACGAAGATATAACACAAGACAGCGAAGCAAAAGATAGTAAAGACGATGAAATCGAGAAAACCAATGTCTACTATGTTTCTGATGAAGTGCAACAAAGCCAATACATCAATATGTTTAAGACACAAGGACTCGATGCGGTTATCTTAAAGCACAATATTGATGCACCATTTATCTCGCACGTTGAGCAGGCACGAGAAGACATACATTTTAGGCGTATTGATGCTGATTTGACAGATGATTTTAAGGATGCGGATGGTGAAGATACCGAGAAGATTAGTGCTAAGATGAAGGACATTTTCGTAAAGGCTTTAGGCAAAGAAAGTTTGGTTGTTAAGGTTGAGAATTTGAAAAATGAAAATGTAGCATCGATGATGACACTTTCAGAAGAGGGTCGGCGGATGCAAGATATGATGAAGTCATATGGCATGGATGCAAGTATGATGGGTGGTGGCGAAGCTGAGACCTTGATACTTAATGCTAATCATCAATTGGTTAAGTATCTAGACAGCGCTCGCAAGTCAAATAAGACAGATATGGTTGCTAAGCAGTTATATGATTTGGCACTACTAAGTCATAAGCAATTGACGCAAGATGAGATGACAGAATTTATTGATAGAAGTAATCAAATTATGATGTTGATGACGCAAAGTAAGTGAATAGAAAGCCTAAATTAGAAAAGTAATAATAAAAAGGATGGTGAGCATGCTCATCCTCCTTTTTTAGTGTGCACTAATTCCCAGCTAGTCAGCTAAATACAGAGCTAAATGAGAGTGAAAGCAAAAGAAAATTAAAGAAAAACTAAATAAAAATAGACCCAAAAATAGATAAAAATAATAGTAAAATATAAGAAAAATAAACGTAAAACTAAAGGTTAAAAAAAGGTAAATTAAAGGGCGAAAAAACGTTGACAATCGGCATGGGGGGGGGTATACTCAAAC
>JGI994J12354_10001263_pt1 | contig 25511 bp, 18 predicted proteins | sample IntmicLarv3ML3BL_FD_12354 | JGI IMG/M metagenome (IMG submission 12354)
AGACCCCGCACAAACCTCGGCACAGCAAATACTGACAGACGGTATCATTCATTACTACGATGAAGACGGCAACGAAGTAGACGACGACAGCTGGGTAGCGACTACAAAGAAAACCATATCAGGCACGGACATAGAAAATGAGTTCGACATCACATTGGAAGTAAAGACAACCGAAGACCTTGAAGAATTTGAGATAAGTCCTGACACAGCAGTGGTTCTCACGATTGACGTTTCCGCGTCTATGGCAAATGACGCAAACGGAAACTCCCAGAATGTAGCAGCTGCTGACAAACGAATGAACATAGCCAAAGCAGCGGCAAAAGATTTTATCGACAGCTATGCGGCAAGCGCGAATAACGCACACCGTTACCTTTCAATAGTAGTATTCGGATTGAACGCTAAAGTCATTCAATCGTGGACAGACGTAAGTGTGGCGGCAAACTTAACGGCTGCCAAAGGACAGATAGACAGAATCAAAGACAACTCAACTTCGGAGACCGGGAAATACCAACTTGAAAACGGCACATTCATACAAGGCGGATTATTAGTTTCGCGTAACCTTTACAATAAAGCGACATTTGCAGCACAGGCAGTAAATACAGAAAATCGTTTTGTGGTACTGCTCTCAGACGGAAATCCTAACTGCTGGACTACTACTACTACCACCGATACTTCGAACAACAGATGGGCAAGCAGTATAAATAACTTTACTTCACTTGAATACACAAACAATACCACTGGAATTAGCGACAACACCAACTACTGGGGACTCGCGAGACCTTACGCAACTGTTGTAGCAGACGAAATCAGAATAGGTACTACTGCAACCGCGTCAGCAAAAATGTACACCATTGCATATAACGTAAACACAACAAACGTCACATCAACAGACAGCACTATCAGTACAGGGTCAGTATCTAACAGTGGCACAGCCGCTAACTGGCTTAGAGACCGAATAGCAAATAACCCTTCATACGCTTTTACATCAACAAACGATCTCAACTTAGTATTTTCATCAATAAACACAAGCATTAACCGCTGGGCGGAAGCGTGGACAGTAAATGACCCGATGGGAACTAACATAGACTATTTGGGTACGGTAGACAGTGAAGGAAATTTAGACCCGACTCCGTCGAATCCGCGTTTCAATGCAAACGAATTGAACTGGGACCTTAAAAACTATACCGGAAACAAAGTAGGCAACATTACCACATATACTTACACATACAGAGTAAGACTTAACACACTGGCTTCCGGATTTATCGCAGAAGCATCGAATGAAACAAATGGCGAAACAATGTTGACTTACGCAATGAGAACAGTAGAAAGCGGAAAACTTCCGGTAATTTCCGAACCGGTTGAAGTAGAATTCACAGTTCCCACAGTAGAAGGATATGCTGGAGACCTTGAATTCATAAAACTCGGAAGCGACGGCGCGCCGCTCGAAGGCTGTACATTTGAATTGGCACACGACGCTACATGCACCTGCGGAATAACAAGCACATGGTCTGATACGGCAGTTTCTCTGGCAGACGGCTCGGTAACATTCACAGACATTCCGTCGGGACACAAATACACACTGAGAGAAACCGACAAAGGCGACAATGACGACTATATAATAAACACCACAATATACAATGTGACAGTAGCTTACGGAACAGTAACAAACACTTTAACAGATAACAAATTTATAAACGAAACAACCGCTCCCGTTCTGTCAATCGAAAAAGAAGTCTGGGACGCTGAAAGCGGAGACTGGGCAGACACAACAACCCATGAGATAGGCGAAACCGCGAAATTTATAATCACAGTAAAAAATACAGGCAACACAGCGGCAGTAGTTGAACTCACCGACACATGGGACGGAACAAACTTAAAATTATTCTCCGACGCGGGATTATTAAACGAGATAACACCTGTCTCAGGCAAATACAGTATCGGCACAGTTCCCGCAAAAGGAGAAATCACAGTATACGCGACAGGATATGTTGACAAAAAACCCGCTGACAGCTTGGTAAACGTAGTAACAATCGCAGGCACCGACCTCACAGACGACGCAGAAGTTGAAGTTACAATCCCGACAACGACTTACACAATCGAAAAAACATGGGACGACGACGGAACACTTACACGCGGAATAAACCTTGTACTGACAAACGAAACCAATGATTATACCTTTGCTATAAACGAAAACACAACAACAAGTGGAGGTTTCGCAATTCAGGTAAGCGTAATCGGCTCGAAATGGACAATAACAATAAGCGGATTGCCCGCTTGTGCAGACGACGGAACAGCTTTTGCTTACAGAATAAAAAGTGAAGACGCAGGCAACGACTATAACCCCGGCAACATAGACGGCAACAAAGTAACTAACGAACAAGTTCCGAACGACGCGAGCATAGAAATAGAAAAAGTAATTGAAATAGGCACCAACGTAATAATAGGCGAACCTGAACTCGCACTTATATGCGGACTTGACGAACACGCACACGATGTAACCTGTTATATAGATGAATACGGCATAATCTGCGGAATGGACGAAGAAGAAGGTGTTCACGAACACGACGCTGGCTGCGAAGGAGTAACCGGACAAAATCTCATATGCGTAATAGACGAACACACGCACGAACCCAACTGTTGGGACTTTGTAAAAGGCGAAGACTATATAACCTCCGCGAAATTCACATTCGGATTATACACAGACATGGACTGCTTGAATCCTATAACCGATGGCGAAGGCAATCCGATAACCGCAATAATAGACTTTAACAAAGCCGAATTAGCGGCAAACACTTCCAAAACATCAGGCAGCATAAAAATACCGGTAGATGTATACAATGTAGACGGCGGCACTACAATATATGTAAAAGAAATCGACTTTGAAAGCGATAATGCCAACTGGACTCTTGACCCGACAGTTAAAGCAATTTATATAAGCAAATTCGGCGCAGTAACCTACCCCGACAACGCAGAAATCGTAACATTCACCAACGGCTGTAATACAATTCCGCGTTTGTTAATCACAATCAACAAAGAAACTTTCAACAAGAGAATCAGCGAAATAAACAGCATGAACATAGACGGCGCAAGTTTTGACTTCAATATATATATAAACGGTGACTTGTTCAAAACAGTAACAATTAACAAATTCACAAGCGGCAAAGGAAGCATAACGGTAGCACTTCCCAGAGGTACAGAACTCGCCGACGTAACAGTTGAAGAAGCACCTGTTGAATCTCCTTGGAGTCTGGTAAAAGAAAAAAGTTGCAACGGAGTATTCACTTTCATAAACCACTACTACGAATCAAAAACACCGAGCATAACGGTAAGCAAAAACATCTTAACTATGCCGGATTCGCTTAACCCCGAAGGAACAAAAACATTCACATTCAATCTTTACGACGGAGAAGTTATTGTCAAAACATTCACGGTAGACAGTGGCGAAACCAAAATCATTGACCTCCCTGAATACACAAACGAAACAGTAGCACTTATACTCAAAGAAGTAAAAGAAGACATAGAAAACTGGACATTTGACACAGAAGAATACTTAATAGTAATAGTTCAGGGCGAATTAATCTCAATGAGCCATGTAACAATAATAAACGACGAACCTCATTATACTGACGCAGAAAAAGGACTTGTATTTACAAACACATACGGCGAATTCAACGTTCCGGAATTTGATTTCAGCAAAACGGTAGTAACAGAATCAGGCAGCGCGGTAAACGCTCCGAACAAAACATTCACATTCGAACTTCGCGACGGAATCAAACTCATAGGCACATACACAATCGACACCATTGGCAACGGAGTATACGACCACGTTAAAATCGTACTTGACAATTACACCAACGCAACAGCAGAACTGACGCTCTTTGAAGTAAACGACGACTCAGCAAACTGGACATACGACAACACGGTATTCGTAATAACAATAGAAAACGGCGTTGTTGCATCTGTTAAAGCAAACTTCACAAACTCTTACTTCGAAGAATTACCTCCCGTTGAAGATGAAGCAGTAATCATAATCGAAAAAATATGGCTCGATGAAAGAGGCGACGTAATCACAGACAGCGGATATATCGCAAACCTCAACAATCAACTCACATTCAACGACAACTTTGTACTCGGTGTAAATCCGGTAGAACCCGGCGAATACACAGTAAGCGAAATCGGAATGCCCAACGGATTCTACTATGTAGGAGTAACACCGAACGGCGGAACAGTAACAGTTGAAGCAGGCGGAACTTACACGATAACATTCACAAACAGGGAATCATGGATACCTGATGAACCGACAACAGAGCCTACGACAGTTCCGACAACAGAACCTGAAACGACAACAGAACTGACAGACGAACCGACAACAGAGCCTGTAACCGACGAACCGACAACAGAACCCGCAACAGACGAACCGACGACAGAGCCTGTAACCGACGAACCGACAACAGAACCCGCAACAGATGAACCGACAACAGAACCTGAAATCGAAATAGTCACCGAAGAAACGACAGAAGAAGAACTCGTTGAAGGCGTTGAAGACCCGACAATACCGCTTGTAAACATAGACATCGACGAACCGACAGAAGAAGCTGAGGAAATTGAAGACCCGACAATCCCGATGGGCGATATAGAAATTGACGAAACAGAAAAAGAAAACCCGAAAACGGGAGACATGATATGGGTAATCCTCCTCATGGTTTCACTGATAGGAGCGGGAACGGCAGGAACTTACTACTCCAAAAAGAAACATTCTCTTAAATAGAATATCATAAAACTCCAATTAAACCGCAAAAGTCCAAAACCAAAAGAGGGAAAGTCAGTTGACTTTCCCTCTTTTATTTGGTATAATATAAAGCATATAATTATAAAAATAAATACGGGAGTTTAACAAATATGGCAATAAGACTGATAAACGGCGGAATTTTTTGTCTGGACGGGAATAAAATAATTGATTCGTCTGACAATTCCTATTCGGAGCTTTTAAAAGAAAAAGAATTTTACAAAACTCAGACCATGGCTTATAAAATCCTTGAAAAACACGACACAGAGCAGTTTGACAAAACAAAAATGAAAATAAAATTCGACTGTATAGCGTCGCATGATATAACCTATGTGGGCATAATCCAGACGGCGAGAGCGAGCGGGATAGATAAATTTCCCGTGCCGTATGTTCTCACAAACTGCCACAACACACTCTGTGCCGTCGGCGGTACGATAAACGAGGACGACCATGTTTTCGGGCTCTCTGCCGCGAACAAATACGGCGGGATATTCGTTCCGCCTCACCTTGCAGTTATACACACATACATGCGTGAAATGATGAGCGGCTGCGGCAAAATGATTCTCGGCTCTGACAGCCACACGAGATACGGAGCACTCGGTACAATGGCGATAGGAGAGGGAGGTCCCGAAATAGTAAAACAGCTTTTGGGCAGGACTTACGATATTAATTCACCCGAAGTTATCGCGGTTTATCTTACGGGAAACGTTAAAAAAGGCGTTGGACCGCAGGACGTTGCATTGAAAATAATCGGCGAGGTTTTCAAAAGCGGATTTGTTAAAAATAAAGTCATGGAATTTATCGGCGACGGCGTGAAAAATCTGCCTGTTGAATTCAGAAACGGTATTGACGTTATGACAACCGAGACAACGTGCCTTTCCTCTATCTGGACAACCGACGACAAAGTCAAAAAATATTATGAGATTCACGGAAGAAAAGACGATTACAAAGAATTAAAACCCGAAAGCACGGTATATTACGACGGGGCGGTTATAGTCGATTTGTCAAAAATCGAATGTATGATAGCTATGCCGTTTCACCCGAGCCATACTTACACGATAAACGAAGTAAATCAAAATCTCGAAGATATAATAAATCAGGTCGAGGTTTCCGCAGTAAAACAACTCGGGGGAAGTCTTGATTATAACCTTAAAAACAAGATAATAAACAGCAGATTTAAAGTTGACCAAGGGATAATTGCGGGCTGTGCGGGGGGAACATTTGACAACATATGCGCCGCGGCTGATATACTCAAAAACAAAAACACAGGCAGCGGAGAATTTTCTCTGAGCGTATATCCGGGAAGTCAGCCGATAAATATAGAGATAACAAAAAACGGTATCGCCGCGGAATTATTCAAATCCGGCGCGATAATACGTTCCGCGTTCTGCGGTCCGTGTTTCGGCGCGGGTGACGTCCCTGCGAACGGAGCGTTTTCAATTCGTCATTCAACGAGAAATTTCCCGAACAGGGAGGGTTCAAAACCCACAAACAATCAGATAGCGTCGGTCGCGTTAATGGACGCGCGCTCTATCGCCGCAACTGCGGCAAACGGCGGTTATCTGACTGCGGCAACAGATATTGACGTTGATTACAGCGAATATAATTTCAATTTTGACGATACGGTTTACAAAAATCGTGTATACAGCGGATACGGTAATCCGAAAACGGAGCTTGATTTAAAATTCGGACCGAATATCGCCGACTGGCCCTCATTTGATAATCTCACCGACAATATAATTTTAAAAGTATGTTCTGTCATAACAGACGAAGTGACGACGACGGACGAGCTTATCCCGTCGGGCGAGACTTCGTCATACAGGTCAAATCCGTATAAACTCGCGGAGTTTACATTATCGAGAAAAGACCCCGAATATGTAGAGAGAGCGAAAAGGGTCAGAGACAACGTCGCCGAAATTGCCGAAAAATTCTCGACGAATTTAAACAACACAAGTTTCGGGAGCGTGATTTTCGCGAACAAACCGGGCGACGGTTCCGCAAGGGAACAAGCGGCGTCATGTCAGAAAGTTTTAGGCGGATTCGCAAATATAGCGAGGGAATACGCGACAAAACGATACAGAAGCAATCTTATAAACTGGGGTATGATACCGTTTATATACGACGGCGAGGATTTACCGTTTGAAAACGACGATTATATATTTGTACCGGGAATCCGCGACGCGATAAAAAACAATGAAAAATCAATCAAAGGTTATATTTACAGGGACGTATTAAAACACATAGTGGATTTACAAATTCCCGAATTAACCGACGACGAAAGGGATATAATTCTCGCGGGGTGTCTTATAAATTATTACAGAGAGCAGAAATAAAAAATAGAAAAAATAAAACGGGAAAAATATTTATGAATGATTTAAATGATTTGAACGATTTCAGGGAAAAAATAGACGAGACAGACGAAAATATCGTGAAACTTTTAGTTGAGCGATTTAACACAGCGAAAGATATTGCGGAATACAAAAAGAAAAACGGACTTGAAATCTTCCAAAAAAGCCGTGAAGCCGAGGTTTTAAAAAATATCGGCGACAGGGTGGAGAATCCTCAGTATAAAAAATATATACTCGAAATATACGAAACAATTCTAAAAACAAGTAAATCTTCGCAGCAGGACAGGATTCGATAAAAAAATAAAAAAAAGATAACCGTCAATGTAAAAATTGGCGGTTGTTTTATGAAAAATTATTTATTTGTTTAAAATCACCCAACGGCTTCGTCTGTTGTTCTGAAATAAGTATCGACGAAAATTTCACGGTCGGCACTGTCTGTCTGCGGCTCATCTATCCATATCGTCACATCGTTTTCACCTATACCCATTGCAAAAGTCATATCCATATACTGACCCGAATATCCGTCAACTGTCGCTGTTCCGTCAAATGTAATTCCGTCTGTTGTTGTTATAACAAAATTAAAATAATATATGCCCTCGGGATTTGTATTAAAATTACTTATACTTAAAGTTTTTGTTTCGTCAGCATTTTTATAAATTCCCCACCAGTCGGCGGGTTCTGTATCATTTTGATTTTTGGCGTTTTGCGAAACATAATAATGACTGCCGTAATATTGTTCATCGGCAGATAACGGGGTTAATCCCTGTGATTCCATATCCTCCTGATTTGAAAATTTCAAAGGTTCACCGTCGGAACAATAATAGACAAACGAAGATTGCATATTATTTTTTATTGTACCTTTCAATGAATCCATCATAAACCAGTTAAGTCCGACAGCGTCAAAAAATCTGAAATCGTCTTTCTGTTCCCTGTCGTCAAGACCTGCGAGTAAAGTTGAATTTTTCGACCAGTCCACAACTACGCCATGCTCAACAAAACTAACGCCGTTCAATGTAAAATCAAGTCCCGTCCATTCGGTGAGATAATCCGCTATTTCCATAATCGCCGCGGTTTGCGCTTTCTCTGTAAAAACTTTTGATTTTGATTCCGCATCGTAAAATTCGCTTTTTATCGGTACATTTTTGGATTCCACACGTACAGGGTCCGGATTATCATCGGCGGAGAGACCGGACGCGACACCGTTTGAAAAATCCGCCTGCAACTGATAATATCCCGCAGGTACGATATAATCTTCGGGCGTGGAAGAATTAAAAAGCCAGCAGCCGTTTAACAACCCTGTTATCAAAACGCCGACGCAGAAAACAACCGCGATTTTGGACGAAATTTTTATTTTTTTCCTCATTTTTATCCCCTTTTAAAATTATATTATATTTTGTTTTTTCACTGCTTATCATTTTACTATAATAAAATATAAAAGTCAAGACATTGAAGGTTGCAATATGGTAACTGTTTGAATAAATGCAGGGAATTTACAGAGATATTAAAAAGGTTTGAAAGGGTTTCAGGGGAAACTTTCCTAAAAAGTTTCCCCTGACGTTTCTTTTATTTTTCGTTTTATATTATCTATATTATCTGTAAAAGCACAAGCGATTTCGGCGGGAGTTTAACTTTAAGTGTGTTTTCTTTCAGCGAATACCCGTCGTAATTATGTATCGTCACATTGTCGGATTTCTCAAACGTATTATGCGAATTTATTTTGTCGCCTGTTAATATTTTCGCCGAAATAAGTTTTATGTCCGATATATCCAAACCGCCGCGGAGGTCTATCTCAAATTCCTGTTCTTTTTGCGCGTCGATATTTGTCACCGTTATATTTATTTCACCCGAATTATTTTTTGACGCGGTACACGAAACCGCGGAGATTCTCTCATTTTCAAAACGATAATCTGGCGATTTGAAATACACGGGCAAAAATGCCGCATCGTGATGAACGGCGTATAATTTAAACGCGTAATATGTCGGGGTGAGGAGCATTTTTTCTTTGTCGGTTAAAACAACCGACTGCAAAACATTTACTGTCTGTGCGATATTCGCCATTTTTACCCTGTCCGCGTGTTTGTTGAATATATCAAAATTAACGGCGGCGAGAAGCGCGTCCCTGAGTGAATTTTGCTGATACAAAAATCCGGGATTTGTTCCGGGTTCAACGTCCGTCCATATTCCCCATTCGTCAACCGTTAAGGCGATAGCTTTGTTCGGGTCATATTTATCCATGATTGTCGAATGTTTTGTTATTAATTCGTCCATTTTCATCGTGGATTTGAGCGTATGGAAATAAGTGTTTTCGTCAAAATCGGTCGCGCTGCCTTTTTGTCCCCAGTCTCCCGTCGGAACGGTGTAATAATGCAGGCTTAATCCCCACATCATATACCGCACCTCACGCATTAAAACTTCAGTCCAGTGATAATCCGAGGCGTTTGGTCCGCAGGCTATTTTGTGAATCATATTCCCCGCGAAATTTCTGACGTATGTCGCGTATCTTTTGTATTCGTTCGCGTAATACTCGGCAGTCATATTTCCGCCGCAGCCCCAGTTTTCGTTTCCCACGCCCCAATATTTTATTTTCCAAGGGGATTTCTGACCGTTTTTCTCCCTCATCTGTGACATTGGGGATAATCCGTCAAACGTGATATACTCGACCCATTCCTGCATTTCCCTGACTGTACCGCTGCCGACGTTTCCGCATATATACGGCTCACATTCAAGCTGACGGCACAATTCGAAAAACTCGTGAGTTCCGAAGCTGTTATCTTCGACAACACCGCCCCAATGAGTGTTTATCATCTTCTTGCGGTTTTCATTGGGACCAATCCCGTCCGCCCAGTGATACTCGTCCGCGAAACAACCTCCGGGCCACCGCAATACGGGGATTTTTATATCTTTCAGAGCGTTTACAACGTCCGTTCTCATACCCTTTACGTTGGGTATATTAGAATTTTCTCCGACGTATAATCCCTCGTATATACACCGCCCAAGGTGTTCGCTGAAATGACCGTATATATTCTTGTCGATTTTAAAAGCGGGAATATCCTGTGATACAATTATTTTTTGCATAAAAATTTCCCCTTCTTATTTTTTATACACGGTAAGCAAATATTATTTCCCGCTTATTATATCGACCAGTTCCTGATTATATACTTCGCTGTCGTTTCCGACAAATTTGAAATTCATACCTTTGTATGACCAAGCCGCTCTGCATATGCCGTATTCGGTCATGAGATTTTCAAAATCCCTGTGCCAGTTTATGCGGCTTTGTAAATCTGTCTCGTCAATAACTCCGTATTCACCACAGTATAATAATTTTCCGGGGTTGTTTTCCATAAATTCAACCGCGGGTTTGAGATATTCTTTCAATGTTTCAATATCCACGTAAACCCCGTCAAATTTTTTAAGCCATGAATGTTGGGGGAATTTTTCGACAAATTCCGCGACTTCGGGGAATACTGCGGGATAAAGAGGTTTTTTGCCGTAATCCATGTTGAATTTATTCCAGCTCGCCATCTGATGAGTAAACAGCATAGGTTCATAGAAATGGAAATTATAAACGATATTTTCATCGTCGGGGATTATCGCTATATTTTTCAGTTCCGAAACCGAATTATAACTGTTTCCGCCGATTAATATAACGCGTGCCGGGTCGAGTTCCCTTATTTTTGCGACGATTTTTCCCGCGAGCGCGTTCCAGCGTGATGAATCGGGTTCGACAATTTCGTTCATTAATTCAAAACACAGATTATCGCGTTCTTTTATATAACGTTTCGTGAAATTCAGCCATATATTTATCATTCTGTTCTGCATATCTTCGTCCGTGAAAAGCGTGTTTGTATCGAGGGTATGAAAACTGAATCCGGGAGCGTGGTGTAAATCTATAATAACGTTCAATCCGTATTTTTTACACCATTCAATACAGCTGTCGATATAGGAAAGTCCCGCTTCATCGTATAATCCGGGGTTGTCGTCGCTCTCAAAAATCATATAGTCCACAGGTAAACGGACATGGTCAAGCCCCCAAGACGCTATTTGTTTTATGTCGTTTTCAATGATGAACGTATCGAAGTATGAATCTCCGATTTTGAATTTTTGGGGATACTGAGAAACCCAGCCTCCCAAGTTTATTCCGCGCATGTAGTTATTTTTAAATCCGTTCATGTTTTATTCAACGCACCTTTCTTAAAAAATTAAATATAAATATTTTTTATTTGATTTTATCTCAATAATATATCTTACGTATAAACTAATTTTGAATAAAGAAACCGATTTTCACCCGTGTGAATATAATATTAATAACGCCGGTAATAATCAAATCAATTTACAGAGTGAGCTGCAAAAATTATGACAACAAAAAACAGGGATTTTGAAAGGCACGGGGTTTACACTCCCCGAAACCTTAATTATAACAATGAAACCAAATTCAGATTCAAGAACAGTCTTGTAATAACCCCTTTTTACGAAACGGAATTTTACGAATCGGGGGGAATAAAATATATCAAAAACCACGAAGAACATGTATTTTTCACAAACTGCGGCATATTCGCCACGACAAACAATATACAAAAGATACCGGTTCTTACAAGCAGGGGCATAAACAAACAATCAATCCAAACAAAACTAATAATTGAGGAGAAATACAATTACGAAGAAAAATATAATATACAGAAAAACATTATTTTGTATTACAACGAAAACAGGATTGATTTTCAGATATTATTTGAAAAAACCGAATTAAACACCAAAGACATAACCACGGATTTTTCTCTGAATTTAATCGTCCCCGAAAGCGGTATAACCACATACAAAAAATACAGTGAAAAACAAGAGGAAAGCGAAATTCCTCACGGCAATTTAGAATATATAACAGTAAACCGCAAAGGCTCTTTTATGACGTTATATCCCGGCAAAAATCTTTCGACGGAGTACAAAAACAAATCTTTGAGTTTTACCGCGTCCAACATTTTTCAGCCTGCGAAGAATCATATAGATTTAAAGATATATCTGGAAAATTACAGAATTACGTAGGAGGGAACGACGGGGGATTGGAACGTTAGGGGGAACTTTTCAGGAAAGTTTCCCCCTAAAACCCCTNCAAACCTTTTTAATATTGGTGGCATAATGTTTGCGTTTTATTTGTTTTTTATATAATTTTGTTTGTCTGCGGACAAACAAAATAAAACAATTTCGCTCTGCAGCCCATTGTTTGCCATGTATCGTTTTTCTTTTGGTTACTTTTCTTTTTCCGCAAAAAGAAAAGTGACACGCGTCCCCGTTGCTTTGCATCGCGCGCTCTATTTTTTAGCCAAACGCCTGTCGGTTTTCGCGCTTGATTTGTTCAGACGCGCGAACGCTCCGTCCTGCGACATCAGTTTTTCGTAACTGCCTTTTTCTATGATAGAACCTTTGTCCATAACAAGGATTTGGTCCGCACTTATTATCGTTGAAAGACGGTGAGCTATGACGATAACGGTACGGCTTCCCGTAAGATTTTCTATCGCCTGCTGGATAAGAAGTTCCGTTTCCATATCGACTGATGATGTGGCTTCGTCGAGAATTAAGATGGGAGTGTTCCTCAAAACGGCGCGCGCTATTGATATACGCTGTTTTTGTCCGCCCGATAATCTCAATCCGCGCTCTCCTATAAGTGTGCTGTATCCGTGCGGCATTTGTTTTATGAAATCGTCGGCACANGCGATTTTCGCGGCTTCCTCTATCTGCTCCTGCGTCGCGTTTTTGACGCTGTACGCGATGTTTTCCGCTATCGTGCCGTTGAATAAAAATACGTCCTGTAAAACCATCGATATTTGAGAGCGTAAAGATTCTATCGTTACGTCTTTTATGTTTACGCCGTCTATTTTAATACTGCCGCTCTGCGGGTCGTAAAAACGCTCGATTAATGAAACAATCGTGGTTTTACCGACTCCCGTAGGTCCGACGACGGCAATCATATCACCGGGATTAGCCGTGAAAGATATGTTTTTTAAAACAGGTTCTTCTTTGTTGTAATAAAAAGAAACTTCGTCGAATTCTATTTTTCCTTCGCAGTTTTCAAGAACTTTCGGCTTCGGGATTTCCTGTATTTCTGATTCAGCATCCAAAACTTCGAATATCCTTGAAGCGCCCGCGTAAGCTATCTGAACATCTTCGAAAAGTCTGGATAAAACAGCGAGAGGCTGATAAAAAATACCGAGATACATAAGAAAACCGATAACTTCGTCAACAGTCATGTTTCCGCCCATAGCCAAATATCCGCCGATTCCCACGACTATTACGGTTCCCATAGATGTGAGAAGTTCAATACCCGGATGAAAAATAGCGTTGGCGTAATTCGCTTTGACGTTTACGTCAGCGTAATATTTGCATAATTCCTGCATTTTTAAAAGCTCCCTGTCCTCCTGTCCGAAAGCCTGTATTTCTTTCATGCCAGACAGGTTATCCTGCGTTGTCGCGTTGAGGTCGCCGAGAACCTCACGGTCAAGTTTGAAAAGCGGCGCGACTTTTTTTGAGAAGAACGTCCCGGCCCATATGACAAGAGGCACGGGAATCAGGGTTATCGCCGCGAGAATCGGGTTTATTGTGAAGATTAAAATAACAACGCCGATGATAATTATAAGGTTACTGATAAGGTCGGGGACGGCGTGAGCTATTAAAATATGCGCCTGACTCGCGTCGTTGAGCATGTGGCTCATGAGCTGACCGGTTTGTTTGTCCTGATAATATCTCATTGAGAGACGCTGTAATTTTTCGTATATCTTAGCCATAAGCTCGCCGACGAAAGTCCACGCGGCGACATGCCCGATGGCAAGACCGAGCCATCGACATACGGCTCTCAATATGTACGCTCCGACTAAAACGGCGGAGTATATAATCAAAATAGTTACGTTAATTTCTGTTTTTACGGCATTTGGGTCAATATCTCTGAAATTCATGAGTTCTTTTGTCAGTCTTTGAACAATCGCGGGGGTTACAAGATTGAGCAGGGATGCGCCGATAATTCCCAATATAGCGAAAAATATTGTTTTCCAGTGTTTTTTCGCCATAAGCATAAGTTTTACGGTAGGATTCATAAATTAACCTCGTTTTTTATTTTTTTGATATTATATTATAAGCTAATATCAAAATCATCCGTCGCCGCTTTTACCGCCGATATTATGTTTCCACTGCTCTATGTGATTTTTTATAGCCAAAAAACTTTTTTCACTCATAGTATGTTCCATTTTACAGGCGTCATTGACGGCTGTTTTCTGGTCTACCCCAAGGAAAATAAGCCATTCGGAGATAAGAGTGTGACGTTCATACATCGATTCCGCTATTTTTCTCCCGTCGTCCGTCAATTTTATATATCCGCCTGAATCTATTGTTATATAGCCTTTTTTACGTAAGTTTTTCATAGCGACGCTGACACTCGGTTTACTGTAATCAAGCTCGTTTACAATATCAATAGAGCGGACCTGATTCCCGCCGTGGCTTAGCATAAGAATCGTTTCAAGATAATTCTCGGTTGACTCGTACATTTTTATCGATTTCCCCCTTTCCGAAACAAAAAAATATTTTTAACTCAATATTGTATATTATAACACAAAAAACGTATTAAGCAAACAAATTTTAAAATAATTTTGTTAATTTTTCTAAATCTCTTGACAAAAAAGTTAGTCCGTGCTAACATAATATGCGGACGAAAGTTGGGTGAATACGAATTAAAAAAATAAGTTGGGAGATAATGTTATGCCTATAAAATTAACAGACGGGGAAATAAATAATAATTATTACGTGCGTAAAATAACTCTGCCTGTAAAAACAGCGAAACGTCTTGAAGCCTTGGGTATGACTTACGACACCGAAATATCCGTTTTAAACAAAAAGAAATCCGCGCTCATGATATCGGTCAGGGGAACGCGGTTCGCACTCGGAAAAGCGATTGCGCAGAATATAGATATAGAGAGCAAAGACAAAACAAAAGCCGGAGGTAAAATATCATGACCATAGGCTTTATCGGAAATCCGAACAGCGGAAAAACAACACTTTTCAATGCGTACACGGGGGCGCACCTTAAAGTCGCGAACTGGCCCGGCGTTACCGTCGAGAAAAAAGAAGGGGCGATGAAATACCACAATGAGACGTTTAAACTCGTGGATTTACCCGGAGCATACAGTCTTACGTCTTATACAATGGAAGAAATCGTCACACGTAATTATATTTTAAGCGGCGAGGTTGACGTTCTTATAAACGTCGTTGACGCGTCCGCGCTTGAAAGAAATTTATATCTGACATTACAGCTCATAGAACTCGGAACGCCTGTTGTTATGGCTTTAAACATGATGGATATAGTCGAGAAAAGGGGTATGGAAATCGACCTCCACAGACTTCCCGAAATGCTCGGTATACCCGTTATCCCCGTTTCTGCGGTAAAAAGACGAGGGCTTGATATTCTTATTCATGCCGCGTCGCACCATTCTAATATAAATCACGGTCATCATTTTGAATTCGCGCATATCGATTCGGACGGATTAAAACACAGGGAATATCCTTTTTATTATTCGGCCGATATAGAAAACAGAATATCAGCCGTTGTAAAAGAACTCAAAGAAAAATATCCCGATGCTGAAAATTACCGCTGGCACGCCGTGAAACTCCTTGAAAAAGACGAAGAAGTTATGAAAAATCATTCTGTTTCGCCCGAATTGGCAAACAGAAGTTATGAAACCGATATAACAAATCAAAAATATGAGTTTATAGAAACGGTGATAGAAGAAGTTTTGGTAAACAGGGAAAAATCGAAAGCGTTTACGGATAAAATTGACAGGGTTCTGACCGATAAATTTTTTGGACTGCCGATATTTCTTTTAATCATGGGATTTATATTTTTCCTTACTTTTTTGGTGGGTGACTGGATAAAAGGCTATTTTGAAATTCTCATAGAAAGCTTTTCGGGATTTCTCGACACTTCTCTCGCTTCGGTAGGAATAAACGAGGCTTTACACTCTCTTATTATAGACGGTATAATCGCGGGTGTCGGGGGAATACTTACGTTTTTGCCCAATATTTTTATATTGTTTCTCGCGCTCGCTTTTTTGGAGGACAGCGGATATATGTCAAGGGTCGCATATGCTATGGACGGTATAATGGGGAAAATAGGACTTTCGGGGAAAGCGTTTATACCCATGCTTNTGGGATTCGGCTGTTCNGTTCCCGCNGTTATGGCGACNCGCTCACTTGAAAGTATGAAACACCGTTTCAGGGCGATGCTTATAATACCGTTTATGTCATGCAGCGCGAAACTGCCGATATATATATTGTTCGCAGGGATGTTTTTCCCTGATAACGCGGCAGCGGCGGCGTTTTCAATGTATATTATAGGAGCGTTCACGGGACTTTTATCCGCGTTTATAATCCACAGGATAGATAAAAACAAAGAAGAAAACATGCTTTTGATAGAGCTTCCCGAATATAAAATACCGAGTATGCGGACTGTATTTATATATGTATGGGATAAAATAAAAGATTATTTATCGAGGGCGGGGACTGTGATATTTGCCGCGTCGGTTATAATATGGGTTGTGATGAATTTCGGATTTTCGGGATATACCGAGGATATAAGCCAAAGTTTCGGGGCAGTGCTTGGAAAATATCTCGTGCCTGTACTCGCGCCTGTCGGACTTGGATTCTGGCAGGCAGGCGTCGCGCTTATCGCTGGACTTGGGGCAAAAGAGATTGTCGCGGCGAGTTTCGCGATTTTGTTCGGGATTGCGAATGTAACGTCTGACGGCGGAATGAATTTATTATCGGCGGAACTCGGAAATATAGGATTTGGAGCGTTGAACGCGTATTGTCTTATGATTTTTTCACTGTTGTATCCGCCGTGTATGGCGGCGTTGGGTGTGATAAAACGCGAATCGGGGAGCTGGAAAAAACTCTTGCTTATCATAGCGTTTCAGATAGGTATGGCATGGCTTATTTCTTTCGCAGTTTATCAAATAGGCTCGCTTATAATATAAGCAGGGAGATGAAATTTATATGTGGTCGATTATTTTAACCGTGATTATCGGGGTATTGATATTATTATATGTTGCATGGGTTATATATAAATCGGTAAAACGTGCGATAGAGGGGAAATCATGCTGCGGCTGCAGTGAAAACTGCGAGGATAAATGTAAACGGCGATAAAAAAGGAGTGGCATAAAAAATTTTATGAGTAAAACGTTTTTAATATCAGACATGCACTTCGGGCATAAAAAAATTATGACATATGAAAATCGCCCGTTCGCAAGTATAGAAAATATGGACGCGGCGATAATAAAAAATTGGAATAACACTGTTTCTAAAACAGATAAAATATTTATCGCCGGAGACGTGAGTTTTTACGGTAAAGACAAAACGGCGGAAATTATACAAAAACTCAACGGTAAAAAAATTCTCGTCAAAGGTAATCATGACGAACGGGGGAATAATTGGTGGGCTGACGTAGGATTTGATGAAGTATCAAATTATCCGATTATATATCGGGAGCGTTTTGTGATTCAGCATGAACCTCCGGAATATAATATCGAAACAACGCCGTATTTTTATATTTACGGGCATGTTCACGGAGACGAAAAATATAAAACAATCACACAAAAAACAGCTTGCGTCTGTGTTGAAAGATGGAATTATACTCCTGTTGAACTTGAAAAAATAATTGAATCGGCAAAATTTATCTAAAACAAAAAACACAGGATACGTGAAAAAAATTTCCGCGTATCTTTGACTTTTTCATGGATATGTTGTATAATGTAGAGGTAAAGGTTTAATTTGCAAAACGATTGGTTCTCAGTGCATTAACAAAAATTATAGGGCAACCTTATGTAATCGAAAAAATTGCGTGGTTGTTCTATAATTTTTTTAAAAATATGTTGACAAAACGGTTTTGTTGTGGTATAATTTATATTTGTAATATAAAAAGAAGCAGAACGCTCCGTTCTCACCATATACCGTTATTTTTTTGGTTTTATGGTTAATATCTTTTACAATACGGTTTACCGCAGGTTTTTCTTGTCGGTTATGTATGTGTATTTGGGCGGAGATTTGCGATTTCTTCGCTTTTTTTATTTGTTATATACTAAAATTGTTTTATTAATTTGGAGGTGCTTACCTATCAGTAGTACAAAGGAACTTTCTATCAACAATGAAATCAGAGCGGCTCAGGTCAGAGTCATTGACGACCTCGGCAATCAAGTCGGGGTTATTAAAACATCAGACGCGTTGAATATGGCGTTGGAAAGAGGGCTGGATTTAGTGGAGATTGCTCCCACAGCTCAGATTCCCGTGTGCCGAATCATGGATTACGGCAAATATAAATTCGAGAAAGCGAAAAAAGACAAAGAGGCTAAGAAAAAACAGAAACAAGTCATTGTTGAGACAAAGGAGATACAGCTTTCCCGCAATATAGACGTTCACGACTTCAACACAAGACTCAACCAAACCAAAAAGTTTATCGAAGCCGGAAACAAAGTCAAGGTGTCGCTTGAATTTAACAGGGGCAGAGAGATGGCTCATATGGAACTTGGGTATCAGATGATTGAAAAATTTGAGCAGGCTTGTCTTGATTTCTGTGTTGTGGAGAAAAGACCGGTACGCGAAGGGCGGCGTATATTCATGTTTATCGCCCCGAAAAAAGTTAAACCCGACGAAAAACCCAAAGTCGCGGTTAAACCCGAAAAACCCGCGGTGCAAGCGGAAGAAGTTAAAGAAATTAAAGAAGAAGCGAGAGTTTAGGATATTAACACTACTATTATAGTTTAATATAAATAATTTAAAGATTTAAAGAAAGGATGATTCAGAAATGGGCAACAAGATGAAAACCCACAAAGCTACGGCTAAACGTTTCAGCTTTACAAAAACAGGAAAAGTAAAACATGCCTGCCAAAACAGACGCCATCAGGTCAACCTCAAAGACAACAAGAGAATGAGGCATCTTAAAAAAGGCGCGTATCTTCATGATTCAAACGTTGAGGCAATAAAAAAATTAATGCCCTACGCGTAAGAAATGAAATTTTGTTTTTAAGATAGTCAATGTTTTCTAATATGTTAGTTAAGATTTTATATTTTTTAGGAGGAAAAATTTATGGCAAGAGTTAAAGGCGCCATCATGACGCGTAAAAGAAGAAATAAAACGTTAAAAGCCGCCAAAGGCTACTGGGGCGCGAAGTCAAAACATTTCAAGATGGCTAAACAGGCTGTCATGAAAAGCGGTAACTACGCTTATGTGGGCAGAAAACAGAAAAAAAGAGATTTCAGAGCTTTATGGATAACGAGAATATCGGCTCAGGCGAGAGTAAACGGTATAAATTATTCAAGATTTATGAACGGCTTGAAGAAATCCGGTATAACTTTAAACAGAAAAATGCTTTCGGAAATAGCGATTTCAGACAAAGCCGCGTTTGCAGCTCTGGTCGAGAAAGCGAAAGAGGCTCTTTAATTTTATATATTTTATGCGGGCGAAAATCACGGACAAACACGTGACATTCGCCCTTACGAATTATTTGGGGATTGTGTAACAATATATGAAAAGAAATTTTATATCGGGCAGAAATAACTCGTTTATAACCGAAACAGGTAAATTAAAGCAGAAAAAACACAGGAATAAAACCGGGCTTTTTTATGTTGAGGGGATAAAACTTTTCAGGGAAGTTTTAAATTCCGAATACAGAAAAAAGATAAAATATATAATCGCTGAGGAGAATATCGCGGACGATATTGAGGATATGCTTGGCGGGATTGATGAAATCGATGAAATCGACGAGATAACTGTTGTGACAAGTGAAGTTTATGCTAAAATAACCGACGAGGAAGCGTTTCAGGGGGTTATGTGCGTTATAGAGAAACCGGACGAGGAAACGGAATTGTCGTATGAAAAGCCGGTTATAATATTGTTTTCGGTGAGAGACCCCGGAAATGTGGGGACAATCATACGGACGGCGAACGCTGTGTGTGATGTTGATATAATATTATCGAGCGACTGCGCGGACGTATATTCAAGTAAAACGCAGAGAGCCGCAATGGGCGCGGTTTTTCGTCAGAATATAAAAACGAGTGAAAATATAGAAAAAGATATTGCAAATCTTAAAAAAAACGGATATAATATATTTGCGACGTATTTGGACAAAAATTCAAAAACGATAGACGAAGTTGAGTTTAACTCAAAAACAGCGGTTGTATTCGGAAACGAGGGCAACGGTCTAAACGATGAAATCGTGAGATTATGCGACGAAAAAATGATTATTCCGATAAATAAAAACAGCGAATCTTTGAATGTTTCGGTCGCGGCGGGGATTGTTTTGTGGGAAATGCGAAAAAATAAAAATAATAAAAAAGATAAAAAGGATTAACGGGTAAAACGAGTTTTACGAAAACGGGGGAATAAAATTATGCCTGATAATTTGTATTATATATGGCTGGCGAACGCCTGCGGAGCGGGCAGCGTATTACCGCAGAAACTTCTCGGAGTTTTTGAAACTGCGGAAAATATATACGCGGCAAAAAAAGACGAAATGGAAGAAAAATGCGATTTTGAGATAGANGACGGTATANTNGNAAGANTGCAAAATAAANATACGGGTGATTGTGAAAAAATTCTTGAATTTTGCGCAAAAAACAATGTGTCCGTACTGAACTGCGACAGTAATCTATATCCTAAACGGCTCAGAAATATCAGAGCTTTCCCCGTTGTTTTATATTACAAAGGTTATCTGCCTGATATAGACGATAATTTATGCGTCGCTATGGTCGGCACAAGAAAAATGACGGATTACGGGAAACATACGGCATATGAACTTGCGAGGGAACTCGCCTCATGCGGGGCAATGATAGTCAGCGGTATGGCTGAGGGTATAGATTCGGCATCGCACAAAGGCTGTCTTATCGCGGGAGGTTTTACAATCGCGGTTTTCGGCTGCGGTATAGACAGGGTATATCCTTACGAAAATAAAGCTCTGATGGAAAAAATCATAGAAAAAGGGCTTGTAATGACGGAATATCCTCCCGGAACGGAACCGAAAGGGTTTCACTTTCCTGTCAGAAACAGGATAATAAGCGGATTGTCGCAGGCTGTCCTCGTAGTTGAGGCGGATTTTAAAAGCGGCGCGCTTATCACCGCGAAAACGGCGTTGTTTCAGGGACGTGAATTATATGCGGTACCGGGGAATATAGATTCGTACAACAGCAGGGGAGCGAACAGTTTATTAAAAGAACAAGCGGGAATAGTGACGGAAGCGTATGATATTTTATCGGAATACGAGCATCTTTACAGTCACAGAATAAATACCGAAAAAAGCAGGTATTACAAAAACAAGGCGAATTATCAGTTGAAAAATAAAGAGAATAAAAAAGATAAGACGTATAATAAAGACGTTGTAAACAGATTGTCAAATAAAATTAAAACACAGAACGAAAATAATACAGAGGAAATATGTGAAAATAAAAATAAAATCACGGAAAACAGACCGGAAGTAAGCCTTTCGGAAAAATTGTCCGCGCTGAAAATAATTTTAAGCGATGCGGAACTTAAAGTTTTTGAGGTGTTTCACGAAAAAAGAGACGAAAAAATTCTCGCGAACAATATAGACACCGATATGTCCATATCCGAAGTTATGAACACCTTGACTTTCCTCGAATTATACGGGATAATAACATCTCTCCCGGGAGATTATTATAAAATAAGCGACAGTTTTATGAGTCTTTAAAACATAATGTCAAAAATCAAATTGCAAATATAAATTGTTAATTCAGTTAATTATTATAATTTTAATTTAATATACACGCACAACGGAGGGATTTTCACATAGTGAAGAATATAGTTATAATGGAATCGCCCGCAAAGGCGAACACCGTAAAAGGTTATCTCGGAAGCAATTATAAAGTTATAGCGTCGAAAGGACACGTGAGGGATTTACCCAAAAGTAAACTCGGAGTTGACGTAAACGATAAATTTAAAGCGCAGTATATAAATATAAGGGGAAAAAGCGATTTTCTCAAAGAATTGAAAAAAGAAGCGAAAAGCGCGGACAATGTATATATCGCGACAGACCCTGACCGTGAGGGTGAAGCCATAGCCTGGCATATCGCCACGGCTTTGGGCGTTAATTCTGACAAAGCGAAAAGAGTTGCGTTTAACGAGATAACAAAATCCGCGGTGAAAAACGGTATAAAAAGCCCACGCGCGATAGATATGAACGTCGTTGACGCTCAGCAGGCGCGAAGAATAATTGACAGACTTGTCGGTTATCAGATTAGCCCGTTTTTGTGGAAAAACGTCAAAAGCGGATTGTCCGCCGGACGCGTGCAGTCCGTCGCGACGCGGCTTATCGTTGACAGGGAAGAAGAAATACGCAATTTTATACCTGAGGAATATTGGAATATCACCGCCGATTTGTTTAATTCGCAGAATAAAAATTTCGACGCTAAATTTTACGGCGACGAAAAAGGCAGGATTAATCTGACAAACGGAGAAGATACGGATAAGATTTTGAAAAATCTTGAAAATGCCGATTATACGGTTAAGAATATAAAAAAAGGCGTGAGATACAAACACCCCGCCGCTCCGTTTATAACGTCAACACTTTTACAGGAAGCGAATAAAAAATTTAATTTCCAGTCGAGCAGAACAATGAAAGCCGCGCAGGAACTTTACGAGGGGATAAATCTCGGCACGCAAAAAGGCGGAGTAACGGGGCTTATAACATATATGAGAACGGATTCCATGAGAATATCAGCCGAAGCGAGGGAGAGCGCGAAAGAGTATATAATAGATAAATACGGGGAAAAATTTTATCCCGAAACTCAGAGGGAATATAAAACCGACAAAAACGCGCAGGACGCTCACGAGGCGATACGTCCCACTCATATGAAAGATTACGACCCCGAAACCATAAAAAAATCGTTGAGTCCTGACCAGTATAAAATATATAAATTGATATGGGAAAGATTTCTGGCGAGCCAGATTCAGTCCGCCGTTCTGGATACCGTAAACGCGGATATATACGCTAACGGATATATTTTCAAAGCGTCGGGATATACGATAAAATTTCCCGGTTATCTGGCTGTTTATGAAGAAACAATCGACGAGAGTGATAAAAAAGACGATAAAGATAATTTTGACAATTTCGACGACAAAGAGAAAAAACTCCCCGAATTAAACGAGGGTGAAAAACTCGGATTAAATAAACTCACGCCTAAACAGAATTTCACACAGCCGCCGTACAGGTATACGGAAGCTACGCTTATAAAAAATCTCAAAGAACAGGGTATAGGCAGACCGAGTACGTATGCCCCGACGCTTACGACGATATTACAGAGGGGATATGTGGAACGCGACGGGAAATCATTAAAACCCACGGCATTGGGTGAGATTACAACAAACGTCATGAAAAATAATTTTCATGATATAGTAAATTATGGTTTTACCGCTAAAATGGAGGAGGATTTCGACGAAATAGAGGACGGGAAAATCGACTATATAAGCGTACTCGACAAATTTTACGGCGATTTCAAAAAAAGTCTCGATGAAGCCGAGGTTAATATAGGTAAAGAAGAAATAGTTGTTCCCGACGCGGAAATAGATTATTTATGTGAAAACTGCGGTAAAAAACTGGTGATAAAAAACGGCAGATTCGGGAAGTTCGCGGCGTGTCCGAGTTATCCCGAATGTAAATTCACGATGAGACTTGACAAAAGCGGCAATGTTATAAAAAGAGAAGAAAACGCAGAAGTGCAGAAAACCGACATAAAATGTGATTTATGCGGTGAATATATGGTGATAAGAAAAGGCAGATTCGGGAGTTTTTACGCATGTTCGAATTATCCGAAATGTAAGAATACAAAGCCGATAAATGTTGAGGTCGCAGACGCGGCGTGTCCGGTATGCGGCTCAAAAATACTGAAAAAACGCGGCAAAAACAAGATGTATTTTTACAGTTGTGAAAAATATCCCGAATGTAAATTTTCCGTATGGGATATGCCTGTAAAAGAAAAATGCCCGAAATGTGATTCGCTGATGCTGCACAAAAAAGGCAAGGATTTTGTGTACTGCTATGACAAAACCTGCGGTTATCAGGAAAAACGCGAGGTTCAAGAAAAGGCTGAGGATAAGGAATAATCGAACAGGGGAAACTTGGTTCTTCGAAAAATCTATGGTATCCCTAATTTTCGGTATTATTGGGAGTTGAAATATGCATGAAAAAAAATATCAAATATTTATTAGTTCGACATATGAAGATTTAAAAGACGAACGCGAAGCGGCAATTAAAACAATATTAAGTCTTGACCATATTCCTATAGGTATGGAAATGTTTAATGCAGGTGATGAAGAACAGTGGGAAATAATAAGAAGAACGATAGATACATCCGACTATTATGTTGTAATAATTGGATTTCGTTATGGTTCAATTGCTCTCGATGGAATAAGTTACACTGAAAAGGAATATGATTATGCATTAAAAAGTGGGATTCCTATTTTGGCTTTTATAAAAGATGAAAATGCCCCGTCAATTCCAAGCCAAAGAGAAGATTCGACAGTATTAAATAATAGCTTAATAGCTTTTAAGAAAAAAGTCAAGAAAAAAATTTTGAAATTTTGGGTTGATAAAGGGGATTTTACAACCCAGTTATCTACTTCGTTACAAGCCGAGATAAAACGTAATCCCAGAACTGGATGGATTCCCGATATTTGGGGAATTAATGAAAATAATGATATTACTATTGAAGAATTTTTTCAAATAAGTTATGATGGTAAATTCACACAGTCGTATGTTAGGCTGAAAAAAAATCCATTAATAAAAAATAAAGAATTGTTTACTATTGAAGATGATGAAGAAAATTATATTGCTACTATCGCTATAACAAACGCGAAAAAAGATGAATCAATAGAAGCAAAAGTGATTAATATTGATAGGCAATATAATAGTTACATAATGCAAAATGATAAAGAGTTTATTTCACGCCTTAGCATCAAGCCGGGAATAAAAAATGAATTTATACAATTTACTCAACCACAAAATAATCCATTTTTCCCACGCAAATAAAAATTTCGGAGGAACAAAAAAATTATAGATAGTGTAAATATTATAGGAGCGGGACTTGCGGGCTGCGAAGCTGCTTGGCAGCTTGCTTTACGCGGAGTTAAAGTGAACCTGTTTGAGATGAAACCGGTCAGATTTTCGCCCGCACATTCAAATAAAAATTTCGCGGAGCTTGTCTGCTCCAATTCATTCAAGGCGCAAAATATCGAAAACGCGACGGGACTTTTGAAAAAAGAGCTTGAAATCGGGGGCAGTCTCATAATTGAGGCGGCTTATAAAACACAGGTTCCCGCAGGCGGCGCACTGGCGGTTGAC
>JGI994J12354_10001264_pt1 | contig 25495 bp, 16 predicted proteins | sample IntmicLarv3ML3BL_FD_12354 | JGI IMG/M metagenome (IMG submission 12354)
AGATTCGTCATATCAACGAATCAACTTAGTTCCCGCGATGTTTTTATTTGCAGACTAACATGATTGTACCCTTTCTATATATTTAAGGGTTAGTACTTGATTATCGAGGGCAAATATAATCATTTTTTCAAAAGCACAAATAAATGTTTAATAAAAATAGCTTCTATGTTTGCATAACAAAGGTGAGAATTAAAGAAAAAAGATGTAACTTTGTCATGTTAATCAAGCACTCTTAACAGGTGAATATCGTCAGAATCACCTGAATTTGTAATTATTGAAAAAATTTAAACAGTTTCTAAATTATAAAAAATGAACCGCAAATGTACATTAATTATTGCCTCTTTATTAGCGGCGATATCTATTTCTTCTCAAGTGTCTTATGGATTCAGAGGACCTGAGCGCAATGGGTTTTACCCTGAAACAGGGTTGTTAAAAACATGGCCTGCAGAAGGTTTGCAAATGATATGGGAAATCACTGAAATTGGAAAGGGGTACTCCGGTCCCGTGATTGTGAACGATCGATTATATATCACGGGATTAAACGAAGACGGGGATCAAGAGATGTTTTTTGCTTACACCATGACCGGAGAAAAAATCTATGAAACTGTATATGGAAAGGCATGGGTCAAGTCATATCCCGAAGTTCGTGTAACTCCTACCATTGTAGAAAATAGAGCGTATGTTGTCAGCGGTATCGGAGAATTAATATGCATCAATATAGTTAATGGTGAAATTATGTGGAAAGTGGACGGTACTTCTCTCGGAATTATATACGCCTCGTGGGGTGTTTCCGAATGTCCGCTGGTATTCGACAATAAAGTAATCTTTACGCCCTGCGGAAACACCACTACCATGATGGCTCTGAATGCTGCGACAGGTGAAATTATTTGGAAAACCGAATCCTTGGGTGACCCGACCAATTATGCCTCACCGATCCTGATAACACATAACGGAAAAAAACAGATTATCGGTGTAACAGGAAAAAATATCATTGGTGTGAACCCCGAAACAGGAAAAATAGAATGGAAGTTTGACGAATGGGGCAGGGAATACCGTAAAAAAACTATGCCTGATGCACCGCTGCGCAGTGAAGAAAGTACAGCTCCAAACTCACCACTGTATAGTAATGGAAGAATATATCTTTCGTGTGGTTACGATTTTGGTTCTGTCATGCTACAGTTGAATGGAGATGCAACGGCTGTAAGCGTGGTATGGCGCAATAATGACATGGATACCCATCATGGAGGCTTGGTGCTGGTAAACGGTACGATCTACGGCACAAACTGGATTACTAACACACAAGGCAATTGGATGGCAGTAGATTGGAACAGTGGCGTCACAAAGTACGACACAAAATGGGACAATAATGGGAAGGGGTCTATCATTACTGCCGAAAACTTGCTCTATTGTTACGATGAGCGCCGCGGAACGCTTGCTTTGGTAAAACCCAACCCGGAAAAATTTGAAGTGATAAGCGAATTTTGCATTACCAAAGGGGAAGGCCCACATTGGGCACACCCTGTGATTGACAAAGGTATTCTTTACATTCGACATGGGAGCGTTTTGATGGCATATCGTATCAAAGAATGAAGGAATTGCTAATCGTATTTGCTCCTCCCATTCCCATATTAATAAATTTCTTTGCTTGTTAGAGAGCTTAATCCTAATACGACAGGTGTTGATTTATACCCGATACCCATTCTGTCGATACCCATATCAATGAGTTTAAAGAAATGCTCCTGTGTACGGATTCCGCCGGAGCCTTTTATCTTTGCTCTTCCTTGTGCTACATTCATCATAGCCTGTATTACTTCGACTGTAGCCCCGTCGTTTTTACCGCCCGTAAAAAATCCGGTAGACGTTTTCACAAAATCGGTGCCCGCCTTTATCGCGACTTCTGTTGCTTTTATAATCTCATCAAGGGAAAGAGCATCAGTTTCGAAAATAACTTTTACTTCCGTGCCGTATTTATGGCATGTATCACAAACCGCTTTAATATCATCTTCTACATCCTTCCACATACCGCTTTTTATCCAACCATAATTGGCAACAATATCAAGTTCAAAAATATCTCCGCTTTTACAATATTCTTCTGCTTGCAAAACTTTTGATTTAGTAGTCGATAAGCCAAACGGAAAATCGCATACAACGCAAATCTTTGTTTCTGTTCCTTTACATAGTTCTCTTGCTATCGGTAAAGATGCGGGATTGATACAAACTGTTTTACATCCATAATCGATACCTTCCCGGATGTATTTCCTTATTTCCTCCTGAGTAAATTCAGGTTTCAATACCGACTGGTCAATATATGATGCCAGTTCTTTTACACTCATTTCGTTCGCTTTTTTTGATGGCTCCATTATAAATATGATTTATAATTAATAACTTATATTTCCTTTGGCAATTAACCAAGTGTTTGGGTCTTCAGTGTTTCCATCTTTCAGAATAGGAATGGGCATTAAATTTTCACCGTCTTTGCTTTCATTATCAATGATTACGTTCTTTAAAATGGGCGTATCTTACTGTTTTTTTTCCGGTGGGACAATTTTGTAGCCGTTTTTTATGATGAAACGAATTGCTTCAATTGCCGTGCGACGGTCATATTCCTTTTCGTTTTCCGGCAATTCTTCATATGGTACGAGGCAGGGGTGCAATTTTTTTTCGTCATCACGTGTCTTTCCGTATTTCCAACCTTCGGCGAAACGTTGTTTAGACCACACTTCGTGGGTGTTTTTGGCAAACTGTTCGGTCATATCTGCCAATTCAGACGGTAAAGTCACCATACTTGTGTCTAATGGTTTCGGGCTGTAGTTTTTTTTCATTTATCTTGATTGATTAATAGTTTTATCAGTAAATTAATTACATCATAGTCTTTGGTTTTTTGGTTTTCCGGTAGTTTTTGCCAAGGAATCAAACAATCTCGCCGTTTAAATTCATTATCATTTATTTCTCCGAAAGTCCAACCATTGCCATATTTTTCAATCATCCAACGGCGGTGCTCAATTATTGCAAGTGTTTCTTCCTGCTCTTTTGTAAGTGAAGTATCCTTTACATCATTAAATTTTTTACCGAATGCAATATATACTTTCACATAATTATCCAGAATCTGGTTTCTGTTAGATTGCTTGAAGTGTCCTGACAATTCTTCCCATCTCACATTCATATCATAAATCTCATTCCAGAAATAGTGTACCTCTTTTGCCTTTTCTTCTATATTCATGTCCAAATCAAAAACATAATTGGCAATTTGTTCGAAAAGNTTGATTATAAATATCCTCTTTTTCGTTAATTCAACTTTTAAAACATCACTTATTGTGTCAGATTCATTGCAGAAAACATGAATATTCGGTTCGTTTTTACACAGGAGATAACGAATAGAAATGGCATTTTTGATTGCCTCAGTTTGATTTTCTATACAGATTAATATAGATGCGTATTGTTTTTTTGCATTTATTTCACTTAAGAAATTTATTTCCGCAAATTCTCGCAAATAAGTGTATTTTTTTTCGAATAACCGTATTTTTTCTTTGTTTTCCTCTATTACGGAAAATTTAAAAACTTCCCTTTTCATCGTAAGGCATTGTGCTAAATTAAACAAAGCAATTTCAGTTTTTTCCGTTAATCCGATTATCAGAATTTCCGGTTGAGTTTCTATCTTTGAAGGTAAAATTTCGGAAATGCCGTTAGAGATGCCGTATTTTATCCCTAATTCATTAATATTGAACGGGATACAATCTATGGATGTGCTTGTGTTTTTAAACATAGCAGTTTCTTCCAGAATGGATTTTAATTTATAATCGTTGATTAAAATGAAACATTTCAGCGGTTCCGGTCTGTTTTTCAATGATGAAGATATTGTTTGTGCTGTTTTTATATTCTTTTTATCATTGTTAATTATAATATAAACACGTCGTGCTTTATTGATTTTGGCCTTCTGTAAAAAATCTTTGCCGGAAAGGTCGCCTATAAGCAACTTTATTCCTTTTGTATTTAATTCTTTGGCATATTTGTTGGTTTCTTCTGCAAGAACAATGATCTTTTTGTCTTTAAATTTTTCCGTTAAACTGATAGTTATTTTGTTAAGTCCGCAAACAATGACGTGGTTATTTAGTTGTCTTATTTTTATGCTTGTCCAAAATTCTTCAAAAACTTTCAATATAATAGCACCGGAAACCATTAAAAATACAATAAAGGCTGTCCAACGAGATATTTCCAGCCATACATTTATCTTCGCATTGAATTGAAAAGCGTGATTTAGCAGAAAAAACCTGCCGGTCTCGTAAAACCCCGAGAAGTATCCCAAACCTTCATTATAATAACCTGTAATTCCTGAAAACACACAAATAATCGAGAGTGCAACCAATATTTCGGCAAAATACCGAATCAAAATTTTTTTTATGTTTATCATGTTTTTTTATAATTAGAAAAGGTTTTACCGGCAACAAAAATACTAAACATTTGAGATACAGCAAAATTATATCTTAAATAAATTAATCGCATTTTTTATTGAAGGAAAAGCAAGAGAGAGCGGTTACCTATGATGATGCATGAATTACCTCTAATTGTTACTTATAAACACCAATCATACCTTGCGATGTTATGGTTTCAGCGCTGATGGCAAAATTTATTGCTCGACTGTTGTTATAAAACCGAATCTTGGACATACCCGTGCTATCGGTAGTAACCATCGGATTCCAGTATAATGTGCGACGATAGTCGGGGTCATGCGGTAATTCCGAATAGTTGGGGCTGTAAAATTCACTTGCAGTACGGAATCCTTCCAACCATGTTTTTCGCACCCCTTTAGCTCCCTGAACAGGAATTTCACCTTCGGGATATGTTTCAATAAATACGGCACAGCTTATGTACTTGTCAACAATTTCAAATGGACTTCTCTTGTCTCGGGGTTCGAGTTCAATATATTGAGCGATTTGAGATTTTATTTCATTAATATATATAGACTTTATGTTGTTTATGTTAATCATCCTATATTCAGTAATACCCCCCATAGACCACACGACAGGTTTGTAATCAATTACAACCAGCACTTGCTTGATTTTATAATACAATAAACTAATAGTGTTAAAGTGGTTGAGAAAAAAATCCTCATTTATATTAACGATTAGGTCATCTATATTACTTCCGATATCTCTCCCCCTGTCATAGAGGTTATCATATTCAGTGGCTGCATCATAAAAGGCTATCGATGTCGAACGGTTTCGGTAAATATCCTGCTCCTTTGTTCTTTTTTTGGCTGTAACTACTACTTCCTCCAGTTGCTGTATTTTCTCGGTAATGCCCAATTTGGCTAATGAATCCTGATAAGCAATAAGAAAGGACTCATAATCTTCCATCATATTGTCATCGTCAGGTATTTCATCGTCATTCAATACGTTTTTGTCTTCGGCTATACTTACTTGCAAATCTGCATACTTGTATCTCTTAGGTTCAGGGCTGAAAATTCTGTCCAAAAGTATTTGGTAGGATTTTTGCTTCCCCTTTTCGGATACCGACAGTATCATGTTCCATCTTCCGTATAAATCTGTCACAAAAGAAAAACGACCTTGCTCGTCCGTTGTGAAAGAATCAAAAAAGCTTTTATCAAACTTGTTATTATCTGCCTTATTCGCTAATAACATATCTACCTTGACATCCGGTTTCGGAACTTGCTTTCCCCAAAAACTATTATTTATTATCTGCCCATTGGTCTCAATTCCCTGTTCAGGAAGATGAGTCAGTTCGAATGGTTCAACTCCGGTCATCCGGTTCCATGAATAACGTCGCCAACCTTGCACCATCAACAGCACATCAAGCGCAGAGCGATGTGTATCATCCTCTTTTTCGAAATAATAATCAGCATTGCGGACATAACCTTTGATTTCAGACATCAGCAAAAGGTCTGTTAAAATATTATGTTTATGCTCAACCTCGTTCGATCCGTCTTTGACCGACAGTGAAAAAGTAGCACTCACCGGATTAGCATCCCCGTCAGTTACCGAGATATCCAGATCAACCTGTTCAAAAGGCATGTAAGCCGGTTTATTAGTTTTTACATTTATGTCCAGCAAAGCTAAATGTTTACTGGAAAAAATCAGCCGGTCGCAAAGATTATCCCCGTTGCTGTTGAACAATACGATTTGTGAAACTCCCGAAGACAATTTTGATTTATCAATTTTAAAACTGACAACATTTTCATCAATCAATATGCCCAAACAATTTTGCAGTTTTCCTCCGCTTAAAACCGCTAAGCCAAGAAATTCGGAAGATGTATTACTGTTTTTTCTTAAGATGATAACCATGCTGTCCGGGTCTGTCAGGTTATCTACTTCCATTGTCACGCCCTGCGGCAAACCCTCGGGCATATCAAACCGGTATTTTTTGCCGTCATATTCGACTTCGGCAACATCATTTTTTTTATTGTCGGTGGGTGTGTAGGTAAATACGCCTTTCCCTTCATGTAATGTAGTGATGGAACATAATTCCTGTTTGGCGGCATTCATCACTGTACCGCTGACGTCTATCGGGTTTCCGACCTCGTCTGTAGCCTCAAAAGCAACACGCGATGCAACGCCCTGAATCAAATTGCCTCCTTCGGGGAAAAAACGCAAATTTACTTTCTTTTCTTTGAGCGGCCTTTCCCTTTTCATCGGATAATTACCCGTGCCCCAGCGCCCGTAGCTCATCATTTTTTTCTCTTCATAGCTGCCTTCTGCTTTTGGTTTGTCGAAAACAGGCAATAACCGTGAGAAAATAACGTCGTCGCCGAAATTCAACATATATTTGGTATAGGCGCGCACTTCGTAAAAGCCCGAATAAAAAGGAAGACGTGTCAATAAAAAATCACCGTGACACTCACCATTTTCAATTTTCAATATCTGTTTTTCAAGGATTTCGCCGCCCGGATTCAGCAGTTCGACATACAGGGTTTTGCTTAAATTGCTTAAAGAAAGGTGCCCCGAAACAATGTAACACTTAAACCAAATATGATCGCCTTGATAATAAGATGTGTTATCGAAATGCAGGTAAATTTTTTCCTGAGGGATTTTTTTCGAAAAATCTTGAAGCGTTTGCATATAAGGATATAACTTACTTAACTCGCTATCAAGATCCTGTCCGAGCGCAGTATATCCTATTAATAATAAAGCAATAACTGTAAATTGAATCTTTTTAATCCTTTTCATGCGACTAATAATTACTAATGTTTCGCACTTCTTTATAAAACATTGACAAAATTATAGAATAAAATAAGAAATGCATAATTTTTATCTATCTATTAAACTCCGAAAAGAGATCCAGACCTTCACGATAATAACCGGTAACTTATAGAAATCAAACGTTTTATACCGGCAACAAAAATACTGAACATTTGAGATAGAACAAAATTATATTTTTATATTAATTTATTCATTTTGTTAATGAAAGAAAAGCAAGATAGGAATATAGTATTTATATTTTCGCGCAGAATTTATTTTAAATAATATAAAAACCTATAAATCAATAGAATATAAATATCTTGCGGTTCTACATGAAAATAAAATTGCCAATAATTTTTGTGGTTTCAAAAATATGTTTAACTTTGTATTAATAAAAAACAACAAAGGCTTTTCCGGGAAGGGTTAACTTGTGAGTTGGCCCAAAACCAGACACATAATATAATAAAGCATTTCAAGATATCATCAGGCATAAACTACTCTCAGAGGCAGGTTGTAAATGATGACAACGAAGTGCCGAAAACGTAGATAGACCTTTATTAATATGTTAACAATTAAACTAAAAGATTATGAAAACACGACCACCTTAATGAAAACCCATTAGAGAGAAATACTGGCGTATTTCCTCGTGTAAAAAAAGTCAGCCTGTCTGACGACAAGTATCAATAAACTTTTTTTTTAACCTAAGAACATTACAAAGTTATGATAAATAAATCTAATAATCAAAATCTTCGGAATGTAAATAATCTTTTTACTATTCTGAAAAAAATACCATTGTATATGAAACTTACAGTATTACTATTATGTTTTTCCTTTTGTTATGTAAATGCGGCAGAGACAATTCCATCATTGAATGTTGAGAATCAGTCAACTCAGCAAAACGGCAAAAGGATAAGTGGAGTTGTTCTTGACGAAACTGGTGAACCGGTTATTGGAGCAAATATTGTGGAAAAAGGCACTACGAACGGTATCTCAACCGGTGTTGACGGTGATTTTACCCTGTCGGTGCAACAAAATGCTGTTTTACAGATCTCTTATATCGGTTATCACTCGCAGGAAATTACTGTGGGAAACCAAACAAGTTTTCGCATAACTCTTATCGAGGATACAAAAATACTTGAAGAAGTAGTTGTTGTTGCCTACGGTACGCAGAAGGCACGTAACGTGACAGGGTCATTGAGTAAGCTTAATACCGAGGAAATGGCCGATATGCCTGTAACGAATATTGGACAAAAGTTACAAGGTAAATTCTCGGGAGTTCAGATATATCAGGCTAACGGTGAGCCTAATGCAGGTTTAGCGATTCGTGTCCGTGGTCAGGCGTCATTATCGGGAGCACAAAGCCCGTTATATGTTATTGACGGATTTGCCGGAGGTACTTCGCTTACAGATTTAAGTCCGGATGAAATTGAAAATATTACTATTCTTAAAGATGCTGCATCTACCGCGTTGTACGGTTCACGTGCAGCAAACGGTGTTATTATGATTACAACAAAACGAGCTGCGGAAGGAAAAACAAACATCGAATTTTCTTCAAATATTGGTATTAACCATGTTACGGATAGAGGAAAACCACCTGTAATGAATGCTCGTGAATTTTCACAGTTCATGTATGAGTTGTATGAAGATAAAGCGATTTATGAAGGTTATACCGGAGGTATTCCTGCAGAGTATCAGAATTATGCATCAAAATCTAACGGAACAGACTGGTTTGATGTTTTACTAAGGGATGCTGTCACACAAAATTACAACTTGTCTCTAACCACAGGTACACCCAAAGTAAGGTCTGCTGTCAGTCTTTCATATATGAAAAATGAAGGTGTGATTATCGAAAACTACTCAGAACGTTTCAATGTGCGTGCGAATAACGTTTATAAAGCTAATGATAAAATTACATTCGGCCTTAACCTGTCAGGTTCTTATCGATTGGGCAATATTACCGAATCATTGGGACAAGGCCGTAATATCATCGGTTCCGCATTCCTGATGGACCCGCAGTTGCAATACAAAAATGCTGATGGTACTTATCCTATTGCATATACACAGCCCGGTATGTTTGCAAACCCCAACTTTTATGTAGTTTTGAAAGAACAAAAATATCCGCAAAAAATATTTAGGGGAACTGCTCAGGCATATATGGATGTAGAAATAATAAAAGGTTTGAATTACAAAATTTCAGCTAATGCAGAGTTGTCAAATAATTTCCAGGAAAGATGGGTACCGTCAATCGCAAATGGAGCTATGTTTAGCGCACCTCCAAATCCTGCTACAGGATGGCACCAGAATACAAATGGTCGGAACTGGCTTATTGAAAATATGCTAACATACAAAAAAACTTTTGCCGAAAAGCATAATTTAGATCTGATGGCCGGTTATACTACGCAAAAAACATGGAATGACAGGGCAAGAATAGATGCGAGCAATTTTCCTGATGATGAAGTTGCTTGGTGGGCAGCTGCTTCAAGCAGGACCGGTAGTACAAATAGCAGTTATAGCTATAGAAATGAATGGTCAATGATCTCATATCTCGGACGTCTTAATTATGATTTTGACGGTAAATATTTACTTGGATTAACATTTCGTAGAGATGGATGTTCTCGTTTCGGAGCTAATGTAAAATACGCGAACTTCCCTTCAGTATCGGCAGGATGGATTATTTCCGATGAATCATTCATGGAAGGTATTAAAGATATAAGTTATTTAAAACTGAGAGGAAGCTGGGGTGAAGTAGGTAACTTTGAAATAGGAAACTATGACTATTTAGCAACTGTATCTACTGCGAACTATGTATTTAATAATAGTATAGCACCCGGTAGATCAATAGGCAATCTCGGTAATAATGACCTGACTTGGGAAACAACAAAACAAACCGATATAGGTATTGACATAGGTTTGTTTAATGACCGTGTTTTCCTTGTTTACGACTACTACCTGAAAAATACCAAAGGTATGTTATATCAAGTTGAAATTCCACGTCAGTCCGGTTTTGAAAGAATTCGGTCAAATTTAGGACATTTAAGATTCTGGGGTCATGAATTCGGTATTGAAACAAAAAATTTGGTTGGCAAATTCAGATGGAGTACTGCTTTGAATTTAACTTTCAACAGAAATAAGGCTATTGCGTTAAGTACTAATAATACTCATATTGGAGGAAACGAAAACCAGCAGGATTATAACCGTACTGCAGTAGGAGAACCTCTCGGACAGTTTTACGGATACGTATACGACGGAGTTTTTATGAATGAAGCAGAGTTTCAGGCAGGACCTAAGCACGCATCGTCAATGGTAGGAACCGTAAGGATGAAAGACCTTAATGGTGATGGCATAATTGATTTCAGCGACCGCACATATATAGGCGATCCTAATCCGGATATGGTATTTGGTATCACAAATACATTCTCTTATAAAAATTTCGATGCGAGTATGGTTATGGCAGGCTCTATCGGTGGTGATATTCTTGACGGAACTTTGGAGTGGACTGAAAATCTTGACGGTGTATTTAATGTAACAAAGGAAACTGCTGAAAGATGGAGATCTCCTGAAAATCCGGGGAAAGGTAATATTCCAAGAACAAGAACAGGTACGACAGAGTTATTCCGTTACAATAATACAAGATGGGTATTCGACGGTTCTTATATTATGCTAAAGAATCTTTCTATAGGTTATACTTTCAAGCTAAAATCTAACCCTTATGTAAAAGGGGTTCGTGCTTATGTAAGCGGACAAAACCTGCTGACATTAACTAAATATCCGGGTATGAATCCGGAGGTAAGCGCTAGTGGAACAAATGGTTTGCAACAAGGTCGCGATTTGAGTTCATTTCCTATTGCAACTGTTTACTCATTTGGATTAAACATTAAATTTTAATACTTAAAATAATACAAATATGAAACGATTAATATTATTTTTCTTTATCGGAATGCTTGGTCTAAGTTCTTGTAGCGAAGATTTTTTGAAAGTTTATCCCGAAACATCAATTACAGCAGAGACATATTATAAAACACCGGCACATTTTGAACAAGCGGTAAATGCTACTTATGTGCGTCTAAGATCAATTTCTTTAAACGGTATAATAATGGATGAGATGCGTTCGGATAATGCATTTTATACTCAATATGCCGGAGACAGAGGTCCGTATCTGTCAACAGAGGTAATAGCATTGTTCTTGGATGATAATAATACCGGCAATTGGCTTTCAACTCGCTATAATGAGGTATATAACGGAATTTCCCGTGCTAATACTATTTTATCAAGATTAGATGGCTCTGAATTAACAGAAAATGAAAAGAGTAAAGTAAAAGCTGAAGCATTATTCCTGAGAGCTTTTTATTACTTCGATTTGGTAACACACTGGGGAGGAGTGCCTTTAATGCTTACTGAAGTAACAAGCGAAGCCGAATCTTTTGTAGCAAAATCTACTGCAGATGAGGTATACAATCAAATTCTGGCAGACGTCAATGAAGCAATTACAATAGGCTTGCCTGTTGCTTCAACATTTCCTCAGTCCGGACGTGCTACAATAGGAGCTGCCAAAATGCTGCGCGCTTATGCTTACATGTCAAAACCGACAAGAGAATATGCGAAAGCAGAACAAGACTTGAAAGATATTACTAATATGAACTATGGGCTGCTTGATGATTACGCAGAAGTATTTAGCCTTTCGAATAAGAACTCAAAAGAGTCGATATTTGAAGTACAGCATTTGGATGGAAACGTCGGTCATCAAAACACAATTCCATGGCGTCTTATACCTAAGTGCAGTAACTTGGTTTTAATGATGGGAGTTAATACAAATAATTACTCCGGTACGAGCGGCGGATGGACTGTTCCGACACAGGAAATGATAGATTCTTATGAAGCCGGTGACTTGCGTTTAAACGCTACTATAGCGGTTGCTGAAGGCACGGAAAATGCATCACAGCAGTTTACATTTGAATCACTGCAAGAGCCTAAAGGATATGTATGTCCCGAAGGTAAGGCATTTCATTATTTCACACGTAAATTTTACCATCCTCCTTATGCGTTCGGTTCACAGGCAGGAGATAACTTCCCGCTTTATCGCTATTCGGGAGCTTTGTTGTTATTGGCAGAATGTCTTGTTGAACAGGGTAAGGCCGGCGAGGCATTACCTTATGTTAATCAGGTAAGAGCAAGAGCAGGTCTTCCTGCATTGACCGAAGCAACCAAGAAGAATGTTTCTGATGAGATGCGCCATGAGCTTGCTTTCGAAAATCATCGCTGGACGGATCTTATCCGTACAGGGCAGGCTATTGAAGTAATGAATAAACATGGACAAGAAATGAAAAGTTTATATCCATTTATTCTTCCTGCTGCGTTCAATGTAACTCAGGAAAAACTTATATATCCGTTCCATTTCAGGGAATTGAATGTAAACAAAGAATTGGTACAGAATCCGGGATATTAATTATTTAATACTTAGAAATAATAATTGTAAAGGGGGCAAAATATGTTTTGCTCCCTTTATTTAACTTATACCATGTTATTATATGGAGAATGGTTCTTTCCTGCCATTGATTAAACCTTAAATAAAAAATACCATGAATAAAAAAAGACTACTGCTAACTGCCGTATGCGCCTTTATTTTCTCTATTACTACACAGGCGCAAATCACCCCCACAGGGCTTCGCTGCGAGCACTTATCAAACCCGTTAGGCGTTGATACACCGAATCCGCGCCTTGCATGGCAACTTCAAGATGACAGGTATGGCGCTCTTCAGCAGGCATACCGTATAGTGGTAGGAACAGATTCAATGTCTGTTCTTAACGGAACAGGTAGTATGTGGGATACAAAACGTATTTCATCTGATAACATGCTTGTATCTTATGCGGGAAATGCTATCGAGCCTTACACAAAATATTTCTGGCGCGTTGAGGTCTGGGATAAGGACAACGAAGTACGCCCCTCCGAGGTCGCTTCGTTCGAGTCCGGACTTATGAATATTAAAAACTGGAAAGGCACATGGATAAGCGACGGACACGAGTTGCAAGGACGAAGTATCCACGATAAATCGGCGCCTTATTTCAGAAAAGAGTTCGACGCTACGAAGAAAATCAAATCAGCGCTCGCCTATATTGCCGTGGCAGGATTATACGAATTGTATATCAATGGCGATAAAATAGGTAACCACAGACTTGATCCTATGTACACACGCTTTGATCGACGTAACCTGTACGTGACGTACGATGTTACCGCCGCGCTTCAAAACGGTAAGAACGCGATTGGTGTATTGCTTGGGAACGGATGGTATAACCATCAGTCTACGGCAGTATGGTACTTCGACCGCGCTCCGTGGCGTAACAGGCCGACATTTTGTCTCGACCTTCGAGTGACCTACGAGGATGGTACGGTTGAGACTATCGTTTCTGACAAAAGTTGGAAAACATCGCCAAGTCCGCTTATTTTTAATAGCATATACACCGCCGAACACTACGATGCGAGGCTTGAGCAACTGGGATGGAACAAAACGGGATTCAACGACTCCGAGTGGAAAAATATAATACTTCGTCCGGCTCCGTCACAAAACATCGTATCGCAACATCTACACCCCATACGTAATGTCCAAAAAATCCCTGTAAAATCGATGAGGAAAATTGACGATCATACATATTTCTTCGATCTGGGACAGAATATCTCCGGTGTCAGTGAATTTCGCGTAAAGGGAGAAGCAGGAACTGTCATAACCCTCGAACATGCAGAATTGCTGAAAGAAGACGGAAGCATAGACATGTCGAATATTGATGAACACTATCGCCCTTTAGACGACAGTGACCCGTTTCAGAAAGATATTTTTATCCTTAGCGGAAAAGGAGAAGATGTGTTTATGCCGAAATTCAATTACAAAGGATTCCAATATGTTGAAGTCAAATCGAGTAAACCTATCGAACTGACGGCAGATAATCTGACAGGATGGTTTATGCACAGCGACCTGCCGCCCACAGGTACATTCGAGACTTCGAATACGACAGTGAACAAAATATGGTCGGCCACAAATAACGCCTATCTGTCTAACTTTTTCGGTTATCCGACAGACTGTCCGCATCGCGAAAAAAACGGTTGGACAGGCGACGGGCATATCGCTATAGAAACAGCGCTTTATAACTTCGACGGGATTACGGTATACGAAAAATGGCTTGCCGACCATCGCGATGAACAGCAGCCGAACGGTGTATTGCCTGCCATAATACCTACAAGCGGCTGGGGATATCACTGGGCCAACGGACTCGACTGGACAAGTACAATCGCGATAATACCATGGGAGATATACCGTTTTTACGGTGACAGCCGTTTGCTCGAAGAGTGTTACGACAATATCAAACGCTATGTCGACTACGTGACGTTTCTGTATCCTGACGGACTGACCAATTGGGGATTAGGCGACTGGGTGCCGGTGAAATCTAGAACACCGGTCGAGTTTACATCGTCGATTTACTATTATGTAGATGCAACGATACTTGCAAATGCGGCAACGCTATTCGATCGACAGGATGATTTCCGTAAATATTCAGCCCTTGCCGAAAAAATCAAAAAGGCTGTAAACGATAAGTACCTGAATAAGGAAACCGGCATTTACGGTTCCGGTTTTCAGACGGAGTTAAGCTTTCCGCTTCAATGGGGAATAGTACCCGAAGAATACCGGCAAAAGGTGGCAGATAATCTGGCAAAAAGAGTTGTTGCCGACGGTAATCATATCGATGTAGGTTTGCTCGGCTCGAAAGCCATATTGAACGCTCTCAGCGAAAACGGCCATGCCGATCCTGCATATACGGTAGCTTCGCAAGAGACATATCCGTCATGGGGATACTGGATAACGAAAGGTGCAACAACGCTTTACGAAAATTGGAAAGTAGGCAGCGGAAATGACGCTTCGCTGAACCATATCATGTTCGGCGAGATAGGAGCATGGTTCTACAAAGCCATAGGCGGTATCAGAGTCGACCCGCAATCACCGGGATTTAAAAACATCCTGCTGAAACCGAACTTTGTGAAAAACCTTACTATGGCGAATGTAACTCATGATTCTCCGTATGGTACTATCGTATCCAAATGGGAAAGAAAAAAAGGACGCATATACTACGATGTAGTAGTGCCGGCAAACAGTACAGCCTCATTATATCTCCCTAACGGATACAGCCTTAACAAAGCTCAATTATCTAATGGAGAAAAAATAACCCTGAACGCATCCGGGAGCGTTTATGACCTGAAAGCCGGAAGTTATAAGTTGGAACTACGCCCAGGTAAATAAAAAATAATAAAATAACATGATGATTTGGAATAAATTAAGGTTGTTGTTTTTTTCTTGTTCTTCTTGATAGCCTTTCACTCATAGTACAAAATCCGGAGATATTGAGCAGATCATTTATTTCTCCTCCTGATAATGCGAAGCCGAGAGTCTATTGGTGGTGGCTTTTCAACAAGTTAGATAAGGAAGGTATTACCCGTGACCTGGAAGAATTTAAAGCGAAAGGTATCAGTGGCGTTAATCTGATCTGCACAGGCGGATGAACCATTGCCCGGCTTGGAATATCGGAGTCAGGAATAGTGGGAGTTTTTTCGCTTTGCAGTTAAGTAGCCAAGAGGACAGGTGTTGAGTTAGGTTTTAATTACTTGTATATTTTGTGAGTTGTAATTAGAATTAATAAAGATGTTTTATAACACGACATTTAATCATTTTGTTATATTTATTCTCGCTATATTTGCATAATAAAAAGTAAATGAATTTAATAATGAACAAAGATCCGCAAAACATATTTATTGAAATCTTGAATGAGTTAGGGATCAAACACACAAGATCATTTTCTGTTAAGTATTTTAATGAACATCCTCATAAGAATAATATGTATGGGATATCTAAAATGCTTTCGGACTATCATATTGAAAATGAAGGATTAAGGATTAATGATAAAAGTGGTGTTTTTTCTGAACTTGAACCACCTTTTATTGCTCAGAACACAGGGGATCTTGTGACCGTAACCAAGAATACCCCGGAAAAAGTGGAGTTTTTATGGCATAAAAAGCGTATTTCCGTTTTAACAGATGAGTTTATTAAACATTGGTCCGGAGTAGTTTTGTTGGTAGAATCGGATAAAGACTCCGGCGAACCCAATTATCAAGAGCATCGTAAACAAGATATCATATTCACTATAAAAAAAACCATCTTAGCACTAACTGTTATCCTTTTTTTGGGAATTGTAGGATTCTCAACAAAAGTATATATGTCTATTGGCTTTATGATTTCTTTATTAATCAATCTTTGTGGATTATATATCAGTTACCTTTTAGTATTAAAACAAATGAATGTGCAGAGCAGTTATGCCGATAAGATTTGTTCTTTGTTTGTTACTCAAAAAAGTTGTAATAATATATTGGAATCGGATGCTTCAAAGTTTTTAGGCATATTCAGTTGGAGTGAAATAGGATTAGGATATTTTTTTGCCAATGTATTGATGATTCTTTTTTTTCCGTTCCTATATCCATACATTGCTCTAATTAATATTTGTTCATTACCTTATTCCGTTTGGAGTGTCTGTTATCAGAAAATAGTTTCTAAACAATGGTGTCCATTATGTTTATTGGTTCAAGTTACATTTTGGTTATTGTTTTTAAGCAACTTGCTTTTTGGGTTTATCCAATGGCCGTACTTTACCATTCATGAAATCCTGTTGTCAGGGTGCCTTTATGCTTTTCCGATTTTATTATTAAACATCATTATCCCACGTTTATCCGACGCGGGTAAAATGGAACAGATTACACAGGAAATAAATAGTATGAAAGCAGATGAAGAAATTTTTAAAGTCGGACTGAAAGACCAGCCCAAATATGAAGTTAATAAATATAGTTCATCTATTCTTTGGGGAAGCCCGGATGCAAAAAATCTTATTACGATCGTTACAAATCCACATTGTAATCCTTGCGCCAAGATGCACACCCGGTTGGTGAAATTGCTTAATGATACAAATAACCGCTTCTGTATGCAATATATTTTTTCAACCTTCAAAGAGGAATTGGAAGAGAGTAGTATTCTGCTAATTACGATGTATCAAAAAATGGATATACCATCTTTTCTTGACTTTTTGGAAGACTGGTATGTTAATGGAAAAAAGAACAGTACCGAGTTTTATAAAAAGCATCCATTTGATCGACAAAATGAAGCTATGACATTAGAATTTCAGAAACATAAAGAATGGTTAAATGTAACGAATATAAAAGCAACACCCACGATCTTATTTAATGGGTATACACTTCCGGAAAAGTACAAAGTTGAAGATTTGGTGTATTTTACAGATAGTGAAATAATATGATTAATAATATAGAGATGTTTAACTTTTGCTGTTGGTATCTTATTCTTAGCTAAATTAGCAAATAACAGTAATATAGGCTGAATTGAGTTTATATATAAACAATTTTTTATTAACTAACTAATTATTATGCTTATGAAAACAATTAATAAAGTTGTATTAAACTCCTCAAAATTGAAACACGAGGAAATGAAAATGATTAAAGCGGGTAACGGAGAATATACTTGTGTACCGATAGGTTATAGTTGCTCGAGTGGCGGTCGGTGCATAGCACCACCAACCATTTGGAACACGCAAGGATTTGGGAGTTGTGAAATGACACTGGAAGGATGTGTCTGTATCTGAAATGGGTAAATAGCTTCGCTACAGTATTTAATTACAATTGACCTATGCTTGTGGATAGTAAGTAGACGCAACTAAATGAAGGTTCAATTTGTAAATATTTTTAACATTTGGATTTCCACTCGAAAACTTAAAGTCAATTCAGCTCGAGTGGAGATTCTTTTAATTAATCTTAAAAATCCACCTCCTTTGGGGGTGGTTGTTTAATATTTTTAAATTATTAGTACAATACTCAACAATCTCTATTTATAACTATTTCATGAAAATAAATATGAAAAAAATCACTTTGACAGAAAAGATCATATCCTATCTTCTTGCAAATTACAACTATGCTTCAGGGCATGGTTTAATGCATGGTAAAATGGGAGGAGTATTATTATTTTTCTTATATGCACGATATTCAGAAAAAAAAATATATGAAGACTATGCCGAAATGTTGATGGAAAATATCATAAAGAAAATGCACGAAGATGTTTCCATTAATTTTGAAACAGGTTTGTGTGGTATAGGATGGTGCATTGAATATATGATAAAGAATAAACTGATTAACGGTGACACTGATGATATTCTTATAGATGTTGACCAGAAAATAATGGGCAGAGACCCACTAAGAATGGATGATTATAGTGTGGAAACCGGATTGGGAGGAATTTTGCTGTATGTGAATTCAAGAATCAAGTCATACCAAAGAGATATACCATTTGATCAAAAATATCTCAAGGAATTAGAGATTAAAATAAATAATATTGCTGTTGAAGACAATGTTGTAAAAGAAAATATTGATGAATTCAATAAAATTATGGCAGGAAATATAAACTACGATTATTCTTTGGTTTTGCCCGATCTTTTATTCGGCATGTTACCAACTAAAATAGAAAAAGTCTCAGACTTTCCGTTAGGCATATATAACGGATTAACAGGTGTCATATTAAAAAGAATATTATTATGAAACATATTTACATATTCAATTCATCCGTCAGAGGTTCTGCCTATGGTGTAGGTACTTATATAAGTCAATTGATAGGTGCTTTAAAGAATACAGAATATAATGTCACTGTCGTCAATATTATAAATAAAGACATAGAATTTGACATATTGAAAAAAAATACTGTAAGATATATTTCAATACCGGCACCTGTAATTGATAAAAACGACTTGAGTAATGAAGCATTCCAAAAGAGTATACCTTTTATATTATACCCTTACATAGAGAAAAATGAAAAGAACATTTTCCATTTAAACTTTATGGGAAATATATATCTTGCACAATATCTCCGATTGTATTTTGATGGATCGATAGTTATAACTGTGCATTATACTGATTGGTGTTTTACTTTATTAGGAAATCGGACTAAGTTGCAATGTATTTTAAGAAATAAAGAAGAATTACTTGATACGCAGTCACAAATCATTTTGAAAAATTTGACACAAGAGAAAGAATTATTAAACATTTGTGATAAGATTGTGTCACTATCTAAACACTCCTATCATGACCTACTCAAAATACACAAGGTCGACAAAAATAAACTATTGCTCATAAACAATGCATTGAAGGATTCTTTTAACAAGAACGAAGATAATAAATCTGCAATTAGAAAAAAGTTTTGTATAGATCATGATGACATTATACTTGTTTTTGCAGGGAGGTTAAATATTTCAAAAGGTATAGATATTTTAATTAACTCTTTTAAGTTTGTTATCGAAAAACATCCTAATGCGCATTTATTTATTGCCGGAGAAGGAGAATTTAGTATGTGTCTATCAGTATCTTCTCCTATTTGGAAAAGGATATCATTTACAGGATTTCTTTTTAAAAAAAATCTTCATGAATTATACAGTATTGCAGATATCGGAATAATTCCTTCACTGCATGAGGCATTTGGGTATGTTGCAGTTGAAATGATGAGCCATGAGATCCCTGTTGTAGTTAATAATATTTCAGGCTTATCGGAAATAATCGATGATAATATAAATGGCCTCAAAGTAACTGTTAATTCAAATAAGAAAACTTGGTGGAAATTAGCAGATAGAATTAACTACCTGATAGAAAATCCTGATGAAAGAAAAAGAATCGGGAAAAATGCCCGTGAGAAATATAAAACGCATTATAATTTAAAGCTATTCAAAGAGCGAATGCTCGCATTATATGATTCGCTATAAATAATGTAGCTTATAATATTCGCTATAAAAATGAAAAAGAAAACACACACACCACAAGTCTTAGTAAGCGTTTTATTACCAATATATAATGCAGAATCTTTCTTGAGCAAAACTATTGACAGTGTATTATCACAATCATTCAAGAATTTCGAATTATTAGCTTTGGATGACGGGTCGACAGATTCAAGTAAAAATATAGTTTTATCCTATAAAGATGATAGAATTAAGTATATTTATTGTAAGCATGACTTTGTTAATACTTGTAATAAAGGACTCAAGCTGTCAAAAGGGAAATACATAGCATTAATTGATCATGATGATATTATGATGCCATACCGTTTGGATATTCAATATCGCTTTATGGAAGAACATCCGAAGATTGATGCATGCGGAGGTTATATGCAATCTTTCGGTAAAAAAAATACGCAAATGGAAGTACCAATAAAACATCATGATATTATTGAAAGAATGCTTCTAAAAAGTATTATGCTTAACCCAACAGGATTTATACGCAAAACCGTATTAATAGAAAATAAAATAAAATACAGCAAAGGATATTCTTTTGCCGCCGATTATAAAATATGGCTTGATATTGTGAAAGTCGGAACTGTAGAAAATATTCCTATGGTATTAACTAAGTATAGGACATCTGATAAGCAGGCAAGTATAGTATACCGTAAAGAATGTATACCGGCTGACTTGAAAATCAAAGAAGAGCTGCTAAACTTCTTTTTTTCTAATTTAAAGGAAAACGATAAAGACTCAAATATGATAAACGACGAGCTTATTCCTATGATTAATAAGCTTGTAAAGTTCGACATTTTTTCGCAGGATACCCTTTTCCCGTTCATGTATGAAATAATTAGTTATTATCGAATGAAAGGGGTTATACAGGTTTGATTATTGAGGAATTAATTAGGGGCTGCTGAATAATAGTAAACGCCTGTATATTACATAATATAAAACTATTTACTTGTAAAAGTGCGTAAAAAAGGCTAAATTTGCATCAAAAAAGAACAGATATGAAATATAGTTCACAAGGAAAGCAGTTAACGCTTGATATCTTAAATGCCTCATTGGAAAAATCATTGGATCCGGAAAATCGCTGGTATAAACCGGCAAACTCAATGCCTTGGGATAAGATAGAAATCATGTATGTCAAAACACTTGACAATAAGTATAATGGCACCGGCAATAAGTCTGCGCGTATGATAATCGGTGCCCTTATTATTAAGCACCAGATGTGTTTGTCGGATGAAGAAACGATAAAATTGATAACGGAAAATCCTTATATGCAATACTTTGTAGTTTTGTCGGAATTTTCAAATGTTCCCATTTTTGGCTCCAGCTTGTTTGTATATATCCGTAAGCGTTTGGGCGTTGACAATATCAATAAAATCACCGAGTTGCTTATGCACACTCAAACAGAGAACATTTCCGGTAAAAAGGGTGAAGATGAAGGTGATACCAACATAAATTCCAATGTACCGGAGCAACCGCACCGAATTCATTCATGGACGAATACGGAGAGAATCATTCCTGCAATATGATAATAAATGCAACATGTTGTTATGCAGAGGTAAAATACCCGACAGATATTGAAGTATTACATGATACGGTAAGAGTAAGTGTTCGTGTGATAGAACGCCTTTGCCGTATAACCGGATGTTCAAAACCGAAGACATTTGATAAAGCAGCCTGCAAAAAGTTTCTTGCTGTTGCAAAGAAAAGACGAAAGAGTAAAAGTTTGATTCGCAAAGGTTTAAAACAGCAATTGATATATCTTCGTCGTAACATGGACAGCATGGTAAAGATAATATCTGAGAACAGTTCTGGCTGCATCAACAGATTAAAGCGTAAGGAGCGGGAATTCATCAAGACCTGCATAAAAGTGTACTATCAGCAAAAGGAGATGTTTGATGAAAAGACCCACCAATGTAAAGACAGGATAATCAGCGTTTTTCAGCCACATGTTCGTCCGATTAGGTAAGACAAAAGCAAAAGTTGAATTCGGTTCGAAAATAGGAATATGTGTTGTAAACGGTTACACCTTTTTAGATCGTTTTAGTTGGGATGCGTATAACGAATCGGAAGATCCGGTTGCTCACCTGAAGCTATACAAGGAACGCTTCGGTTGCTTACCCATAAAATGTTATGCAGACAAAATTTACATGAATAGGGAGAACCGCAAAATACTTCAAAATAACCATATACAAGCCGCCGGAAAACCATTGGGACGCCCCACAAAAGACATGAAAACAGCTGAATATAAGCAGCAAGCACTTGAGAATAACGGGGTTAGGAATGGCATAGAAGCAGCATTTTGTACAGGTAAAAGAGTTTACAGGGCTAACAACATCAGAGCTAAATTGCCTGACTCGGGCGATACATGGACAGAAATGTGCTACCTTGTAAAGAATATAAAGAAGTTCCTCAAAGAGGTTCTTTTTGTCCTTTTTGGAAACAGGATCACAGAGAACATTCAACTGTTGATGAGCTTCATTTTTTGCAGACTTCGCTCTTTAACTCCAGCGATGATGTTAACACAAAATTCAAAAACTTGAAAACTTGAAAAATTTAATAAACCCTAAATAAAAAAATAACAATATGATTCGGAATAAATTAAGGTTTTTAGTTTTTTTTCTTGTTCTTATGAACAGCCTTTCAGTCATTGCACAAAATTCGGAGACGTTGAGCAGGTCATTTATTTCTCCTCCCGATAATGCGAAGCCGAGAGTCTATTGGTGGTGGCTTTTCAACAGGTTAGATAAGGAAGGTATTACACGTGACCTGGAAGAATTTAAAGCTAAAGGTATCAGTGGAGTTAATCTGATCTGCACCGGCGGATATGCCGGTTTAGAACCATTGCCGGGTGTGGAATATCAGAGTCCGGAATGGTGGGAGCTTTTTCGTTATGCGGTTAAGGAGGCAAAGAGGACCGGTATTGAGTTAGGCTTTAATTTGTCGGCAGGCGGTTGGACTATGCAAGGACCATGGGTCACGCCCGATCATGCAATGAAAAAAGTTGTTCATTCAGAGCTGAAGGTCACAGGCCCCAAGAAAATAAATGAAGTACTCAAACAACCCGAAACAGTTGCCGATTACTATAATGATATATGCATACAGGCTTTCAGAGTGAAAGACACCACTAAGTTAATTACTTCAAAAGAAATAATAGATATTACAGCTCAGATGAAACCTGACGGGCAGCTTGTTTGGGATGCGCCTGAAGGGCAGTGGGTGATCTTACGGACAGGATATACACTGACAGGACACTTGTGGAGCAGGTGGTATGCTTACCCTCAAACACCCCAAGCCGACACGTTTGAAGGAGGCGACGGATATGAAATTGATTACCTTAGTAAGGCTTCGTTGGATCTTCACTTCGATCACTTAGGCAAACCGATCATCGAAGAGGCAAGAAAGGCAGGCGGTGAAATTGCTTACTTCTGGTCGGATAGCTGGGAATGCGGGAAACTGACGTGGACGCAGGATCTTCCGGATCATTTTAAACGGTTCCGCGGTTATGATATAATGCCTTATATACCGGCGCTTGCAGGGTACACGATTGGCGATTCATTGGCGTCTGCTCGTTTTCTGCATGATTTTGACCGTACACTTCAAGATTGCATTGTTGAGAACTTCTATGGTCATTTTGCCGAATTATGCCATAGGAATGGAATAAAGATGGGTAGTGAGGCAGGCGGACCAAATGATATTTCTCCGCAAGATGTTTTGCGAAACCTCGGACGTTGTGATATACCTGCCGGAGAGTTTTGGGTTAATGGTCATTACAAATCCTCTAAAGGTTATAACGATAGCAAACAATCACGCCTTAACCTTAAACAAACAGCTACGGCAGCGCATATCTATGGCAAACGTGAAGCGATGGCCGAATCATTCACACAGCAGGAGCCCGATTATACTCATTGGTCATTAGGACCTGCCGAGATGAAACCTTATGCCAATGATGCTTTTTGTGAAGGTATTAATCGAATAATGCTTCATCAGGCAACGTGTCAGCCACCCTCGGATGGTAAACCCGGTTATGAGTTTTGTGCGGGTCAGCATTTTACGCCTAATATTACCTGGTGGGAACAGTCGCCGGCATTTTTCACGTATCTGTCGCGTTGTCAGCATCTTTTACAGGAAGGAAAATTCGTCGGAGATGTTTGTTATTATCTTGGTGAACGTCCGCCTACACTGGCGCCGCCAAAATATATTGTTCCCGACCTTGGACAGGGCTATGACTGCGACTATACAAACGCAGAAGTACTACTGACAAGGATGTCTGTCGAAAACGGAATGATCGTACTGCCCGATGGCATGAGCTACAGGCTGTTGGTACTTCAAAACTGCACTTCTCCGGTTGCTGATATTTCGCGTCAGGTGGGCAGGTACCAGAAGCTGAATGTTTCTCCGATACCTTCTACAGAGATGTCGGTCGAGGTCATTAAGAAGATACGTGAGTTAATTCGTGATGGAGCGACAGTTGTCGGGGCGCCGCCAAAAACATCGGGCGAGGTGAAAAATTTCCCGGAAGCAGATGCGCAGGTGCAAAAAATTGCTGCAGAGATTTGGGGCGATTTAGACGGGAAAGACCGTACTGAGCGACGCTTTGGTAAAGGAAGGGTGATTTGGGGTAAAACGCCGCGCGAGATCTTTTGGACCGATGGCCTAAAGCAGGATTTTACTTATCCGGGGCAGGATACTGATACCGATAAATTCGACTATATACACCGAACGAGTGAGGATGCAGAAATATATTTTGTTATTAACCGAACAAATAAACCTGAAGCATCCGATTTTACTTTCCGTGTCTCCGGCAAACAGCCTGAAATATGGGATCCGGTTACAGGCGAAATGGTTGATGCAAAGGCTTTTTCCCAATCTGATGGTCGAACGACATTGCCATTGGAGTTTGATAGATTCGGCTCTTATTTCATCGTGTTTCGTAATCCGATCGCAAATACGCTTGCAGGAAAAGCAGAACGTAATTTTCCTGAAACGGATGTATTACAAAATCTCTCAGGCACATGGAATGTTATGTTTGATCCTGTCTGGGGTGGTCCTGCAAAAATTGGTTTTTCTGACTTGACGAGTTGGACCTCTCATTCCAAAGAAGGTATTAAATACTATTCCGGGAAAGCTACTTATCATAAAACATTCGATCTGGCGCAGAAAATCAGTAAAAACCAGCAACTTTTCCTTGATTTGGGAGATGTCAGGAGTGTTGCTGAAGTACGTCTCAACGGCAAAAAACTTGGCATCCTTTGGTGTTATCCGTGGCGTTTGGATATCTCCGAAGCGGTAAAACCTAAAGGGAACATATTGGAAATAGATGTTGTCAATCTATGGACAAATCGTGTCATAGGTGATCTTAATTTGCAGAAAGAAGAACGCTTCACCAATACTCACGATGGATTCCGCTTCAATATGCTGACCGAAAAAACACCTTTGCTTGA
>JGI994J12354_10001265_pt1 | contig 25480 bp, 16 predicted proteins | sample IntmicLarv3ML3BL_FD_12354 | JGI IMG/M metagenome (IMG submission 12354)
TTTCTATATCATTTGAAGCGCCTGAGGTAGCGGTGTTAAATATAACCGCCTCTGCCGCCCTTCCGCCTAAAAGCCCTACTATATCCGCCAAAAATTCTTCTTTTGTCATTAAATGCTTTTCTTCTTCCGGAACCTGCATTACATAACCTAAAGAACCCATGGTTCTGGGAACTATAGTGATTTTTTGTACAGGCATGGTGTTTTTTTGCAGAGCCATTGTCAGTGCGTGGCCTACTTCATGATAAGCAACGAGTTTTTTCTCTTTTTTAGAAAGTATCCGGTCTTTCTTCTCTTTACCGGCTATAACTACTTCCACCGCTTCCAAAAGGTCTTCCTGTTTAACTTTCTTCCTGCCTTCACGAACGGCGCGTAACGCACCTTCATTAATCATATTGGCAAGGTCGGCGCCTGCCGCACCGCTGGTTGCCAGAGCTATTTTTTTCAAATCAACATCGCTGTCAAGCAAAACTTTTTTTGCATGTAATTTAAGTATTGCTTCCCTGCCGATAAGGTCAGGTTTTTCCATAATAATGCGCCTGTCAAAACGCCCGGGGCGAAGAAGGGCTTTATCCAAAGTTTCCGGCCTGTTGGTTGCGGCAAGTATAACAATGCCTTTTGAGGTGTCGAAACCATCCATCTCAGAGAGAAGCTGGTTCAGGGTTTGTTCGCGCTCATCATTTGAGCCGAACTGGTTATCGCGGCTTTTACCTACAGCATCTATTTCATCTATAAAAATAATACACGGTGCATTCTGATTCGCCTGTTTAAAAAGATCACGAACCCTCGAAGCGCCTACACCTACATACATCTCAACAAATTCCGAACCGGTAAGAGAGAAAAACGGCACATTAGCTTCCCCTGCAACGGCTTTGGCAATAAGAGTTTTTCCCGTTCCGGGAGGCCCCACAAGCAAAGCTCCGCGAGGCTGCTTTGCACCGATTGCCAGATATTTTTCAGGATTATGCAGATAGTCTATGATTTCTTTCAAAGATTCCTTGGCTTCTCCCTGGCCTTCCACATCATTAAAGGAAATACCTGTGGCTTTCTCCATGTTATAGAGCTTGGCATTGGATTTGCCTATGCCCATGATGCCGCCACCGCCCATGCGCTTGGACATGCTGCGCATAACGAGCATCATCATAGCGTAAATAAAAACAAGCGGAAGCACCCACTCCAAAATAACATTTATCTGGCTTATGGGGTGCCTTACAAATATTATGTTATTTTCATACATACGCAGCTCAAGCTCCGGATAGGATATATAGCCTGTGTAGTATCTGGTTTTTGTATCATTTTCATCCCGTCGGTATGGATTATTAGATGTAAACCCCGAAATTATTGAAGAGCTGCCTTCATTTGCCTGAGCTTCGCCCTGCATATTTTTATCCGTAGGCTCCGCTATAGCCCGAACTGCTTCTCGCTCGGCATCTTCAAAAATTGAAATAACATACCTGTCACTTTGCACCTCAACACTTTCAACAAAGCCGCTTTCTATAAGATTGAGGAAAGCGTTAAATGTAACCTCTTTCTCAGTGCGGCCTGCAAAATTAGTCATGGCAAATTGAATAAAAATGGTTATAACCAAGCCTATAACCAGCATGTTAAACATATTAAAGCTGTTATTATTCTTAGGATCATTCCCATTATTCTTATTGTCCTTGTCATTTTTCTTGTCCATAATTTATCCCCCTTTCAACAAGGATATGTCTATATAAATTTTTATTTTCAAATTTTATACACATTTAGATATTATAACAACTTATTATTAATACAGTCATAACAATTGATTAAAGTTCACAAAGAATTAACAAACCACATCCGTTACGATGTGGTTTAGCTACGAGAAATTTAAAACTGCTAACGATAGATAATTTCATCACGCCTTGGGCCGTTTGAAACCATTTTTATTTTTACGCCGATTTTTTCTTCTATAAATTCTATATACCTTCTTGCATTGTCAGGGAGTTTATTATAATCGCTTATTCCCCTAATATCACATTGCCAGCCCGGAAAGATTTCATACACAGGCTTTGCACGGTAAAGCTCTTCTGTTACACCGAAGCGGTTAACAATTTCCCCTTCAATGTCATAAGCCGTACATACGGGAATCTCTCCCATATAGCCTAAAACATCAAGGCAGGTAATGGCCACTTCCGTAGCCCCTTGGAGCTTTGCGCCATAACGGGTAGCAACCGCATCAAAATAACCTACACGCCTTGGCCTGCCCGTAGTTGCGCCGTATTCTCCGGCATCTCCGCCCCGTTTGCGGAGTTCTTCAGCCTCTTCCCCGAAAAGCTCTGTAACAAACGGACCTTCCCCTACAGAGCTGGAATATGCCTTTGTAACAGCAATAATATCTTTTATGGAATTTGGCGGTATGCCTGCGCCTACTGTTGAATATCCCGCAATAGTGTTGGAAGAAGTTACATAAGGATAAATACCATGATCAATATCCCTCAATGTACCCAGCTGACCTTCAACAAGAATAGTTTTATTATCATCCAGCGCATTTTGCAGGAACAAAGATGTATCGCAAAGATATTTCTCTATCATCTGCCCATAGGATGAAAGGGTATCATATAATTCCACACGGTTAATTGCCTCTTTTTTATACAAATGAACCATAATAACATCCAGTTTGTCGCAAAGCATGTCTATTTTATCTTTCAATATAGTTTCATGAAAAATCTCCCATGCCTGAAAACCAACATGGGCATATTTATCGGCATAAAAAGGCGCAATGCCTGATTTTGTAGAACCAAATTTTTTATCTGAAAGGCGCTCTTCCTCATAAGTATCCAAAAGAACATGATACGGCGCAAGAATGCCTACTCTGTTTGAGATTTTCAAATCAAAATCAATGCCTTTATCTGTGATAGACTTAATTTCTTTCACAAGATAATCCGGATTAAGCGCAACCCCATTGGAGATAACACTGGTAGTTCCCGGCTGGAAAACGCCGCTTGGCAGCTGGTGAAGCGAAAATTTACCATGTTCATTTATTATTGTATGGCCGGCGTTGCTGCCCCCCTGAAATCTCACTACTATATCGGAATGTTCAGCCAGCATATCGGTAATTTTACCCTTACCTTCATCGCCCCAGTTAGCTCCTACAATTGCTTTTACCATTTCGCTTCCCCCTTAATCTAAAAAACAGACAGCAATCCACTGCCAATCTACATTATAAAGAAAAGACAGACCCATGGCAAGGAAAATTGCAAGGAAAATTATAACTCACGCCACAGGCATTTTTTCATATTTATAACATAAGTATCCTTAAATTCAACACCCTCTTGCAGAAGCCTGAATTTCTGCTCTATTCTGTCGCCGAAAACATAATGTGGCGCAAGCTCGCCTTTAGAGTTAACAACACGGTGGCAAGGCAAATCTAAATGCTCCGGAGCCTTTTTCATAGCAAGGCCAACTGCGCGGAAATTCTGCGGCCTGCCCATTGCTCTGGCAATAGAGCCGTAAGTTGCTACCTTGCCTTCGGGAATGGCCGCTACTATATCATAAACATTATTATAAAAGTCCTCGTCAAGCAAATTAATCACCCTTTTTGGCGCAGATAATAAAACGATGTTCCACGCTTTCTACAAAGCCTTTTTCTTCAAGCTCTTTTTGTAAAATTAAAAGTTCGTTAAAGCAATTATCGACAGAAAAGTTCGGGAATTCCCATATATGTGTTTTAGCAGTGAGAATGACTGCTCTGATATCAAAATACTTCACTTGTGCATGTTTTTCATTCTTATAGAAAATATCAAATTTTGCCTTTTGAAACTTAACTGCCTCATGAGTCAGGTCAAATTTTGAAAAATCGCCGATAAAGTGCATATTAAATCTTTCAGAAAGAATTTCATTATTTTTACCGCCAACCTGTTGGGTTATAATCAGCCCGCCGGGTTTAAGCATCCTGTAAATATCTTCAGCCAGATAAGATTCGTGGCGGTTAATTATAATGTCAAAGAAATTATCATCATAAGGCAAGGCTTCGCCATCAACACAGGTTTTAACGGTTATTCCAAGGGGCGCCAATGTTTCAAGGCATAACTGATAATTAGGCTCATAGCCTTCTGTCACAAAAGTATTTTCATAGGGATGATTCAAGGTCAGCAAAAATTCACCGCCGCCTGTTCCCATATCCAACAGTCTCATATCGGGATTTAAATACTTTTGCACAATCTCCTTATAATCCCATGGCAAAGATTCTCTTTCAATATATTTATCAGCTCTTGAGAAATCCCAGCCCTGAAATAAAATATCCTCTTCCTCTTTCCAGATTTCATATAATTCATTGTTTTCCATGAATATCCTCCTAAAATCAAACACCCATAATTTTATATAATTATTATACCATGTTACGATAGCAAAATTCAAAACAAAAAAGGCTTAAAACCAATGCGAGGTTTTTAAGCCTTTTGATATTAAAAAATATAGAATATTACTGCATTTCAGCTTATTTTTTGGTATCTTGAGATATTCAGAAGTATCCCAGTACAAAAGAGCATAACGTCCAAAGATGTGCCGCCATGGCTGATAAATGGCAGAGGAACACCTGTATTCGGCATGGAATTAGTTACAACCGCAATATTAATCAGAGTCTGCGAGCCCACCATAAGAGCGATGCCCGTAGCCAAAAGGCAGCCGTACATATCCTTGGCATTCAGTGCTATTTTGATTGCCCTCCATAAATAAACGCCGAATAAAAACAAGACTAGCATTGCGCCAATAAAGCCCAGCTCTTCACAAACAATGGAAAATATAATATCATTATGTGCCTCAGGAAGAAATCCCAGCTTCTGCCTGCTTTGGCCTAGGCCAAGGCCGAACATTCCCCCTGAGCCTATAGCGTATAGGGACTGTACAATCTGGAAGCCTTTGGCTGTAGGGTCGCTAAAAGGATCAAGCCACGCGCTGAACCTTCCGCTTCTTACACCACCGCCGCCTGTAGCAAGAACCGCTACCAACCCGGCTGCCGCGGCTCCTGCTGCTGCTATAAACGGCCATGTTTTAGCACTGGCAACAAAAATTATACCAAAGCCTATAATGCAAATTATAATGGCTGAGCTCCAGTTATTGGTGCCTTTTCCAATTATCGCGGCAATTATACCTATAAGAACGCTGAGTTTGATTATGCCGCTGATATTATCCGCCAAATTTTTCCTATATGCTATTAAATGTGCCATAACCATTATTATGGCTATCTTCGCCACCTCAGAAGGCTGAAAGCGCCCTATAACCGGTAAATCAATCCACCGCTTAGCTCCGTTTACAACTTCCCCAAACATAACCGTAAGAATCAGCAATACGATTGCCCCCACGTATGCGGGAAAAGTAAACAGGCGCAAAACCTTGCTATAGCTTAAAGATGATATAAGAAGCATAGCCGCCACACCAACAATTGCCGCCATTATCTGGCTTCTAACCGGACCGAACATATCATATCCGAAGGCAGCGCTGGTCGAGGCCATATAGTAGCTTGAACTGTACACCATTACAATGCCGAACAATGTAAGCAGTATTGATGTTACAAGCAAAGTATAATCCATATTTACAAGAGCTATAGTTTCAACTGCCTGAGAGTGCTTGCTTTCATTTGAGTTAAATTTTGGCTTCACCAAAACATTTTCAGTTTGCATTTTCTGCCTTGCGCCGCTTCCTTGCATAAAGAACCTCCCCAAGCTCCTGTGAAATTCACGGAGGTTTTATAGAAAACATATGAACCGGCCCCGGCTATTCAGCCAATCCGTTCACTAATGTTTTAAAAAGCTCTCCGCGCACTTCATAACTTTCAAACATATCCCAGCTGGCACAGGCAGGTGATAATAAAACCACATCACCGTTTCCGGCTTCCTGTGCCGCTTTTAAAACTGCATTTTCAAATCCGTCAATTTTCTCATAATCATAGAATTTATGATTTAAACATGTTTTTTCAAGAATATCCGATACTTCACCGATTATATATAGCTTCTTAACTTTATTTTTAAAACTTTTGACCCAGAGACTGAAATCGGAGCCCTTATTATATCCGCCGCCAATAAGAAAAATAGGTCTATCCATAGCTTCTATAGCTTTAATGGCCGATTCGGGATTTGTGCCTTTGGAATCGTTATAATACTCCACTCCATTAACTGTGCGCACATATTCAATCCTGTGGGCTACAGCGCGAAAATTTTTGACGCTTTGGATAATATTCTCCATAGGTATGCCCATGCAGTAAGCCATAAGCACCGCTGCCATGGTATTCTCATAATTATGGCTTCCAACAATATTCAATTCATGGATAGAGAATAATTGTTTGGTTTCATCATCTATATTCAGATAAAAAATATTATCTTTAAGATATATTCCATAAACGTCAAAAATACTCCTGCTAAAATACAAAACCTTTGATTTCGCCTTTTCAGCAAGTTCCCTACAATTTATATCGTCATAATTCAAAATAAGGAAATCACTTTTTTGATGATTGTCGAAAATTTTCGATTTTACATCAACATAATTTTTAAAGCCATTATGCCTGTCGAGATGATCCGGCGTTAAATTAAGCACTGCGGCAACTTTAGGATTGAAATCTTCCGCCGTTTCCAGCTGAAAACTGGAAACTTCTGCCACACAGATTCCGCTTTCGGATATTCCCTTCGCCTTTTCGCTAAAGGCAATACCGATATTGCCAACAACCTCTGAAAGAGGGTTATAATCTCTTGCAATTTCATATAGCATAGCTGTTGTGGTAGTTTTCCCATTTGTGCCGGTAACTGCCATAATCGGCGCTTTACAGAAACGGCTTGCCAATTCAAACTCACCGATAACCTTAACTCCTGCTTTTCTCGCTTTTTCTATATATTCCAAATCCGCAGGCACACCGGGGCTTAAAACAATTAAATCCTGAATTAGCGCTTCTTCTTCCGGATTTCTGCCTGTGATTATTTTGACTTTTTTATCAACTTTCTCCAATATTTCTTTCAGCTTTTCTTCCGGCTTAATATCGGCAAGGGTTACATTTGCCTCTTCTTCCGCAAGCAAATTTGCAGCAGCAACGCCGCTTCTGGCTATGCCCAGCACAAGCACATTCTTATTTTTGCAATCCATGGCAATCATTCCTTTTTAATTTACTCCCCCTGCCAGATAGCCCACTAAGCAGAGCATGGCAGTTGTAATATAAAATATGGAAACTACTTTGGTTTCACTGTTGCCCAGCATTTCAAAATGGTGATGAAGAGGTGCCATTTTGAAAAAGCGCTTACCCTTTGTAGCTTTAAAATACAATACCTGAATAATAACAGAAGCTGCTTCCGCAACATATATGAATCCTACAAGAACCAAGTACAGCGGCGATTTTAACATAATAGCCACTGCCGCAACAAAGCCGCCCAGCGCCAAAGCACCTGTATCCCCCATCATAACTTTGGCAGGATAGGTATTAAATATCAAAAATCCCATAAGGCTGCCAACCGCGGCACCTGTAATAGGCAATATTCCGCTGCCTGCCGCCTGTGAAGCGAATATGAAAAATGTTGAAACAAGCACAGTTACACCTGATGCCAAGCCGTCTAAACCATCCGTAAGATTAACGGCATTATCAAAGCCAATTATAAAAATTACTGCAAAGGGATAAAACAATATTCCCATGTCCCATTTAAAATCAATAAACGGAATTTTAATCACCTTATAGCTATCCGCAGGATTATCCATTCTCATTAAAAAGAACAGAAATATTCCTGAAACAAGAAGCTGCATAATAATTTTCTGCTTAGCGGTAAGTCCTAATGAGCGTTTTTTGACAACCTTTGTATAATCATCTAAAAAGCCGATAAAGCCAAAGCCTATTGTAGTAAGCACCAGCAATATGGCTTCACTATTGTCTTTCAAAAAGAAAACAGACGCAACCAGAAAGCTCAAAAGTATCGCCAGGCCACCCATGGTAGGTGTACCTGCTTTTTTCAAATGAGTTTGAGGGCCGTCATCTCTTACATTTTGTCCAAACTTCAGCCTATGGAGAAATGGTATAAACACAGGGCAGATAAATATATTTACGGCGAAAGCAATAAAGATTGCTATAACCGCCGTTTTAAAGTCACCATTCATTACAAGCACCTCTTCAGTCTGTCAATTACGCGCTCAAATCTAACCCCGCGGGAAGCCTTGACGAGAACAGTATCGCCTTTTTTCAGGTAGCTTGCGGCTTCTTCAATAAGGTTTTCAACACTTTCAAATACTTTACAGGCTTTGCCACCCGCCTGTTTATAAGCATTTTCATACAATGGAGCAAATTCACCGGTACACATTAACAGCTCCACTTTAGCCTTGCCTGCATAGCGGCCCACTTCCTCATGATAATCCTCGCTGTCTTCTCCCAATTCAAGCATATCGCCGAATATGCAGACCTTGCGCCCTTCCGAATGGCTTAAGGAATCTATCATGGCCTTCATGGAAACAGGATTTGCATTATAAACATCATTTATGAGAGTGATTCCGTTTATTTCAATTAAATCAATGCGGTTTTTTGATGGTTTGAAATTCTTAATTGCTTCGGCTATACTTTTATTGTCAACACCGAAATGCCTTCCTGTACAAATGGCGGCCATTGCATTATGTATAAGATAATCCCCCGGTAGAGGGATTGTTATCATAAAATTATCCCCGTCCATATAAACCCGCCAGATGCTGCCTTTGACGCCTAAATCATCCAGCTTTCTCGCGCGGCAAAATGCGGCTTCATCTGTGCCAAAAAACAATGTGGAGCCTGCTTTATGAGATAATTTTTTAAGCAGCTCATCATCGCCGTTTAATATGGCAACTGCATTTTTATCGGCAAAATCAAATATTTCAGATTTTGCTTTTAAAATACCCTCTTTGCTTCCCAATTTACCGATATGGGCATTTCCAATATTTGTGAGCACGCAAACTTCCGGCGTAGCTACTTTAGAAAGGTTATGTATTTCTCCAAAGCTGTTCATACCCATTTCAAGAACGGCAATTTCATGAGATTCGTCAATATTAAATATTGTTAATGGCATACCTACTTCATTATTATAATTGCCTTCGTTTTTAAGCACATTATATTTCTCGGATAAAACGCTGTATATCATATCTTTTGTAGTTGTTTTACCTACACTGCCCGTAATTGCAACCACAGGTATATTAAACTGCTCCAGATACCATTTAGCCAAATCCAAAAACGCATACTTGGTGTCACTCACAAGAATATGAGGTATATTACTATCCAATTCTTCATGGCTCAGCACGCAAAGCGCACCATTTTCCACCGCTGAGCGGCAAAATTTATGCCCGTCGAAAAACTCACCCTTTACTGCCACAAAAAGACTGTTTGGTACTATATTCCTTGAATCTGAGCCGACGGCTTCAACAAAGGTTTCAGGATTTGCATTGTATAATTTTCCATTTATAGCTTCGGCGGCTTCTCCTAATGAAAATTTCTTCATACTTCTATACTACTCCTTTTTCGCCAGAGCATCTGCTGCTTCTTCGGCATCATCAAAATGGACTGTTTTATCTGCGAAAATCTGATAATTTTCGTGGCCTTTGCCGGCAATTATAACGCTGTCGCCTGCATTAGCCATGTTGACTGCATAATATATAGCCTCACGCCTGTCTGTAAGTTTAACATACTTATCTGTAACAGGGCTTACGCCTGTTTCAATTTCATCAACTATTTCCTGTGGATCCTCTGTTCTTGGGTTATCTGATGTTATTACTGTAAAATCGCTAAGTCTCGCCGAAATATCGCCCATTATAGGCCGCTTAATTCTGTCTCTGTCACCGCCGCAGCCGAATATGGATATTATCTTACCCGGTGTAAATTCGCGAACCGAGGTTATGATATTTTCAAGGCTGTCCGGCGTATGGGAATAATCTACATAAACACCTATGCCCTTATCATTGGGTATACTCTGTATACGCCCCGGAACGCCTTTTAAGCTCTCCAGAGCCTTCTTGATAGATGCCATAGGTATATTTAGCCCAATAGCCGCTCCGATTACTCCAAGAGTGTTATAGACGGTAAATCTGCCGGGTATGGGAATGTCAAAATGAACCTTCTCATCATATGCTATATCAAAACTCACGCCTTGGCTTGTATATTCCACATTCAGTGCTTGAAGATTACTTGGTTTTAATATACTGTAGGTAATAACTTCACCTTTGGCGCAATCCGCCATAAACTGACCGTATTCGCTGTCAATATTTATTACGGAAACATCGCTCATTTTAAATAAAGCAGCCTTAGCCAGCTTATAATTTTCCATAGAGCCATGTAAATCGAGATGGTCCTGGGTGAGATTGGTAAAAACAGATACAGCGAAATTTAAGCCTTCCATCTTCTTAAACTCAAGGGCATGGCTTGTAACCTCCATAACAACCTCATCAACCCCTGCATCTGCCATTTCCCCGAATATCTGCTGCAATTCCACAGGGTCGGGAGTTGTGCTTGTGGCAAATTTGGTTTTAACAGGCTCTGTGCCTACTCTTGTTGAAACTGTGCCGATTATTCCGCTTTTATGGCCTACTTCATCTAAAATAGCTTCTAAAAAATAAGTTGAGCTGGTTTTGCCGTTTGTACCTGTAAAGCCAACGAGCTTGTAGCTTCTGCTGGGCCAGCTATAGAAATTACCTGCTATTATGCTCATTGCAGCCCTTGTGTTTTCGACTTTTATAACTGCAACATCTCCGTTAACTTCAACATCCTTTTGCACCAAAACAGCTGCTGCCCCGGCTTCTGCGGCATTTTCAATATACTTATGCCCATCAACGCGTAAACCATCTATACAAATAAACATATCGCCTTTTGACACATTCCTTGAATCAATTATAAGAGTATTTATTTCTACATCTTCACCTTTAACAAATTCATATTTAACACCAACAAGGAGCTTAGAAAGTTTCATTTGCTTTTCCCCCTAAAAAATCATCTGTATTGCCTAAATCAATAATAAACCAAATATATGTTATGCGGGTATAGTTTTAGAGAATCTTAACTATTTTATAACAACTGCCTGATGTTTTCAATAGAATTGTACGCTTTAATTCCAAGCAAATTCCTACAGCTTAATCGCATAAAGCAATATAAATCTACACTAATCGGCTGCATATATTTTGACTTTAGTGCCCAGATTAACCGCTTCGCCTGCCCTCGGGAACTGCTCGCGCACTATATTGCCTTCCCCAAGAACTTCAAAAGACAACCCGGCTTCTTTAACGGCTGCTTTGGCGGCCTTTATATCAAAGCCTGAAATATCCGGAATAACAGCTTCAATTACATTTTCAAGTTTCGCTTCTTCCTCGTTGTAAACAGGCTCTATGCCCATATAAGGCAGTATGTTTCCCAAAAGTTCTTTCATAAACGGCCCAGCTACTGTTCCGCCGTAATATACGCCTTGTGGTTCATCAATTAATATTAAAGCCATAACCTGCGGATTTTCCGCTGGGGCAAATGTTAGAAAGGAGGCAATATATTTTCCGCTGCGCCTCGGCAGCTTTTCGCTTGTGGCAGTTTTCCCGCCTATTCTGTAGCCCGGCAGATATGTTCTGTTTCCTGTGCCAACGTAAACCACGCTTTCCAAAACCTCCGCCATGGTTTTTGAAGTTTCCGCTGAAATAACCTGCTCACCTTTGGGATAATCAAATGTTTTTATAATATTGCCCTCATCATCCGTAACCTTAGTTGCAAAATGAGGTGTAATAAGGTATCCTCCGTTTACAGCGGCAGAAGCTGCTCGCATAAGCTGCAAAGGAGTTATTTGAAAGGACTGGCCGAAGCTCATGGTTGCAAGCTCAACAGGCCCTACATTATCTAATTTATGGGTGATACCTACGGCTTCACCGGGCAAATCCACGCCCGTTTTTTCATTAACGCCGAAGCTATCAAGATATTCGTAATATTTCTCAGCACCCAGTCTTTCTGCAATCATCATAAAAACAGGATTACAGGAATGTTGGATACCTTCCAAAAATGTTTGTGCACCATGGCTTCTGGGATAATACCAGCATCTAATCATTCTGTCGCCTACAGTATATGCCCCTTGGCAGACGAAAATTGAATCTGTATTTAAAACGCCTTCTTCAAAGCCTGCGGCACTGGTAACTATTTTAAATGTTGAGCCCGGCTCATATGTGTCGTTAATGCTGAAATTGCGCCACATATGGTTAAGGTAAGTATTCTGCTCCTCCGCAGTGAAGGTATTCCACATTGCGGCCAATTCTTCATCATTTATGGTAAAGGGGTCATTTAAATTGAAATCCGGCTTATTAGCCATGGCGTAAATTTCACCATTTTGCGGATTTAATACAATTACGGCACCTTTTTTTGCATTTTTGTAAGTAAGTGCTTTTTCCAATGTCTGTTCGGCATATTGCTGAATAACCACATCCAGACTTGTAACAAGATTATATCCGTCTATAGGGGCGATGCGAGCTTTTTGAGTGCTGCCAACTTCTCTTCCTAAAACATCCGTTTCAGTTAGTATTTTACCGCTTTCGCCTTTTAAATACTCTTCATACTTGGATTCAAGACCGATAATCCCCTGATTATCCTTTCCCACAAAGCCTATTACCTGCGATGCCAAAGTAGAATAAGGATAAACCCGCCTTATATCTTCATCTATAACAACGCCTGCTAAATCCAAAGCCGCTATTTCATCTGCAAGGCTTTTATCCACTTTAGTTTTTATACGTTCAAGAGCCAGATTTTTCTGTATTTTTTCCATCACATATTCATAACTAATATCCAACCGCTCGGAAAGAACAGAAGCTACCTGCTCAGGATTTTTAACCTGATTATGAATAACAGAAATTGAAGATACTGTTTCTGTAAGTGCAATCCCAACCATATTCCTGTCAAAAATGCCGCCGCGGTTAGGTTTTATAAGTCTGTCTCTCGTTTGCTGCTCATATGCCTTTGACTGCAAAAAGCCGGCCTCAAAATATTGTATGTAAAATACGCGAATCAAAAGGAGAAACAAAACTATAACAACAGCAAATAAAATAACCATCAGCTTTTTTTTAATTAAAATCGTAGGCTTTTCCATACAAGCTAACCTCTTAAAAGAAGATTATTACATTGTATTAGAAAACCCGATTTTGTATGCAAACAAGTATTAAGGATATGTTTTAAATATGCAGCCAGATTAAGCGCAATTTTAAGCGTTTTAACTTGGCTGCATATGGTTTAAAATATTATAAAATCAATTTTTCCTATTCATGCGGAGATTCAATATAAATAATAATTTCAGTCTTCTCCTGCACGCGTATTTCATATTTTGGCAGCTGCGCCGTTACTGTTTTAATTACCGCCTCAGGCAGCGCACCTTCCGGCAAAGGTTCCGCAACGGGAGCTATCGGAGATTTATCAATTACAACAGGAGTAAGCCCTGCGTTTATAACAGTTTCAACAGCCTGCGCTTCTGTCATGCCTTCAACATTAGGCACCAGCCTCAGAGGAACATCAGGCGCGCTTTGCTCAAGGGTTATATAAATTCTGCTGCCATTTGTAACTTTGGAGCCTCCGGACGGGAATTGCGCTTTTACTATATCTCCGCTGCCGGAAATATCATAAGAGAGCCCGTAATAATTCAAATTGCTCGTTGCTTCTGCTATGGACCAGCCAACATAATTTTCAATAGTAAGCGTATCACTGTCAAGAGTTTCATTAACCAGCTGCTTATCGTAGGCCGGGATATTTTTCTGAGTAATAATAAAATTCATCATGTCCTTTGACATGGGGATAGTTTGAGAATTTCCCTCCTGATAATTTTCCGGAATATTAATAACAGATAGTACTATATACTCAGGATTATCCGCAGGAAAATATGTCATAAACGATAATGTAATATCATCATTATCAGGGTCTAATTTATTCCCCTGCTGACCTGTACCTGTTTTACCGCCGATTCTATAGCCGGGAATTGCAGCTTTCCGCCCTGTACCGCTGCCTTCCAAAACGGCTACCATGGTGCTCTTCATAATATCAGAGGTTTCTTTAGAGATAACCTTTCTCACAACTGTAGGCGTAGTTTCATGTACTACATTGCCGTTTTCATCTACAATTTGCGATACGATATAAGGCTTCATTAAATTGCCGCCGTTAACAAGGCTGGAAAACGCCGTAATCATTTGAAGGGCTGTTGCGCTGTTACCCTGCCCCATGGAGGCAACCGCAAGCTCTACGGGGTTTAACGCCGCAAGACCATGCACCGCTCTTTCCGTATTGGGTTCGCCTGATGTATCAATGCCTGTGATAGATCCGATACCGTAATCGCATTGGTATTTATAATATTTCTCCCTGCCAAGGCGGGCTATTACATCCATAACAGCTACGTTACATGAGTTTGCTATGGCTTCTTTATAGGTTTGATGTCCGTGGCCCGGTGTATAATGGCATGGTATCCATTCACCGTAAATATCTTTTCCGCCGCCGCAATAAAAAGTTTCATTCTCATTCATTACGCCCTCATCAAGGGCAGCCGCATATACGAGAGGTTTATAGATAGAGCCCGGCTCAAATGTATCTATAACACTGAAATTACGGCAAATTTCATACATCATTTCCATCTGCATATCTTCAGGCGCGTTCATAATGCGGTTTTTATGGTATTCCGAATCAATTTTTTCCGGATTAAAAGGATCATTTAAATCAAATGAAGGATATTCCGCCAAGGCAAGTATCTCGCCTGTATTGGGATTCATAACTATCTGGGTCACGTTCTTTGCAAGTGAGATTTCTCCGTATTTTACAACTATCTTTTGAGCTTCCTGCTGGAGAACCAAATCAATTGTTGTTATAAGAGTATCGCCTTTTATGGGATCGATTTTTTCTGTAACAGCATTATTGTTTTCATCAAAAATACGGAGTTCACGGCCTTCGATACCGCTCAATCTTTCATCATACCTCTGCTCAAGACCCCAAGTGCTGTCACCGCGAATAAATCCGATTAATGATGCGGCAATATTGCCGCCGGGGTATCTGCGCTGTGTATCTTCTTCAAAATAAACATGCTTGGCTTTTTCTTTTTCAAGCGCTTCTTTTGTTATAACGCTGACCTGCCTTGCAATAACCTTGTATTGGCTTACAGGGTTATCATCTATGATTTTACGCAGCTCTGATTCAGGAATATCAAGAACCTTGCTTACTTTTTTAATAGTATCTTCTTGCTGTACCTGCTCTTCATTCAAAATTTTTAAAGGATCTAAGAAAACATTATAAACCGTAGTGCTTACGGCAAGCGCCTGTACGCTTTTGTTTCTATCTAAAATAGAGCCGCGGTTAGGCATAATCAAACGCTCAGAGGAGCTGCTTCTGTTTACCTGCTGAACGATTGCCTTGCGTTCATATTCATCACCATATGCCGCTTTTATATAAACGACCCTTGCCGAAAGCGAAGTTATTGCAATTATCAAAAAAGCTGCAAAAAACTTTAGTTTCGTTGAGTTTTTCTTGTATCTCTGTTCATTTGTCAGTGTTTTTTTCTTATACTTTCGATTCTCTGGCATCCTGCCCATTGCTATCAATCCTTTTTAAAGAAATTAAGTATAGCGCTGAATTTATTTGAACTGATTTCCGCCTTTTGATAGGCAGTATCCTCGGCCTCCATAAGGTAGACCGTATAATTTTCTTTAGGAACATTTACATGTACTATTTGATGCAGCTGAGGCTCGCTCATTTCAAGGCGAGTTCTTGCTATGCGTTCAATTTCGACCAAATCCATGCTTTGGGTCACTTCTATTGAAAGCTCCGCCGTTCTGGACTGCATTGCCTTAAGGTCTGTGCGCAGCTTGTTGTTCTTTGAGGTTTGAGTTGCAACCATTGAATACGAAACAACACATAAACCAAAACAAACTGTCATAATTGCCATTGCCGCAAAAACAAGAATAGACGGTCTCGCAGATCTATCTGTATTTGTTATATAGACCTGACGCGTACCCCGTTTAACCCGTTTTGACCTTTTTACCACTCTTACAGGAATTTCCTCTTCTTCAATCTCATAATCATATGCAGATGAAGTGTTGTTATATTTATGAGACTGATATGAATTTTTTGATTCTAAATAGTGGGATTCAGAATCATTAGAGTTATAGCGTCTTTGAGCCATGTTAATTTCTCCTTTTAAATCTTCTGCGCTATCCTTAGCTTGGCACTACGCGATCTTGGGTTGTTTTCTAATTCTCCACTCGAAGGTATTATCGGTTTTTTTGTAATAATCTTAACCTGTGGTTTTTTACCGCAGATACAAACAGGAAACTCTCTAGGGCAGGTACAAGGATTTTCAAGGGTTCTAAAGGCTTCCTTCACTATCCGATCTTCCAAAGAATGGAAGGTAATTATGGCTATACGGCCATTTTTTTCAAGTCTGTCAACTATGTCATTTATGGACTGCTCAAGCATGCTAAGCTCACCGTTTACCTCTATACGAATGGCTTGAAACGTGCGTTTCGCCGGATGCGGCCCATCTGTTCTAGCTTTTTTTGGTATAGCTGCCTTAATTACAGCCACTAATTCAAAAGTTGTTTCAATCGGCTTATTTCGACGTTTTTCGATAATAAATTCAACTACTCTTTTTGCCCACTTTTCTTCGCCATAATCATAAATAATTTTTTTTAATTTTTCTTCACTATACTCATTTACAATGTCATAAGCTGTTATTTTTTCTTTTTTGTCCATGCGCATGTCCAAGGGAGCATTTTGCATATATGAAAATCCACGCTGGGCATCATCAAGCTGAAACGATGAAACTCCTAAATCAAGAATCATTCCATCAATTTTATCTATTGATAGCTCATCCAGCACAGTTTGTATGTTAGAAAAATTATTTTTTACGAAAAATACATTTTCCCAACCGTTAAGTATCCCTTTTGCGTAGTTTAGCGCAAATTCATCCCTATCAATAGCTACCAGCTTTCCCTCCGGAGAAAGGCGCTCCAATATTGCTTTTGAATGTCCTCCGCCTCCCAAGGTTCCATCAGCGTAAATCCCTGTTGGGTTTATGTTCAGACCTTCCAATGCTTCTTCAAGCAAAACAGAAACATGATTATATTCCATTTTCGCCTCACCCCCTGCTACCGGCTATACAGATGCTAAAATTAACTGTTTTGCCTTTATTTTCCAACCGATATATAATATACTTATAATAAGCTAATATATTTTATATTCCCAATACACTGAGCTTTTCTTCAAGCTCACCGTCAATACTAATGCCTTGATTGTAGTCTTCCCAATCCTCTTTGCTCCATACTTCTATGCGGTCGGTAAGCCCTACAGATACTACTTCTTTTGAGATATTGGCGTATGTCCTCAATGTTTGAGGAATGAGAAACCTACCCTGACTATCCGGCTCACATTCGCAGGCGCTGCCTATTAAAAAACGGTGGAACATGCGATTGTTTTTATCGGTATAGGCAATGGCCTTCAGCTTGTCCTCTACATTTTTCCATGTTTCAAGGGGATATATGCAAATACATTTGTCAAGGCCCTTTGTGATTATGAAAAGTTGGCCAAGCTCCTCTCGGAACTTCGCCGGTACAATCATTCTTCCTTTTGCATCAAGGTTATGATGATTTTCACCTAAAAACATAATCTCACCACTCAACACCACATTACACCATTTTACCGCCCCTATCAACCACAGTGTAATATAAAAGAAATCTTTTTGCAATCCTTTTTCGTCGCAGAAAAATGTTATTTTGTCGAATTATGTATTACTCAAAAACTTTTTATCAGTATAATTACAATAAAAAAGCCAATATCTGTCTGCTGCTACAGATATTGACTGCGAATTTTTGTTTATTACATTAATGTTACAACAAATATGTCTTTTCTTATGTCTTATATCTTTAGCTCAAACCCAAATTCATGCAGTATCAAATCATCATCAATTCTCTCCTCATAAATTCCCTGAGCTCTTTCAAAACCATTTTTTATATAAAAATTTATGGCGGCTTTATTTATGTCTACAACAAAAAGCCTCAAATATTCAGCGCCCTTTTCCTTTGCAATTTCAACAGCAAATCCAAGAGCTTTGCTCCCTGCCCCATTTCTCAAATAATTGACATTAACCCCGAAACGGTCCATATACAATGCTTTGGATTGTTTATTTTCCCATTCAACATAATCCTTGCCTGCATTTGAACTGTATAGAGCAAAGGCCGAAACTATTTCATCATTTTCAGTCATAACATAGAGGCAGCCGTTTTCAACATCATTAGGAAAAATTTCACAAGGATAAATTTCATCCCAAATTTGTATATTGTTTTTATTCATATTATAAATTATTTTACCATATACCGCTTTAAGCTGAGGCAAATCAGCTTTATCCGCCAGTCTAAAATCCATATTGTTCCCTTCTATAGCGCTGCATTTGCGAAACTATTCCGAAATCAAAGTCTTTTGGAAAGTATAAACATTCTTTTCAGCAGCGCCACTCAGTATAGAGGTCTTCACTTTATCATCTTCAAAAACCTGATACTCAGCTATAAAATCTTCTTTATTCCAATAGTAAAAAACAAGATTATATGATGAAATGCCCTGAGCTTCCAAAAACTCTCCCGCAGCCTCAAGAGCCTTTCTATCATTTACTGCCCTTTTGCTTGACGCATTATCCATATTCAGAGAGGCTTCAATATCTTCCCGATAAACTTTTGCCCTGCTAAGCTCAAATGATGAAATATTTAGCCCTTCTATTGATTCATAATTTTCAATCAACCTTGTATCAAAAATAATATCCGCGCCTATTTCAGTTGAACGGCAATCCCCTGTTATCTTGTATTCGTTGCCTGATTTGTCCTTCAAGGTCAAAATTGTTTCATAATCCGCTTTTACTCTTTCGCCTTCATTATTTATACAGCTTCCCACCAAAACATACAACGGCCCCATTATACCCATCCGTTCAAGGGTTATGGTGTTCTCGCCAAGCATTATAATCTTTTGATTATCTACTGTATTTTTAAATAACGGAGCTGTATCTACTTTCATTTTTAAAGGATAATCATAATATACATTGCCGAAAGTAAGGCTTGATGAACCTGTCAATGACGGCAAGGAGCCAAATTTCACATTATATATATCAATATTATCTCCGCCTGAATAAGAGCGTATATTTTCCTTTTCAGCCCTCATTCTTTTTGTCCCCACAGTCATGAATATTTCATCAAAATTAATCTGTGCGCTTGACTCCCATTGAAATGTAAAGGTTATATCAGAGGCATTATTTGAAAAATATCCATTCATTAAATCGAGCCTTATGCTTTCATCCTCTGTTGTTATCTTTTGCTTATTCAAATAGTTAACAGGCATAACCTTAAGGCCGCCTTCAAATTTAAAAGGAAAATGATTCACTATACCTGTGGAAATTTCTTCTACTGTGAAAACAATGCCGCTTATTCCGCTGTTTAAAGGCTCGAATTTTAACAAGTTGCCATAATTGCCTTTTTCCAAAGATTCCGGCAGCAAATTATATTCATAATATTTATTATCGGAGAGGGTTATTTTATACTTGTCCCAGCCCACATCATAGCGAAAGGACAGCTCTGTCATCTCCTCATTGGAAATCAGCTTAACTATCTCGATAATATCCATCATATACAATGCAGGAGTTGTTGTAAGATATATGCTGCTGGAGTTATTCGACACATATCTCGGCTGACTAATGGGCTCTGCGTTGTCAATTAGTTCATGCTTTTCAGGCGCCATGCCTTTTAATGTGTTTATTATAAAAACCCCTGCTGCACCTACCAAAACAATAACGATTGCCAAAACTATAATCAAGGTTGACATGCCAACCGATACTGACTTGAAACCCGGCAGCTTTAGCCACCATTTCAGCTTAGACCCGTCTTCTTTGACTCTAAGGCCGCGGCTGGGCGCGTAATTACCGTCAGCATCAGGGCCCACCACTACCTTTTCCTCATAATCAGGAAGACCTATTTCACCGGAAAACCCTTCCGTAGCCTGAGCAATAGCAGCGCTGAACGGATCATCTCTTTCCACTGTGTCATACACCGTTACATCTTGTATGAACTCCAAGGCCTCATCATCAATTTCACTTTCAGTCTCTGTATAATCCAGAGTTCCTTCTGCATCAAAATCAAAGTCCAATTCATCAAGATTAATATTGTCAATGGCCATATCGGCTTCACTCATTGTTTCTTCTTCAGAGCGCTCATCAACAAAGCTGTCCAGTAAGGCTTCCATCTCCTCATTGCTCATTTCTGAGCGCTGCACTTCAACATCCTTTTCATATATGCTTTTTTCAGGCAAATATCTAAGATCGTAATCCTCCGGATCATCAGATAAATCTGTTTGAGAAGCCTCGGCTGAAGCAGGCTCTTTCGGCCCGGTATTCGCGCTGTATTCTTGTACAGCCTCTAAAGCTGGCTCTTCCTCCGCGCTGTTTTCATCTTCACCATCAAGGCTGTCATTATATTCGCCAAGGCCCAGCTCCTGCATTATATTTTCCAGGCTATCAATGCTTTCTCCGGTTACCATTTCGTTTAACAAATCCTGCGCATTGGTATCACCGGATTCAGGCTCCGTTTCCTGTGCCTCATCTGGTTCATTGTTTATTCTGTTATCTTCAGATTCATAATTCAATTTATCTTCATCCACCGGTATCACCTGCCTGAGCGTTTTTTCTTACTTGTTATCAGCTTTGCCGATGTTGAAACAGGCTTTTCGCTTGATTTTTCATTTATATTTTCAATATTGTTACTATCTGATTCTGCTTCTGATTTTTCATAAGTTTTCGGTCTTTCCGTATCTATTAATAATTCGACATTTTTCTTATCTTTCTTAAGACCAAAGGAAAGTTTGTTTATATTTAATCTTTCCGCCAGCGCGGGGGATCTATGATAGGCAATATCAAAAAGCAAAAATAGCAGAGCCAGCAAAATAATCCATGGCTTAATAATATTTTTAACAATATTTTTACTTAACAAGAAATCAAAAACATTGTCTTCCGCTTCAAGTATTCTGCCGCCTCCGGCCGCCGCCAGCTGCTGTAATAAGCTCTTGCCAAACTCCATCTGGCGCAAATCATATTCTGCGGAAAACGCCAGATTAATACCGCTTACGGCATATTCCGCTCCGCCTTCTTTATCTAATGCGATTGCGGCTATATAAGAGCCTTCCTGTCTGCTGTCAATAATTGCCCTGTATTCTCCGGGTGCATTTTGAGTAAAATCCACTTCTACCTCTTCCATGTTAGGGGTGGTTATAATTGCGCTTACCCCGTTGATTCCCGCCGTATATGGGAGGCTCAGTGTTATTTCAGTCCCTTCATCCGTATGGCGTGCTCCGGAATAAATCTCCATACCTATTTCACGCCTTACAACCCAAGAAACCATATTGCCTAAAAGCCTCACGCCTTCATCTGTTAAGAGCATATCTCTTGACCAGTTTCCGTCTGCATCGCTCATAAATGCAACGCTTCTGCCGATTCCATATTGCCAACCGGCTAGCAAAGGCTCTTCATTTTGAGCATAAAGCACCACATCTGCGCGGTTTTTGGCAGTTGCGCTGACATATCCGTAAAAAGGTGCCAAAGCAGTTATATTTTCAGTAATTGGGCTGTATGTTCCCAATACCGCATTAAATTCCTCATTATTTATATGTTTTTTCCCTGAAAGAAACGCCTCTTTCGTAAAAATCTTAGGCAAATCACTAAATTCATCTGTAAAATAATACCGGCCGCCTGCCTGCTCTGCCAAATTTTCAAGCAAAGCCGTATCCGAGTCGCTGCCTACCGCCACAGTTGACATTGTTATTCCCGCGGCTTTCATTTGCTCAATTATCTGGGTATAATTGCGCTCCCCGTCCTGCCCGTCAGTAAGAAGTATAATATGTTTTAGCTTTGTATCCATATTTTTCAAAACTTCATAGCCTTCTATAACCGCAGGCTTAATGGCGGTTCCGCCGCCTTCTGAAATCGAAGCGATTTTTTCTATTACGCTATTTTTATTTCCGTTAATAGGCGCTGTTTCAACTACCCATTCATTAACTGTATCAAATGCCAGAACGCCAAAATAATCTTTATCATCAAGGGCATCTACAGAGCGAATGATGGACTCCTTCGCCATTTCCAGCTTTGAAACTCCGTATCTTCCGCTTGACATGGAGCCTGAGCGGTCCATAACAATAATCATTGCCTGATCGGGCAGCTCTTCTTTACTTTTAAGCTCCATATTGACAGGCAGAATCTCTTCTAAAGGCGTATCATGGTAGCCGCCCAAAGCATAAGAATTTTCACCGCCGGTAGTCAGAAGACCGCCGCCATTTTTCACATATGCGGAAAGTATATCGCCAAAGCCTTCCTCCATATCGGCATAATTGATGTTCGCAAGTATAATTGCATCATAAATGTTCAAACTTTCAAGGCTAACGGGAAGTGCTTGGGGCATAAGGCTTTCATATTCCAAGGATGCTTTATCAAGTATTTTTATAATTTCATCTGCCGAGCCGTTGCTGTTTACTATGAGAACCCTAGGCACATGATCCACATAAGAATAGGCATATGCTTTATTATTTTGGTAAATATAATCATGATCCGCAATTATTTCGCACCTGTATACAATACTTCCGCCTATATCGGCAATATCGCTGAATACATAGCGATTTTCCCCTGCTTTCATATCAATATCGGATGATAAAATCAGAGAGTTATTTTTATATATATTTAAGAGACCGCTGTTATTGCCTGTGGAGTATGTTATTACCTCGATATTGTAATTCATATCCTTGCCCACTCTTAAAGGCACATTAATGCGGGAAAGCTGAGCATCCAAGGCTAAAACAGGCTCTATAGGCAAAATATCCGTCATAATATTAAGGCTGCGCAGCCGTTTAACCGCCGCATAGGCATCACCAATATTCTCATTGCCGTCCGTAACCAAAACTATCTTTTTATTATATCCATCAGGCAATGCCGATACCGCCGCCATAAGACCCTTTTCTATATTTGTAAACTGATTGTCCTTTCCTGCTGAAACGGCAAAGCCCGAAACTTCCTTATCTGGGAACCGCTCAATAGATGTGTTCTGTGAAAAAGTAATTAACCCCGCAATATCTCCTGATGATTTATTTTTCAAACTTTCATTTATCCTATGTCGCGTTTGGCGTTCTTCTAATTTTACAGAATCCGAAACATCAACTGCGAAAACCACCGCCGTTTTATTTGCCGACTTATTTATACTTAAACTAAACAAAGATAATATGAGTATGACAAAAAGCGCTGCTCTGACAGCATCAGGGCGCTTTATAATGCCTTTATTAAGCACATACCATTCTAAAGCCAGAAGAACGATACAGATTATTATAGCTATGTTAGTAATGCTACGCCTGCCTGTACCTGTAAGCTGTTCCGCAGAATCCGAAGCCTCCGCATAGCCTTCAAAAAGATTTGAGTTTTCATCTATTTTCAAGTTTACGGGAAATTCATCATAAACTGTTTTATCCTTAAAAATTTGTTCAACGGTATATATGCCCGTTTCATCAGTTGCATTGAAACTTTCAGCAGGATATGGAGGAACAATTGTAACAGCTTTTTCACCCGGAGTTATTATATTAACTTTATCCGCATCCGGATAGACATTGATACGTACCGAATCCCCTGCTGCTATTTCGCTGCCCTGGTATATTCTGTCCGGCACAAAATAGTTTATGAGATTGTATATGAAAATAGGAAATTCTTTTTTAAGGGGCAAATCCGTTTCATGTAAATCAAAGCCGAAAACCACTTTCTTAGTGCCTGCGGATTCTGCGCTGTAGGCAATAGGCTGCCCTGCCGCGCTTAGAATAACTACAGAACTTTCAGGCATAATCAGCTCTTTGCTTTTTGCTATGCCAAATTCAAAGGCATCAATATTGTTTAAAAAAGTTCTGTCATTTACGCTGAACTCTTCAATATAGAAGATGTCACTGGTTACTATGTTCTCCGAATCCTCCGGCGGATTGAAAATAATGGCATGGCCGTCCATTGGCATAGCTTCAGGCAGAATACCGTCATAAATATATAAATAGTAACCCTCCGCCGTATTAATATCTTCGGGATTGCCTTTGTAAAGTTCAATAGAGGGTATAAGTTTTAAAGCGCTTTCCAGAAAAACATTTCCCTCGGTAAATAAAACAGCCTGTTTGGTATCTTCATACCTTACAACATCATATCTGTAATTATCCGCAGGCAGAGCATCTTCATTTTTAAGCTCGGCCGAAATCCTAGAAACACCATATGGCAGATTTGTAAAAAATATATTCATCTCACTAAATGCTTCAAGCTCAAAGCTCTTTATGTCAAAAAGAGTATCATCAGTATAAAGAGAAATAGCATTTTCTACAGACCTATCCCCATAGTTTTTCACCTTTACCATAGCAACCACTTTATCTGAGTCAACGCTGTGGGATATGGCAGCTACCGCAATATTTGAAACAGGCGCCCCAATCGCATAATTTGTAATATCAATGCCGTCAAATTCATAGCCTTTTCCCGAAAATGCGTCAAACCGGACATCGCCGCTTTGGTCTAACGCATCTAAAATGTTTTTTAAAGACGCTTCATCAGTTGCCGTATTTGATGGGGATAGCTTTTTAAGCTCAGCTATTGCCTGCTGTTTACTTTCTGCGGCATTTATTGCTATATACGGATTACTTCCTGCGCAAACTACAGTATAAACCGAGCCTGCGGCGCATGTTTGCACAAATTCCTCTGCTTTACTAATTGCATTATCAAATCTTGAAGGCAGCTCGTCAATGGCCTGCATACCATAAGATGTATCTATAATCAGAACAAAATGAGCGCTGTTTAATCCACTGGAAATAAATGGACCCGCAAGGGCAAATACAATTATTGCCGCTATTAAAAGCTGCAATAACATAAGTAAGTTTTTACGCAGCTTTTGCCAGGGTTTACTGGCCATGGTACGCAAAACAGCCTTTTCCCACAGCATAGTGGTGGAAAAGGCTTGAATAGTCTGCTTCTGCTTAAGCATATACATGAGTACTATAAGACCCAAACTTATAAGACCAGCAAAGGCCGCCGGATATAAAAAGCTCATATAATCACCTGTTACTCAAGGCTGGTAAAATAATCCCTGACAATTTCTTTAAGTCCGTACGGTATAGGCGAATCCTCCAGCGAGCTAAGGGCTCTGTTGCTGTATTCTCCGATAACACTGTCATAAGGCACCAGCTCGCCGTACTCGCCTATGCGTTTAACTTCCTGTTCGCTCATTTGCCCCCGCTCAGATTGCGCGCCTGAGATATTAACCTCTGTATCTTTTTTATATATAGCTTCTCTTGAATAATCTTCCGTATTCTCTACATGACCCGACCCTTGGCCTGAGCCGCCGCTTTGCTGGCCTTGGCCTTGCTGACCTTGGCCCTGTTGTCCCTGACCTTGCTGCCCTTGACCTTGCTGCCCTTCACCTTGCTGCCCTTGGCCTTGTTGTCCTTGGCCTTGCTGACTTTGGCCTTGCTGACTTTGGC
>JGI994J12354_10001266_pt1 | contig 25479 bp, 23 predicted proteins | sample IntmicLarv3ML3BL_FD_12354 | JGI IMG/M metagenome (IMG submission 12354)
ACTCCAGTAGTACGATTATTGACTATTATCACAATAGATTTTAATGTGGATTTTTTAGAAAATGTTATAAATACAAAAAATATTTTTGTCGAATCAACAGGTGTGCCTCAATTAACAATACCTCAATTAGAGAGCTATGAAATTTTTTTCCCAACCTTTCCCGAACAAACCGCCATCGGCGACTTTTTCCGCAACCTCGACGAACAAATCACCGCACAGCAAACTAAACTTGACAAATTAAAACAATTAAAATCGGCATATTTACAAAAAATGTTTATATAAATCAAACAAACATATCGGAGCTGAAAAAATATATGAGCGGTATAAAAGACATAGAAATAATCGATGTACACGGACATTTGGGGGATATTTTATATCCAAACGGCGGGGAACTTATTTTTAAAACGGGCGTCAATTTCCCGAAATCGTTTTTATTGTGGTTTTTAACAGAGCGGGTTTTATACAGGGAAACATTTTTATATAAACTCTCGAATAAAATAAATCCCTTATGGTCGGTAAAACGTGAACGTGAACGAAACGCCGCCGCGACACTTGAAAACCTGCGTAAATCCCTCGACGGTACAAATATTATACGTTGTGTCTGTGCTCCTGTTTCACCGAATAATACATATAATGATATGCTCAAAGCGTATAAACTCGAACCGCGTATAATACCGTTTACTTCGCCTGATTTTTCACTCGGTGATATAAAAATCACGCAGAAAAAACTTGACGACGATTTAAAAAACGGCGCAATGGGGATAAAAATCCACCCGATATTACAAGAAACCGCGTCGGATTCCGATGATGTTATGTCCGTTATGGAGATTATCAAAAAATATTCAAAACCCGTTTTGTTACATGCAGGACCAGCACAGTATTATTTGAAAAAAGAATCTGAAAAGGGAAATAAAACGCGGTTTGTTGATTATTCGTCAACTGAAAAAACAGAAAAATTAATATCGGCGTTTCCGTCTGTAAATTTTATCGTGGGACATGCGGGACTTGATGATTTTTATAAAGTCGGTGAAAATATAGCGAAATATAAAAACGCTTATGTCGATACAAGTTTTCAATATCCGCAGTCAATAAAAGATTTGATAAAATCATTCGGCGGCGAAAGGGTGATGTTCGCGTCAGACTGGCATTACGGACTTAGAAAACCGATGATTTCAACAGTATTTGAAGCGTGTAAAAATGACGATGTATTGCAAAAACTCGTGTTTCACGATAACGCGGCGAATTTGTTGGGGATATAAAAAAACATTAAATGCTATACAATGACTTGACATTGTATAGCATTTGTTGTATAATAGCTGTTGGAAGGAGTGATTATTATGGCACAAATAAATATCAGAATAGACGACGAATTAAAAACCAACGCGGAAATATTATTTGACGATTTGGGATTGAATATATCGACTGCCGTAACTATGTTTATAAAACAGGCTGTACGTCAGGGAAATATACCGTTTGAGATTACAACGAAAATTGACCCGTTTTGGAATGAAGCTCATCAGTCGCATTTACGGAAAATTATAGATGAATACGAATCCGGCAAGGGTAAACGAATTTATAAAACTATTGAAGATTTGGAAGCTATGGAGATAGATAAATGAAAAATATACTGTCATTTATGTCGCAAGGGTGGGACGATTATCTTTATTGGCAAATGCAGGATAAAAAGACAATCAAACGTATTCATCAGTTGATACAGGATATTGACCGTAACGCCTACGAGGGAATAGGCAAACCCGAACCGTTAAAAAACGATTTATCAGGCTATTGGAGCAGAAGAATTGATGAATCAAACAGAATTGTGTATAAAATTGTCGGTAATGAAATTATTATTTTTTCATGCCGCACTCATTACGGAGACCATTAACAAAAGGCGCGGCGAAAAATGCCGCGCCTTTTATGTTTATTTTACCCTAAAAAACAATTCTTTCCAAATCACAGACGGAATCGAGTGTCAATTCTTTTTCGGTGAACATAAAGAACACGGGACGCATTTTTATACTGTCGCCGGTTTCTATATTAGCGCTTGCTTCTGTCCATATACAGCCTTGGTTTATATCGCTGCCTACACCGATACCGCCCCTGTTTCGCCATGTGTCGGTGAAAACATAGAGTTTTTCATCGCGTTTTGATTTTCTCTCGTGTGAAATCTTCACGAATCTGTCCGTGCCGCTCCATGTATCTCCGCCCATTCTTAAACAATAATCTTCTTTTTCATCTCTTATAACGGCATATATATCGCNTATATTATCTTTACCCGAAANAAAAGCGTTCATTTCATAGCCTATATGTCTGTATTCGCCTGTGTTGTTTATAAATTTCACGAATACGCATAANACAGGCAGAGACGGCTGGGTTAAATAATACTGTTCATATGTAACGCCTTTATATTCCGCAAATTCATTTATTGAAACAATGGTTTTTACTCCCGTCCATTCCGTCCCGAAATTATCTTTCAGCGTCACAAATTCCGTCGTTCTTTTTTCACGCAATGCGAGATTTGCGTTCATTCGCCAGAGGTTTACGTTTATTCCGCCGATGAAAGGATTCCACCACGCATAAGGCTCATGGTTCGGATATTTCGAGTAAAGCCACTCGTTATCGCCGTATTTGAGAGAATAAACAGCGTCGGAATATTCGAGTGAGGTTTTAAAACAAATTTTACCGTTGTTTATTGTATAAACTCCGTCTTTTTCGTCTGCCTGAACTTTTGAGGATTTATCGGAAACAAACAAAGCGCGCTTGTGATTTTTCTTCCAAATCTGGAAATCAAAATCAATCTCGGCGGTATAAACTCCGGCGGGGTTTTTATCTGATATGTCCAAATCAAAATCATTTGATTTAACGGTTTCATCTTCGGGATTTGTTTGCATTGTCTCTTTAAATAAACCGTCGGGGGAAGTGAATTTAATATCGCCGCCGTATATTTTAAGTCTATTGTTTTTTACGACAGCTTTTATTTTTTCTGTATCGGTTGTAATAAAAGGGTTGCGGTTGTTTATATTTATATCAAGCGGAGCGGAAGTATATAACGCTGTTTCTTCGTTTATACCGAGTACATAATTTCTGAATTCCATGAAATTATTGAATATACCGCTCATATATACGTTCGCTTTGGTTTCAAAAACTTCGTCGGGCATAAGTTTGCCGGTGTCATGCTCAAATACAACTTCGTCTCCCCATTTTGTGACGGGTTTATATGATTTATCCCAGTACATACCCGATTTATTGTGCTGTGAATTATCGAAAACCCAGTTTTCATCGAGCATATCGGGGGGCATATCCGAGAACCCGAACATACTGTTATCCGTTATCTCATGTATTTCTCCGCCGCTGCTGAATATTGCGCGTCTGGCTGCGCTTGACCAATACTGGTCACGTAAATACAACTGCATGGGATTTTGTGATTTGTTGGTGACTTTATAACGGCGGTAAATAACTCCCGTAGCGTTAAACTCGTTTATTACGGTCAATAACGCGCCTTTATATTTATCCGAATTATAATCCGCTTCAAGTAACATTATATTATCGTTATTATAAATTCTGACGTCTGACGGTTTCATCAAATCAAATTCATCGGTAAAAGGTTTCCCGAATTTCGGAACTCTGAAATAACAGTTTCCGTGTCCCGCAGATTTAAAGAAAGACATAGAGTTGTCGCGTTTGTTTAAAGTGAGTTTCCAAAGTCCGTTTACTGCGGCGTATTCATAGTCAAGCTCATAACTGAACACCGCTTCCGTTCCCTGATTTATCAAATGCAAAGGTCTAAAAAAATTTATCTCAGTTTTATTTTCGCCGTCTGTTAATACAGAATAATTTACGTCTAATTTTTCATATCCGCAGTTTAATATCTCCGCTTTCGCGCGTAACATAACGCTTGCGTCGGGTTCTGTTTCAATTGTGAAATCATTATCTGTAAACCGCGTTGTATTACTATCGGGTACGGTAAATTTTACAGTCGCTTTTTTCGGGAACGAGCTTTTTACGTTTATATAAACGTCCTGAACCATACCGGGTTTTACGACCGGTTGGCGTTTTTCTATGAATTTAACTTCAAGCGGGAATTTCGGTTCTATACCAAGCCCAAATTCGGCGTGTTTGCCGTTTATATAAACATCCGCGAGAACACACGGGTGCATTCTCCATGTGTCTATTTCCTCGGTTATCGGTTCAACGTAAAATCCGGGGTTAAAAAAACTCTCGAATTTATCCGTGAGCGTNTGCTCAAATTCACAGTCGAATTTTATCCCTTTGTCGTTTTTACCCACTATTTTNATATTCANNTCTTTGCCNGATTTNTTNTCGAATTTGAATATACATTCATGATTTAATCCAAACGCAAGTTCATGATTATCCGCGATAAATTCTATTTTATAATCGTCGGTTTCAATATATCTCATGCGTCTGCCTGTTTTCTCGAAACCTACGGCGAGATTTTTCCCGTCTTTTTGCCATGAATATCCCGCTGTCTCGAATTTGTTTATTTTCACCCCGTCGGGTTTTATCTCTATAACTTTTGTTGAATCTTTATACCAATCGGCGGTTTTGAAAAAATCCTCAAAAAGCTCCGTTTTTAAAACGGTCGGGATATAGTTGGATAAATGCGTTGTATCCGCTCTGTCCTCCCATATAAATCCGCACTTTTTATATAACGGCACAGCTTTTGTATTTCCCGCCCATGTATGTATATCAACCCTCGGATAACCCATTTCTATGGTTTTGTTTACACATGCGAGAACAAGTTCTTTACCGACTTTTTTACCGTGATAATCGGGGCGGACATTTAAAACATGCACATATGTTGTGTCCGCGTCTTTGTAATAACGGTCAAAAGAACAAAGTCCGACGGCTTCGTCACCGTCAAGGGCGATAAAAATATTAAAATATGAACCGCCGCCCGAATAATCCGCGATAACCTGTTCAGCTGTCATCGACGAATTACTGCCGCCCCAGCTGTCGCCGCTTTTGTTCCACATATCCGCGACAGCCGCCGCCATTGTATCGTCATACTCAACTATTTTAACGCCGTTATCCATTATTTTATAAATCTTCATGGGTTTGTCACTCTCCTTTTGGTTTTGTTTGAATTATTTATTTTGTTGTCTACCAACCGTATTTTATCATATCATGCAGATTTTGACCGATTTCTTCATACGCGTCGTTCATACAGTAACCCATATACACAAAAAGTTTTATCTCGTTCCATAAAAAATAGTACATATTTTTTAACGGAAATTTATCGCTCAGACGAATTTTTGAAGCGTAATTTTCAAGAAAACCGAATTTAATATCTTCGGGATGATTTATATACGGGAACAAATCCGATTCCCTGTCGCCGTAACCGCATCCCATCGGGTCAAGTATGGCGGTAAGTTTAAAAGTTTTCGGGTCTATAAGTATATTTTTCATCTTAAAATCGCCGTATATCAAACTCGCGTCTTTAACCGGCTGTGTGAATACAGCGTCAAAATTATAATACGCTTCTTCGATAAACGGTTTGGCTTTGTCGGTCACGGGGCTGTCTTTCAGCTCCGTTAAAAATTTATAATACCCGTCAACGCGGCTTTTATACAACGATTCCCAACTTTTGGAGTATGTCTCACAATCCAAATTTCCGAAACCTTTCGGGTTTATGTTGTTGTGCAGTTCTATATGTGCGTCAACCACAGCGTCCGCGATTTTTTCTTTTTCCGATTCGTCGGCAAATTCAACCCAACGCACTGGAACACCCCGCATATGTTCCATGAAAAACAAATCGGACGTTTTTTCATCTCCGTAACGGCAGCCATATATCACAGGAACGGGAACGCCCGAATATTTACGCAATTCGTCAAGTTCCCTGATTTCCTGCCGCATAAACCCGTTTTTATAATATACTTTGATTATGATTTCCTCAGCGGTTTTATTATTTTTCGCCTTAAAAACGCGGCTGTACGCGCCTTCGCTGTGTAATTGTATATCGGTGAGATTTTGATTCAAAATTTCTTTCGCGGCGTTTCGAATTTCTGTTTTCGTTTGATTCATGTGATTTTCTCCTCTTTATTTTTACTCCGGCAAAAGATAAAAATACAACGCCGTTTCATTGCGGTAAATATGCGCGTCGTAGACATGTTTGTCTATCCCGCCGAGTTTAAACCCATATTTTAAATAAAAACGACACGCACGAAGATTTATGTCCTGTGTTTCAAGCGAAACGCCGTGTAATCCTTTTTCTTTTCCCCATTTAACCGCCGCGTCCATGAGCATAGTCCCGACGCCTTTTCCCCTGTGGTCTCTGTCAACCGCCAAATCATCGATAAAAGCGTTGTCGTTCCATCGTTTGCCGACACGCAGACTGCCGACGCATTGACCGTCAAGCATTGCGAGAAATGCCGCTTCGTCGGGATTGTTTATATATGTCATAGGGTCAAAAGAATCATCGGGATATAATTTTTCACGCGGGGTATCACGTAATTCTTCGTATAGTTTCCATTCCTGCCCGTTATATATCGGAACAAGCCGCCCGATTATTTCAAAAGGTTCCTGCGGTCGCGGTAAAAGCGACAGCATAGAAATATCAAAACGCACTGTTTCATAGCCCATATTTATTAAATCCCCCCATTTTACACACTGTTAAAAAAATTATATCACACCCATATAAAAAACACAAGGTAAAAAACATTTATAAATTAATCTTGCCATGTATAAAAAAACAAAGGATAACCCGATAACAGGATTATCCTTTTAATTTGTTGTTTTATAAATTTATTTCAGATAAACTTCTATAACAGGAACTGTAACATTCGGTTTTACAACGGGGATATTAAACGATACGGTTTCACCCTCAACAGAATATTTCACTTCGGAAGCGTCGTTCAAAAATTGCGCGTATTCTATCCTGTCGCATATATCTTTGCCGTCCATGAAAAATCCGCCGAACGGATAAGAAAACATATGTATATAAAGTCTGTTTGTATCGGGATTATAAGTCAGACGGCAATCCTGCGGAGCTTTAAATTCACTCGGCGCTTGCGTACAATTATAGATAGAACGTCCGTGTTTTTTCATCCATTTACCCATACCGGATAAACAATTTAACGCTCTTTCGTCAAATTCACCGCGTCCCGTAGGTCCTACGTTTAACAATAAATTTCCGCCTTTACTTACTGTATCTATAAGCAGCTGCACGAGCATATCGACACTTTTCCATGTCTGCTCATCTCTGTGATAACCCCATGAACCGGAGAATGTCTGACACGCTTCCCATACGACGGGTTTCCCGTCAACTGTTACCCATTCCCTGGGCTGAAATTGTTCCGGAGTTTTTACGTCCTGGTCAATCTGCAATCTGTCGTTTATTATGATTTCTGGCTGTAAACCGCGTATGATTTTTATTAATTCTTCACTTCTCCACTCGTCTTTACCTTTTCCCGCGTATCTGTCGGATTTGCCGATAGAGAAATCATACCAGAGTATATCTATTTTTCCGAATCTCGACAACAATTCTTTTGTTTGTCCGTGGAGATAATCGACGTATTTACTCAAATCCTTGTTTTTATCTACCGCCTGATATTCGGGATTATTTTTCATAGCGTGACACTCGTCAAGGGTATAATCCGGGTGATGCCAGTCTAACAGCGAATGATAAAACCCGACTTTCATATTTTGTTCTCTGAAAGCGTCAACCATAGGTGTCAAAACATCTTTGCCGTATGGTGTATTTGTAGATTTATAATCCGTCAAATCGGTATCCCAAAGACAAAAACCCTCGTGATGTTTTGTTGTGATGACAAAATATTTCATACCAGCGTCAGACGCGGCTTTTGCCCATAATGCCGGGTCATATAAATCGGGGTCGAAATGCTTGAAATATTTGTTGTATACATCGTCGGGTATCGCCTCCATATTTTTTATCCATTCATGGCGCGCGGCGAGTGAATAAGTTCCCCAGTGGATAAAAAGTCCGAAGCGTTCCTGCTGAAACCATTTTGTATTTCCGGGAGTAGGCTGAGCCTGAGTTATACTTAACATAATAAATTTCTCCTTTATCCGTATAATTTTTGGTTTGTAAATTTTTTCGGAATGATATTAAATATATAATATCACACAGACAAATTATTTACAATAGATTTCAACAGATTTTAATATATTTATGAAAAAATTTGATTTATGAAAAAAAATAATCGCCAACGTTGAAATTGACGGTTACTTTTTTCGTTTTCTTTTATTTTAACATTAACATATCTTCTTTTTCATATTTTACATCATCTTCATCTTCTTTTTCTTCCGCGTTGATATAGATTTCCTCTGCTTGACATTGTGCATCTTTCAGCGTATTGATAGCGTCGCCCAACTGCTCCATCGCCGCTTCCAGTCCATCGATAACATCTGTGACCGCATTAAATAAAAGTAAATACTCTCTCCCGATTTCCATGACTGCGCTCCTCATAAATATATTTTCTTCAACAGATTTACTTTGGAGCGGGAACGGATTGCTCCCGCTCCTGCGATGTAACTCCGCCGAGAAAATAACAAAAAGCGTGCGGGTACACAACCACACACGCTGATATGTCTCTGATACGCCCGTTACCATTTTAATAAAATACGACTTGACGAAATTACATGGCTGATGTATAATAAATGGGCGGGTATGGAGAAATCTCTTGTATATGGTGCTTACGCCACCGAAGCAAGCCGTGAAGTGTTGGTCCACTTTACGGATGCCCGCAATTTCATTATCTCCGGCTGTTATAAGTTTAGCATATATAGCGAATTTTGTCAATAGTTTATGTCGAAATTTTCACATAATTCGTTCGACAAAATTCAACAAAACCGATGATAAAATCGAATTTGCGACGCGTCTGACAAGCCGCACCCTGCGGAAAATTTATCCAACGCAAAATAAAATTTTACGAAGTTTATATCACGTTTATATATTAAAAAACGGAGGAACATATCATGTCAAATTATGAAAAAGAAAAGGTAATATTGCAAACCCTCGCGAAAAAAGTCGCGGAGATAAGTTTACTGCCCATACAGGAAAGAACGCTTAAAGCATGGAAAGGTTTAAACTCACTCAAACCCGAACGCCCTATGTTTATGATTGACCAGCTTCCTTGGGGTGAATTAAACAGGGACGGCGAATTAAATCTTGAATGTACAGACCCGCTCATGCGTGATTTTGAATGGCAGCTCCGTGAAACTCTTTACAGATGGAATCATATACAGGACGACAGAGTTGTTACAGACACAATAAGAGTTCCAAAAGCTATTCATGATAATACCGGTTTCGGCATGAATATAAAAGAGGACAGAATCCCCGGTCAAACGGGAACCGCCGCTGACAGTCATGATTATAAAGATATTTTACAGACCGAAGAAGATATAGAAAAAATAAAAGTACCAGAAATTTCGGAAGATAAAGAAGAATCAAAAAAACGTCTTGAAACTGCAAGAGATATTTTTGACGGTATTTTAAAAGTAACATCAAACGGCGTGTTTGCTTCATACGGTCATGTCTGGGACGTTGTAAGCACATGGCACGGGATTGAAGAATGTATGTATGATATAATCGACCGCCCGGAGTTTATACATAAAATATTGGATAAAACATTCGGCGCGTTTCACAAACGTTTGGACCAATATGAACAATTGGGACTTATAAACGCAGGCGACCCGTTAATCCATTGCACGGGAGCATATTGCGACGAGTTACCGGGATTTAACGGTGAAACAGATGAGGAACTCGAAAAATACAGATATTCCGCGAAAAATATATGGACAATGGGAGCCGCGCAGTTGTTTTCAATGGTTTCCCCGGAAGTTCATGATGAATTTGAGATTACATATCAAAATAAATGGTATTCGCGATTCGGCTTGGGATATTACGGCTGCTGTGAACCGTTGGACATGAAAATTCATGTTATATCAAAACTGCCGAACGTGAGAAAAATATCGATGAGTCCGTGGGTTAATATGGAACGCGGAGCGGAAGCGATGGCGGGACGATATGTATTTTCAAGGAAACCGAATCCGGCGATTTTATCAAGTGACGTCGCGTGGAATCCGGAACTTGCGCGTAAAGATTTATCCGACGCATGTAAAATCGCGGGGAAATACGGCAACCCGTGCGAGCTTATAATAAAAGATGTAAGCACGGTCGGAAACAAACCCGAAAGATTATGGGAATATATAAAAATCGCTGCGGAAGTCTGCGGCAGAGGGTAATATAATAACAGTCAAATCTATAAATTTACAGGGTGCGACGATTTTGTCACACCCTGTGTGTTTTTTGTTGCGATTTGTTTTTCGCTGTATCAGTCGTCATGTATCATTTTTATGTCATACGGCGTAGCCTGATATACAAAATAATTCAGCCAATTCGAGAACAATAGATGCGCATGTCCGCGCCATACATTTTTCGGGGTTTCTTTGGGATTATCGTTCGGGAAATAATTTACGGGGACTTCTATGTCAAGCCCTTTGTCTATATCCCTGAAATATTCGCCCGCCAACGTGTCATAATCATACTCAGAATGTCCGGTTATGTAAAACTGACGCGTTGTTTTTGACGCGATTATATAAACTCCCGCGTCGGGTGACGTTGAGAGAATCTCCAAGCCCTCTTTTTGTTCTATATCCTCTTTTCGTATTTCCGTATGTCTTGAATGAGGGGCGTAAAATATTTCGTCGAATCCCCTTACCAATTTATGGTCGGATTTGTTCACTTCATGCGCGAACACCCCGAAAAGTTTTTTTCCGAGAGGGTGTTTATCTATGCCGTAATGAAAATAAAGCCCCGCCTGCGCTCCCCAGCATATATGCAGCGTAGAATAAACGTTTTTCTTCGACCATCTCATGATTTCACAGAGCTCATCCCAATAATTCACTTCCTCAAACGGCAGATTTTCAACCGGCGCGCCCGTTATTATAAGCCCGTCAAATTTTTCGTTTTTTACGTCCTCGAAAGATTTATAAAACGCGCTCAAATGCTCCGCCGATGTGTTTTTTGATTTATACGACGCCGTTTGAAGTAAAACTATCTCGACTTGAAGCGCGGTATTTGACAAAAGTCTTATCAACTGCGTTTCGGTTATTATTTTTGTGGGCATTATATTTAAAATCGCGATTCTGAGCGGACGTATATCCTGTTGTTTCGCTTTAAACTCAGACATAACGAAAATATTTTCTTTTGAGAGAATATCCCCCGCGGGAAGTCCGTCGGGTACTTTTATAGGCATAAATTACACAGCTCCTTTTTGAAAACAAATGATATTATTTATACAATAAATTAAGCAAAATTTTGTAAAAATATATTGTTATTTTAACACAAAAAATATATTATGTCAATCACGAAAATTTATTTTTGATTTTTGTTTTTTTTAATTGTAAATAATTTTATTTTTTTATTTCGCGATTTGAATTATATTTTATTTTCGGCGATTTGAAATCCCCCGTTTCCCCTGTGAAAACATATATTTATACTGTAATTTTATTGTAAAAACCGAGGAAAATGCGGGTGAAAATTTTTAAAATTACGCCATTTTTTACCTTGACAAATATAACTTACTGTATTATAATAATAAGGCACGCAAAAATCAATCAACACAATATATTGTGTTGATTTTAATATTAGACGCAAACACACACAATATACAGTATTTGCAAGATTGCGGCAATTTCTTGAAAATATGTCCCCGCTTTAACTTATCTTAACTTAAAGGAGCGTTAAAAAAATGGTTACCAAAATAATAAAGAGAGACGGGCGCGAAGCACCGTTCAATATAGAAAAAATCGCCAACGCTATTTTTAAAGCCGCCCAGGCAATAGGCGGAAGCGACTATGACAGCGCGTTAAACTTGGCTTACAGAGTAGCCGAGGAAATCGAAAAAGATTACGAAAAAACAAAGAAACTCCCGACCGTTGAACACATTCAGGATACCGTCGAAAAAATCCTCATGAAAACCGGACACGCGAGAACCGCGAAAGAGTATATTTTATACAGGGCGGAGAGAAACAGGGTCAGGGAAATGAATACCCGTCTCATGAAAATATACGAGGGTATAACGTATAAATCGTCGGTGGAAAACGACAAGAAAAGGGAAAACGCGAATATCGACGGCGATACCGCTATGGGGACTATGCTTGAATACGGCTCCGAAGGCGCGAAGCAGTTCTGTGAAATATTTGTTCTTGACCCGAAACACTCCGAAGCTCACAAAAACGGGGATATACACATACACGATTTGGATTTTTACTCCCTCACAACAACATGCTGTCAGATTGATATAGATAAACTTTTTACAAACGGATTTTATACCGATATACGCAGCGGCGTAAATTACGGGTATTTGAGAGAACCCAGCAATATCGCGAGTTATTCGGCTCTCGCATGTATCGCGATACAGTCCAACCAGAACGACCAGCACGGAGGGCAGTCTGTCCCGAATTTCGATTATGCCATGGCGAAAGGCGTTGAGAAAACCTATATAAAATTATACAAGGCGAATCTTGTAAAATATCTTTGCATAGAACTCGACACAGACACGGTAAACGAAAAGAGAATAGAGGATATTATATCGGAAACCGTCGCGAATATAAAAGCGGAGCATAATATCTCCCCGATTCTCGAAAACAGAAATAATTACGGTATACCCGAAAAAGAAGAACTCTCAAAATATTTCGAAGCCGGATTAATAGAAAGAGCGCAGAAATTCGCCGTCAAATACGCGGCGAAAGAGACTGACAAAACCACTTTTCAGGCGATGGAAGCTCTGATTCACAATCTTAACACTATGCACTCAAGAGCGGGCGCGCAGGTGCCGTTTTCATCGCTCAACTACGGAATTGACACAAGCCCCGCCGGACGTATCGTTATAAAGAATATACTGCTCGCGCTTGACGCGGGTCTCGGAGACGGTGAAACCCCGATATTCCCTATACATATATTTAAAGTTAAAGAGGGCAAAAATTACAACAAAGAGGATACAAACTACGATTTGTTCAAGCTCGCGATAAAAATCTCGGCGAAAAGATTATATCCCAACTTCTCGTTTATCGACGCTCCGTATAATCTTAAATATTACAGGGAGGGACATCCCGAAACCGAAGTCGCTTACATGGGCTGCCGTACAAGAGTTATCGCGAATTATTTCGACGAGACCAAAGAAACAACCTANGGCAGGGGAAATCTTTCGTTTACTTCCCTTAATTTACCCAGAATCGCGATAAACGCGAAAGGTGATATTGAAAAATTCTACTCTTATCTTGATGAGAAAATAGATATAATAGTCGCGCAGCTGCAGCACAGATTTAAAATACAATGCGAGAAAAAAGTCAGGAATTATCCGTTCCTTATGGGTCAGGGCATATGGCTCGACTCCGAAAAGCTCAATCCGGGCGATGAAATCGGCGAAGTTTTGAAACACGGCACGCTTACAATGGGATTTATAGGTCTCGCGGAATGTTTAACCGCTTTGTGCGGAAATCATCACGGCGAAAGCGAGAAAGCNCAAATCATGGGTNTTGAGATAGTCGGTTACATGCGTAAAAAAATGGACGAAGCGAGCGTTAAACACGGTCTTAACTTTACTCTTATAGCAACCCCCGCCGAAGGATTATCCGGAAGGTTCGTTAAAATGGACAAAGAATTATTCGGTTCTATACCCAATATCACCGACAGGGATTTTTATACAAATTCTTTCCATATACCGGTATATTACAACATACCCGCATACAAAAAAATAGAGCTTGAAGCTCCGTATCACCCATTGACCAATGCGGGTCACATAACATACATAGAAATGGACGGAAACCCGTCCGAAAATCTCGAAGCGTTCGAGGAGATAATAAGGCACATGAAAGAATGCGGTATCGGCTACGGTTCTATAAACCACCCCGTTGACCGCGACCCCATATGCGGATACATGGGAATTATCAACGATGTATGCCCGAAATGCGGCAGAAGCGAGAGCGACAAACGCGGGGATTTCACGAGGATACGCCGCGTAACAGGTTACCTCGGCACTTTGGACCGCTTCAACGACGCGAAAGCGAAAGAGGAGCAGTCGAGGGTCAAGCACTGCTCGGGGGTTAATTCTTCGGATATAGCTATTATATAACGGGTGATTTACGGAGGCGTTCTTTTTCTTTGAAAGAAAAAGAACCAAAAAGAAACATCCTCACAAAAAAATAAAGAGAGTTTAAAAGGTAACATAAACATGGAAGCCATGAGTTCTGTAATGCCGACCGCGATAAACCCGATAAATATGATAATGCCGACCGTAATCACGGAGCCGATAAAACTTGCGGGGATAATAGAAGATTCCATAGTTGACGGACCGGGGATGCGTTTCGTCGTGTTTGTTCAGGGCTGCCCGCATAACTGTAAGGGCTGTCATAATCCGTCGGCGCAGACTTTCAATGGCGGGTTTAATGCCGATATACATAAAATAGTTGATAAAATAATAAAATCCCGCACAAAACGTATAACGTTTTCAGGCGGTGAACCTTTCTGTCAGGGACGGGAACTCGCGAGAATTGCGAGACTTGTCGAGCATGAAAAAAGAGGGATAGAAATCATAACTTATACGGGTTATCTTTATGAGGAACTTCTCGAAAAGTCTAAAACCGACGCGGGAGTTAAAGAACTTCTGACCGTTACAAATTATCTCGTTGACGGGAAATTCGAGCAGGATAAAAAAACCCTCGACTGGTTTTACAGGGGAAGCTCAAACCAACGGATTTTTGACGTTACGTGTTACCCAAATTCTACAAGGGCGAGATTGATTGAACATAGGGAAGATTTGAGATAATATTATATATTTAAAGGGGGCGGGATTTTGTAAATCCCGCCCCTTGTTTTATTTTTATAATTTGCCTATAACAACCCTGTTTCTTCCGGTGTTCTTGGCTTCGTACATCGCCTCGTCAACAGCAAGCATAGCTTTGTTAAAATCCGCGCACGGAGACATGTGAACCGCGCCAAAACTCGCGGTCACGGGGATACGCTTTCCGTTATACGTTATATCTGCATCCTCAACCGTTTTGCACAAACGCAAGGCGATTTTATGTAACGCGCTTTCCGTCGTGTCCTCTCCGCTGAGAGGCATGAAGATTACAAATTCCTCGCCCCCGTATCTCGCGATTATATCGTATAAACGGAGCTGTTGTATAATTATACCAACTATCGCGCACAGCACATGGTCGCCCGCAGCGTGTCCGTATGTGTCGTTGACTTTCTTGAAATGGTCTATATCGTACATAATAAGCGCACTCGGTATGTTCAAACGCACAGAGCGATCAAGCTCACGGGTTACTTTTTCGTGGAAACTCCTGCGGTTTGATACCCCTGTGAGTGAATCTGTCGTGGCGAGGTTTTCAAGCTGATTTATAAGAAACGTTATACTCGTAATATCGTGTATCACGATTGACCAGCCCACATGTACGTCGTGGTCGTCTATTATTTTATTAGTGTTCGCGCGGTATGTGGATTTGGAGCTTTGGGTCATTTTACCATCAAGTTCAAACACTATCTCGCTCAGTTTATCCGCCGCTTTAAGTTCGGAAGGCCATTCTTTGACGTTTTTTATAGGTTCCGTCTCCGAACATGACGCCAGCGATGGAAACATTGATTTCGCGCTGTTATTGCAGGACACAAAACACCAGTCTTTGTCAAGTATTATCATTGCGTTTTCCATTGTTTTAAGAGCAGTGGCAAACGTTATGGGGACTATGTCCAGAAATTTATATTTCGCAATATCAATAGTGAGAAGTATCAAAAACACCATCATCGCGAACGGCGTAGGGTCAAGTTCTTCGGGGAGAACCCCTATGAAATTTATTATGTTTGAAGAAAAAACCACCAGCGCGCCGATTATTATAAGAATCATCTGGCGGCGGATTTTTTTACTGCTCTTAATAAACCGTCCAATCATTATTATATACGCAGGAATCATAAATAAAACAGCTAAAACCTGCTGAACCACGAACAAAACTCCGCGTTCGATATAAGCGCGCCCTTCGTTTTCGACAAACTCAACCGTACTGTAATACAGCCAATGATATTCGTTGAATAAAATAACAATAAATATTAAAAGTCCGTAAGCTCCGACAGCGGGGAGCATCCACGGCTTGGCGTATTTCGGAGCGAACACGGACAATGAAACGAGAAGAAAACACGGAGCGAGCAGGGGAATCCCCAGATTCGCGAATTTTAAAGCGGTCAGCACTCCGTCGTTTGTACTGCTCATGTCCAGAAGTATGCAGCCCGCGGTATAAGCGATTGAAGCGAGTGCGAGCAAAACAAAATAAACCGAACGGACATTGTCTTTTCGGGTAATAAAATAAAACATAATAAAAACGTCTATAATAAGTGTGAAAAGAAGAAAAAACAAAATGATATTTTCCATGGTTTTATTATTTTGCCTCCAAAAGTAAGCCTTAGAATTGTTCCCGCTTTTACATCAGGATTAACACTATACGATTTATACAGTAACACAAATATATTAACATTTCAACAATTCCATTCAGTCAAAACTAAAATTTTTCATTTTTAATTCATAAATATTAATCTATCATTATTTTAAATACGACGGGATTAACGCTTTTTACTGATTTTGTTTTTAGCGTGAGTTTATCGTCAAACAATTCAAATTCGGGTTTTTCGTTGAATCCCAAAACGGATATATCTTTGATGAAACCTGAAAAAACATTTGATTTTTTACCGAGTGATTTTATATTTATCTCCCCGTTTTCGGGATACGACAAAACAGACGCATACAAACTACCGCCGTTCTGCGTAAATCTTATATCCCCGCTTGTGAATATTTTTTCCTCGCTGTCGGTGAATCCGCCCTCTTTTACTTCCGTCGGACCTTCGCCGAATATTTTAAAATGCTTGGTGTTGTATATCGCCTCGCCGTTTATTTTAAGCCAGCCGCCTATTTCAAGTAAAACTTTTTTCTCCTCGTCGGTTATCGTTCCGTCGGATTTCGGTCCGACATTTAGGAGCATACAGCCGTTTTTACTGACTATATCGACCAAATCCCTTAGTATTTCCGCCGATGTTTTGAAATTGTTGTTTTCTGTATATCCCCATGAATTTCGCGCTATTGACGTGTCTGTCTGCCACGGGAACGCTTTAAGCTCTCCCGATTGTCCCCTCTCTATGTCCAGAACCGCAGTCCCGAAAGCCATCGCGTCAAATTTATAGTGTATTATCCCTATCTTTCCCCATTCGCTCATTTTATTATAATAATACGCGGCGAATTTTTTCAGGTACGGTTTTAACGGTTTTACCTGAATCCACCAGTCAAAGAAGAAAGTCGCGGGCTTGTATTTGTCCACGAGTTCACAGCATCTTATAAGCCAGTCCTCAGCGAATTTTTTACTCAGATATTCATATCCCGACTGCATAAACGTCAGTGGATTTGTTTCGCTCAAATCCTCGTTTTCCTGTATCGAGGGCCAGTATAAGCCGCCCTCTTTCAGATTGCCGCTCATGTCGGAATCGAATTTTTTTCCGCCGTTCATAAACCACCAGTGTTCTATACGGTGACTTGACACACCGAGCCTTATATCTCTTTTTTCCGCCGCTGTTTTAAGCTCTCCGACAATATCCTTTTTCGGACCTTTGTCAAACGAGTTCCAGCTCGATATATCAGATTTGTACATCTGAAAACCGTCGTGGTGCTCCGCTACGGGTACAATAAATTTCGCACCTGCTTTTTCAAATAAATCAATCCATTCTTCGGGGTCGAATTTTTCCGCTTTAAACATAGGGATAAAATCTTTATACCCGAAATTTTTGTGTTCCCCGTAAGTTTCTATATGATGTTTATACTCGTTTGAACCCTCCTGATACATCGCTCTGGGATACCATTCGTTGCCGAACGCGGGGACAGAATAAACACCCCAGTGTGAGAATATGCCGAATTTACCGTTTATATACCATTCGGGGACTTCTATGTTTTTGAGTGAATCCCAATTATCCTTATATTTTCCGTTTTTTATGACTTCTTCGATTTTACCCAGATACGCTTTTTTTTCAGCTCTGCTCATCTTCATTTTTTTCACGATATTTTCCCTCCGTTTATTATTCTATGTTATTATCGCCGTTTTTATTTTTCACGCCTCCGACGGTAAATTTACGCATTACTTTCGCCGCGCCTTTAACCCAGAACGGTTCAAGATATTTCGCGGCTTTTTCAAGTTCATTCATTATCTGTATATTCTGCGGACAGTGTTTTTCGCATTTGCCGCATTTTTTGCACTGCGACGAAAAATGCGGTTTTTCCGCGAGAACACCCGCGGACATCATGTAATTTTTGATTATGTGAAAACGGCTCAAAAGCGCGCCTTCGTTGTATCGACTGAACGCTTCGGGTATATCAACATTCATCGGACACGGCATACAATATCCGCACCCCGTGCAATTTACCCTTATATTCGCTTTCATAATATCCACGACTTTTTTTACGGCGTTGAATTCTTTTTCACTCATACCGTTCGGTATAGCTTCGCACGCGGTTTTTATATTCTGTTCCGTCTGCTCTTTACTGCTCATACCCGATAAAACAACGTTTACTTCGGGATGGTCCCATATCCATCTTAAACCCCAGTCGGCGGGCTGTCTGTCTTTGTCAACCGCGTTAAATTCTTTCAACGCTTTGTCGGGAAGTCCGGAAGCGAGTTTTCCCCCTCTGAGCGGCTCCATAATAATAACCGGCAAACCTTTCGAATTAGCGTATTTTAATCCGGCAGTCCCAGCCTGATGGTTTTCATCGAGATAATTATATTGCATCATACAAAAATCCCAATCATACGCGTCAATAATTTTTGTAAACGAATCATATTTTCCGTGAAACGAGAACCCTATATTTTTTATCCTGCCGTTTTTCTTCTCTTTTTCTATCCAATTGTCAATCCCGAGACTGCGGATTTTATCATAGTATTCATAATCCGTGAGCATATGCAGTAAATAATAATCTATATAATCGGTTTTCAAACGTTCCAGCTGCTGTTCAAAAAATTTATCGAAATCTTTTTCGGAACGTACAAGAAAAAGCGGCATTTTTGTCGCTATATTTATTTTTTCACGCCAGCCGCCCGATAATATCTGACCCAGAGCGGCTTCATGCCCTAAATAAATATACGCCGTATCAAAATAATTCACGCCGTTTTCTATCGCCGAATGTATCATGTCGGCGGAACGCTGTATGTCTATTGCTCCTGTTTTTTTTCGCGGGAATCTCATACAGCCGAAACCGAGCTGCGAAAGTTTTTCACCGTTTTTTTGATTTTCCCTGTAAATCATAATATTTTTTTCGCCTCTGTTTCTTTTATTTTTAACCCAAAATAACCGCCGAAACAATATCTATCATTTCGTCATAATCCGAGGAGCGGTTTATTTTATCCCTCGCCGACGCGGAATTTTCACAGCCTTTTATATACCATGACAAATGCTTTCGCGCCTCTAATAACGCCGTTTCTCTGCCTTTATAAAAAATCATTTTTTCCATATGTTTTGATATTATTTTTATTTTTTCGTAACCATTCGGCGGAATATATTCGCGTTTGTCGAAATATGCCGCGATTTCATCAAAAATCCAAGGATTCCCCAAAGAACCGCGCGCTATCATAACCCCGTCGCAGTTTGTATAATCTTTCATATTTTGCGCGTCTTTCGACGTAAAAATATCGCCGTTTCCTATAACGGGGATTTTCACCGTTTTTTTTACTTCGTGTATTATATCCAAATCAACGGGAGGTGAATACATCTGTTTTCTTGTTCGCCCGTGGACGAACACCGCCGAAATTCCCGAATCTTCCGCGATTTTCGCGATTTTTGGGGCATTTTTTTCGTCGTCGTCCCAACCGCTTCTTATTTTCACCGTGACGGGTATATCATACGGTTCAACAGCTTTCACGACTGCTTGCATAATATTCCCAGCCGCGAAAGGGTCGCGCATTAAAACGCTTCCGTCGCCGCCGCCTATAACTTTCGGTACGGGACAACCCATATTTATATCAATCGCGGATAATTTGCAATTATCACATATAAATTTAACCGCATCCGCCATACTTTCCGTATCACTGCCGAATAATTGCACAGCCGCAGGGAGTTCAAACTCCTCTATTTTCGCGAGCGCGAGAGTTTTATTGTTCCTGAAATTCACGGCTTTGGCTGAAATCATCTCGGTTGCTGTATATTCCGCGCCCAATTCTTTGCATATCTGTCTGAACGCGTTGTCTGAAATCCCCGCGAGGGGAGCTAAAAACAAACCGTGTTTTAAATCTATGTTTTTTATATTCATGTTTTGATTTTTGTATACCTTTTTGGATTTTTTTTTAATCTTATATTGTGCTACAAGGAAAACGGCAAAATTTGTCGTTTTGCATTGGAATAATTTTGTAGGGCACGAACTGTGTTCGTCCGTGGAATTTTAACCAATGTTGGAAACACGAACCCCACACAAAATCAAATTCCGCGGCGCGTTTGGGAAACCGCGCCCTACACGAAATTCTCTGCCGTTTATTGTTTTTCTTTTTGTCACTTTATTTTATCACGTTTTATTTTTAATGTCAAACACAAAAAAACCTTTTTTTGAATATAATGTAAAACAATTTTCCCTGCCGAATATTTCTTCGAGTTTTTCTTTATGGCTCAATGCGCCGTGCTTTTTTTGTATGACGATAAAAAAACTGCCGTTTGGTTTCAGATGATTATATACTTCTTCGTATATTTTATAAATGACAGATTTTCCTGCGTGTATCGGTGGATTTAAGATAATATTATCGAATTTTTCCGGAAGATTTTCGAACCCGTCGGATTTTACCGCGACGGCTTTTACACCGTTTCTGCCGGCGTTTTTTTTCGCTAATTCAACGGCTCTTTCGTTTACGTCGGACATTGTGACTTTTATATTTTCGCCGTGTATTTTTGATAAAACAATACCTATGCAACCGTAACCACAGCCGAGGTCGAGAACTTCACCCGATAAATCGGGGAGATTTTCGAGTAAAATATTCGTTGCGAAATCGACCGCACCTTTTGAAAAAACGCCTGTGTCTGTGATAAAATTAAACGATGTGAAATTATATGTGTATGATGTTTCGACTTCGTCATGATATAAATTTTCGTTTGATTTAAAATAATGATTCATAAATAAATTACCGCTCCGAATACAAATTTATTTTGTTCAGCCTGTTTATTAATAACCCCGATAAATAACCGATAATAACGCCGCTTATTGTGCCGAATATTATCAAAACGGGGAAATAATAAAACAATTTTATGCTTTTTACAATTACCGCGCCGACGCAGATTTGACCGAGATTATGAAAAACTCCGCCTGCCGCGCTTATTCCCGTTGTACCGAACATATTTGATTTTTTCATAACTGCCATGACAATAAAACTCAAAACCGCGCCTGTTATTCCGTAAGTCATACCGAGTATTCCCGAAAAAAGCAATCCTGAAAGCATAACCCTGAATATATTTAAAATAAACGCGGTTTTATAATCTTTTATATACATTAAAATAATAACAATAATATTCGGTAATCCCAGTTTTATCCCCGGAACTGAGGGAATTAACGGCGGGAGAAATCTCTCGAAATAACTTAAAGCGACAGAGAGGGCTAAACATATCCCTAAAAACGCGATATATTTTGTGTTGATTTTCATAAATTTCACTTTTTTATTATACTATCATACTTGTTGGTTTTGTTGATTTTGTCCGACGTTTTTATTTCAACGGTTATTTTGTTCGGTAAACATACAATAATATCACGGCTGTGTAAATCCAGCGGTTTATGCTGAATACACCGCTTGTCGGGACAATTCGCATGGAGCATATATACTTCGTTGTTTTGTATTCTGACAGTGTTTGATATTATATCGTTGTCAAGATAAACATCTATGTCTTTGTTTTCGTTTAACGCGAATTCACCGTATATTTCACCGTTTATTTTTATAACGGCTGTATCCCCTGTTTTGGTGTTTAAATCGAAGATAAAATAAAACATAAAAGCGAATATTATAAACGCGGCGATTAAAATAACGTCCGTTTTACCGAATATTTTTGTTTTTGTTGTTTTGTATGACATGATTTATTTTATATATTATAACTCCCGTTTTAATATTTCATAAACATAACTCGGACTTTCCCAATAATATCCCGTTTCAACATCCTCTATTTTTTTTGATATATCGGTGGCAAAAAATATCTCCAACGCTTTATCCGTCGTTAAATTTTGGTCCTCCGCTATATATGTTACAAGATGCGCGATTACATTTTGTATCAAAAAATCCTGCTCTTTTGTTTTATTCATTCCCAACCTCCCCCGTTTTCCGCACATATCGCCAGAACATCGTCTATAACGTCGTCTGTGTTCAATGTATGCTCCACGTCGTAAAATTCCTGTAAAAATTCTATTCCCTTATGTTTTTCCAAATATTTATATGTCTCATTTATACTTATATTATATTTTCTCGCGATTAAATTCATTATCATCACGAAATAATTTATTTCCTGTTGTATCCCCATAATTTTTACCTCATTATCATGATAATTTTTTTATATAAATATTATACCATAAATTATTTATTTTTTGTTACTTATATAAAATTTTATTCGGGATTTATATTATAACTAAAACTTTACAAATTTACAATTGAAGTTTTTTGAATATTATGTTATTCTATACTATTATAGTTAAAATAAAAAAGGTATATTTAAATTTATGAGTAATAACAAAAAACCCATAGTTGCTATTGTCGGACGTCCCAACGTCGGAAAAAGCGCGCTGTTTAACAAAATAGCCGGAAGAAGAATATCAATAGTAGAAGATACCCCCGGAGTTACGCGAGACCGTATATATTGCGATACCGACTGGAACGGTAAAATTTTTACCATGATTGATACCGGCGGTATAGAACCAAACACCGATGACTTAATATTGAAAAATATGCGCGAGCAGGCTAACACAGCCATTGAACTCGCCGATGTTATAATATTTGTCGTTGATTTGAAAAGCGGCGTTACGGCAAATGATTCGGACGTTGCCGCTATGCTTCTCAAAAGCGGTAAACCGCTTATTTTATGCGTCAACAAAGTTGATTCCGTCGGGAATGTTCCCCCTGAATTTTATGAATTTTATGAGCTTGGTCTCGGTGAGCCTTTCGCAGTCTCCGCTTTACACGGTTCAGGCACGGGGGATTTACTCGACATGGTCGTTGATATGCTGCCTGAGCAGATTGAAGATTACGAGGACGACAGCGATATTATAAAAGTCGCCGTTATAGGTAAACCGAACGTAGGGAAAAGCTCTATCATAAATAAAATTCTCGGTGAGGAAAGGGTTATTGTCACAAATATCCCCGGTACAACGAGGGATTCTATCGACCAGTCTTTCGAAAATCAATACGGGAAATATGTTTTTATCGACACGGCAGGTATACGCAGACAAAACAGGATAAATGATAATATTGAAAAATACAGCGTATTAAGGGCGAAAGCGGCGGTTGAACGCGCCGACGTATGTCTTATTATGATTGACGCGGAGGAAGGTCCGACTGCGCACGATGAGAGAATTGCAGGAATAGCGCATGAGGCGGGAAAAGCGTCAATTATCGTCATAAACAAATGGGATATGATAGAAAAAGATAACTCGACGACAAAAAAATTCACGGACGATATAAGAAAGGCGTTCGCTTATATGAGTTATGCCCCTGAAGTTTTTGTCTCGGCGAAAACGGGACAGAGAATAACGAAGATTTTTGAGATGATAAACTCCGTTTACGCGGAATCCTCAAAACGTATAACAACGGGAGCGTTGAACGATGTTTTAAGCGAAGCTGTCGCAAGGAGTCAGCCGCCGAGTGATAAGGGCAGACGTTTGAAAATATATTATATGACGCAGACGGGGACAAAACCGCCCGTATTCGTTATGTTTGTAAACGACGCGGAACTGTTTCATTTTTCGTATCAGCGTTATATCGAAAACAGGATAAGGGAAACTTTCGGGTTTTCCGGTACTCCGATAAATTTCGTGATAAAAAACCGGAACAAAGGGGATATATAGATTTATGGCTGAATTGTTTGAAATCGGGCTGTGCAATAAATTTTTTCACGGAAGCACCCTGTCTGTGGCGATAAGTTTAATCGCGGTTGTCGCGATAGGTTATCTTCTCGGAAGTCTGAACTTCGGGGTTATTATATCAAAAATATTTTATCACGACGATGTCAGAAAACACGGCAGCGGAAACGCCGGTATGACAAATATGCTGCGTACCTACGGGAAATTTCCCGCCGTCATGACTTTTTTGGGCGACGGATTGAAAACTGTGCTCGCTGTTTTAATAGGCGCGCTGCTTCTTGGTACGCACAACACAATTTTTTACAGCCACGACGGGGTTATATACTCAAATATTGACGCTCTTATGCGTAAACTCGCTGAAATATACGTTGACGTTGACAGGATTAATTTACGCGAAGTGCCGAACCTGATAATTTACGAGGGATTCGCGGGAATGTATATTGCGGGGGTTGTGAGTATTATAGGTCACTGTTACCCGGTTTATTATAAATTCAGGGGCGGAAAAGGCGTCACCGCCGCGCTCTTTATGGTTTTGTGCACATCGCCCGTTGTCGGGTTTATATGTCTGGCGTTTTTTATAATCGTCGTTATAGGCACAAAATTTATATCGCTCGGTTCAATCATGGCTGTATTGCTTTATCCGTTGGTATTATACAGAATGACAAGTGCGGGACCGCATATTTTAATCGCGACGACGGTTATGCTTTTTATTATATTCCAGCACAGGTCAAATATTATGCGTCTGATAAACGGAAAAGAAAACAAACTTAATCTTAAATTCGGTAAAAAAGCCAAACAAGAAAAAGAGGAAGAAAATAAATAAATGCGAATAGAATGCAAAGATTTATCGTATGTATACGGGAAAGGCACGCCGTTTGAAAAAACCGCGCTCGATAATATAAATATAACAATCGAAGAAGAAAAAATAACAGGGCTTATCGGTCACACAGGGTCGGGAAAATCAACTCTGGCTCTGCTTATATGCGGACTTTTAAGACCAACTTCAGGCAGTATATTCATCGGAGGTAAGGAAACTTACAGGGCGGAGAGAGAGGACAACAAAAAACGACGCGGCGCGAAACACTCAAACAGAAAAAGCTCCGAAAAGATGAAATTTAAAGCGGGGATAATATTTCAGTATCCCGAATATCAGCTTTTTGAGGAGACTGTTTATAAAGATATAGCATACGGACCGACAAACATGGGTTTGTCAAAAGAAGAAATTGACCGTAAAGTACGTGACGCGGCGGAGTTCGCGGGAATTCCCGAAAATTTATTCGGGGCGAGTCCGTTTGAATTGTCGGGAGGACAGAGAAGAAGAGCGGCGATTGCGGGTATTATCGCGATGGACCCGCCTATACTGATACTCGACGAACCAGCG
>JGI994J12354_10001267_pt1 | contig 25476 bp, 19 predicted proteins | sample IntmicLarv3ML3BL_FD_12354 | JGI IMG/M metagenome (IMG submission 12354)
GCCGGTTTGGCAAATATTACGACTATCGAAACGGATATTTGGTCGGCAATCAACAACCCCGGAAGCCTTGGTGTAATTAAAGATTTTGGAATTGGCATTTTGCACGAACAGCGATTTCTAATGGAAGAAATGGGTGTAAGTTCAATCGTTGGCGCGTTTCCGTTATTTGGAAATAGCGTTGGAATTTATCTGAGCAATTTGGGATTTTCCACTTACGGACAAAATCGTTTCGGACTTTCTATCGGTCGGCAAATAGGAGAATTTATTTCGGTGGGTGTGGGCGTTGACGCGCACCTGTTGCGCTTTCCCGAAGATTACAGCAATTTATTTTCGATTAACGGAAACGTGGGCGTATGGGCTAATCCGGCAGAAAATCTAACTTTGGGATTATACGTTTTCAATCTTACTTTTTCGAAATGGAACGACGAAGAAAATTCGCCACTTCCAATTGTTTTTTCGTTAGGCGCATCGTACAAAATAACCGAACAAATATTGCTTTGCGCAGAGCTCACAAAAGATATTGACGAAGCTGCACGCGTAAAAATAGCTACGGAATTTAACTTGGTAAAAACATTNTTNTTGCGAGTTGGANTTATNTCCGANCCNTTTGAAATGCATTTCGGAATNGGTTACAATTATAAAAATTTACAATTCGATTTAGCTTTAAGTCGTCATCCNGTNTTAGGTTATACNCCACAAGNGGGAATTAGCATAAAGTTGTAAAANTGTGNTCGCGCTAAAAACCATAAAATTTATTTTACGTGCGTNTGAACAAAATAAAATATNTACTNAAATTATTTNTAACCGCTATGGTTTTGCAATTGACGATAGTTGTTGCAAAATCGCAAACGCGCGAATTGCCCGAAGCTATTTTGCGAATNATTGAAACGCTTGCCGGTAGCGCCGACGAAGAAGGCGGCATCGATATTCAATTATTATACGACACTTACGAAGCTTTGCTCGACAACCCAATTAACCTGAACAGCGCAAGTGAAAACGATTTGCGNCAATTGCAACTACTCACCGATTTTCAAATTCAAAGTTTATTGGAATATCGAAAACAATACGGAATGTTGTATAGTATTCACGAATTACCGCTTATACACGGATTCAACGAAACAATTGCCGAACAGCTCGCGCCTTTTNTAACTGTGGAGGCGCAAGAAGAGCGAAAAGAAATTTTCAAAAATCGTTTTACTTACGGAAGGCATCAAATCATTGCTCGCACTTCTACCGTTTTGGAATCGCAACAAGGATTTGCTCCGATTTCGCCCGAAGAGTTGGAAGCAAAACCAAATTCACGTTATTTAGGTTCGTCGCAATGGGCGCTCTACACACGTTATCGATATAATTATAAAAACAATACACAATGGGGATTTACAGCCAAAAACGATATAGGCGAGCCTTTTTTTGAAGGACGAAATCGATATGGTTTTGATTTTTATTCGGCGCATTTTCAATTAGCCGATATAGGTTTTGTGAAAAAATTGATTGTGGGCGATTATCAAATTCAATTCGGACAAGGCTTGGTGGCGTGGGGCGGTTATTCGTTAGGAAAAACAAGCGATGTATTATCTGTAAAAAAACAAGAACGCGGATTATTCGGCTATACTTCGACCGACGAAAATCTTTTTCGACGTGGCGTAGCTCTTACTTTTCAGCATAAAAACTGGAATTTATCTACCTTTGTTTCTCATAAAAATATTGACGCGACCGCCGACAGCGCGGGATTTAGCACCATACAAAGCATCGGACAACACAACACTGTAAGCGCAATGGAGAAAAAACATACACTTCCCGAAACTGTTGTTGGCGGCAATTTATCGTATCGATTCAAATTTTTAAAAATTGGCCTAACTGCTTTGTGGCACAGTTACGGGAAAAATTACGAGCGCGACATACAACCTTACAATCAATTTGAATTAACAGCATCGCAAAATACAAATGTAGGTGTCGATTTTTATAGCGTGTGGAAAAAAATCAGCGTTTTTGGAGAAATCGCGATGAGCGCAAACGGAGGAACTGCCAGCGTAGTAGGCGCGTTATTCGATTTAGACCAATCGTTTCGACTTTCATTATTATACCGAAATTATAATCGAAATTATCAAGCAATGTATGCGCAAGGATTTGGCGAAACAAATAAAACCAACAATGAAGAAGGAATTTATCTCGGCGCGCAATGGATTCCACACGCCGATATTACACTTTCCGCTTATGCCGATGTGTTTTCGTTTCCTTGGATGCGATATCGTGTATATGCGCCATCGAACGGATTTGAATATTGGGTGCAAGCTGATTATCAACCGAAGAAAAATTTCAGTATGTATGTTCGATTGAAACAAGAAATAAAACAACAAAATATAAGTGGCGGAACGACTGCCGTTACACAGTTGCAAGATATCAATACGCTTTCCGCGCGCTACGAAATGTCTTACGAATTATTTTCCGGATTGAGAATGCGCGACCGTATAGAAATTTCGTTTTACAAAGCCGCCGAAAAAGAAAACGGGTTATTGCTTTATCACGATATTAAATATCAATTTCCCAAGTTTCCGCTCAGTGCATCGGTGCGCTTTGCCGTGTTCGACACCGATAGTTGGAATACGCGTTTTTATGCTTACGAAGACGATGTGCTTTATAGTTTTTCCGTTCCTGCTTATGCTTATAAAGGCGCTCGCTGGTATATCAATTTACATTTAAAACCAATAAAAAATATAGATATTTGGTTGCGCTTGGCACAAACTTATTATTTGCAATCAGAAACAGTAGGAAGCGGATTAACACTCATTGAAAAGCCTCACCAAACAACTTTTAAATTGCAAGTGAGCGTTAAGTTGTAAATATCGCTTACCAACGGATATTTTAGATTTCTACTCAAATAGTAATTCGAAATTATATCTCTCCATTCTTTCTTTTATCAAGATGTTTACTAATCTTTGAATATCGGCTTGTTCTCTAGCAATAAGTCCAATAGCCCAATCACAATCAGCAAGTGTAAGATGTCGCTGCCAACCTGGACGCTCAAGAAGCTCTTTTAATGATAAATGGGATGCTCCGCCTGAGTCTGCAATTCCACCATGAATAGATTCTCCAATAACAAATGGTGTATCAAGATTAAATGGATAAAGGCAGAAATAATAAACATGATGCCTGGAACATTTTTCTGTCGGGGCTTGATTTTTCATACCTAAACGCATTTCTTTATTTTTCAATTCATTCAAAGTAATCGGAGTAGAGTTTTCGTATAAATCAGAGCTACTTATATGAACAATATTACTCCATGTAATACCTCTCTTCTCGCAAGTTATTAATTTTGATATTTCGAAATAATAGTCATAAAAATTAGGAGTAGGATCAGTAAATTGAGAGTGCTTCCTGATGTAATCTTTTCCATTGAATGTTCTAAACTCCTCATTGTCAAACTTGATTACCCATATCCAATTCACTTGAATAATTTGTTTTATATATCGTTTTCTCGCTTTTGAAAATATAAATTTCATTATTTATTGTTTTTAATTATCACTAGTATAATACACATTACTCTCTCCCTTTTAACAAAGATATAAATTTTAATTCCTTATCTTTGAGAAAATTTTAATCCCTATGATTTCTATAGAACAACTTAAAGACTTACAAGAACGCGAGCAAGTGTTGAGGAGGTCTCTTTGACATCGAAAATAAACTGATAGCGCAAGCCGAAGAAGCGGAAAAAACACAACAAGCAAATTTTTGGGACGATCCGAAAACCGCCGAAGCGCAACTAAAAAAAGTCGCGTCGCTCGAAGCTTGTCTCAATGCTTATCGCGTTATTCAACAATCGGTAGAAGATCTCGAAGTATTGCTCGAATTTACTAAACAAGACGACAGCATCGAAGCCGATTTAGATAATCATTACAAAAAAACACTCGATTTAATTGAAGAATTGGAAATGCAAAGTATGCTCGGCGGCGAAGCTGATCGTATGGGCGCTATTCTTAAAATTAATTCCGGTGCAGGCGGCACAGAAAGCAACGATTGGTCGCAAATGCTTTTGCGAATGTATGTTCGTTGGGGCGAACGCAACGGTTATAAAGTATCGGTTTACGATATGTTGCAAGGCGACGAAGCCGGTATAAAATCGGCGTGCATAGAATTTGAAGGCGAATATGCTTATGGTTTTTTAAAAGCCGAAAACGGCGTACATCGCTTGGTACGTATATCGCCATTCAACGCGCAAGGAAAGCGGCAAACCACTTTTTCGTCGGTATTTGTGATTCCCGCTATCGACGATAGTATTCAAATTGAAATTAACGCAGGCGATTTAGAGTGGGACACTTTTCGCTCGGGCGGAGCAGGCGGACAGAATGTAAACAAAGTAGAAACAGGCGTTCGTGTAAAACATTTACCTACCGGAATTGTAGTTGAAAATACGGAAACGCGCTCCCAATTAGATAATAAACAAAACGCTTTGCGGATTTTGAAATCGCATTTATATGAATTGGAATTGCGTAAACGCCGCGAAAAAGAAGCCGAAATAGAAGGTTCGAAAAAGAAAATTGAATGGGGTTCGCAAATCAGAAGTTACACTTTGCATCCTTATAAAATGGTAAAAGACCATCGCACAAGTTACGAAACAAGCGACACGCAAGCAGTTCTCGACGGCGATTTGAACGGATTTATGAAAACATATTTAATGAATAAGTGAGTGAATAAGTAAATTAGTAAATAGATAATAGATAACACTAACCGCTGAGAATTTGCGAAGAACACAGAAACGTATGGGCGAAATATTTTCGCCCTTTTGTTTTACATTCGTCATTCCAAGCGAAGTAAAACGAAGTCGAGAAATCTGTTTCCATTTGCTTTTCCACCCCCTTAGTCCCCCGCCAGCGGGGGAAATTCTCAATTCTCCCCCTTTGGAGGGGGCAAGGGGGAGGAAAAAAACGACAAACATAACAAACAATAAAGGCACGGATTGCAAATCATAAGTGTTCGAAACCTTGTTTCTTTATGATTTTTTTAGAATGTTTTGTCTTTTTTTACAATAAAAGTTGATAAAAAGAACTGTTTTGGCATTGTAAATTACGATCACTTTTCACGTTTCGAACACTTATGATTACAAATCCGCGCCAGCAAGGGTTCTAATACAAAGAAGAGACACATTACAATGTATCTCTTCTTGTATATTTACCACTAAAACATTTTTGTGGCAAAGCAACCAACGCAGAACTAGTTTGTCCTACCAAAACAAGTCGTAAAATCAAAGACAATAGTACTTGGATTAGAAGAACTGAACAAGATGCTATACCTTTTTTCTAGTATTACACCACCAGATTCCACTTGTATTTTCATCATATCAAACATAGGAGAAAGGGACAAAGGAGGAGCAAAACTATATGACCCGTTAAGACAGCAAAGAGTTTCCTGTAGGACAAAATAATTTACCGGTTCTGGCAGAGATGCAGTTATAATAGCCAAGCCATTAGAGGGGTAATAAGAAACCGATACCATTGCATCTGCATCATAAGAATACACTTTTACGTTTATTTGTCCATAAGCGAAACCCGATAGCATCATACATGCTACCATTACAAATACGATTTTTAATTTTTTCATGATTGTAAAAAATTTAAGTTTATAAAAAGAACATTAAAAAGTATGAGTACAAATGTATTAATTTTTACGCAAAAAACAAAATTTCCAACCCAAATTTTTCACATAAAAAAAACCGACGAATATTCGTCGATTTTTTTATAAAATTAGAATTCGTATCAAATTACAGCGCTATCTTCGACAGTAAATCCCCCTATAAATTCAATTTCAACAGCAGGCACCTCTTGGTTAAACACTTCATAATAACTTTCCTTGCCACACGTAGCTGTTACTATCATAGATTCCACATCCAGCATAAAAAGAAGACCATTTGCAAATTCACCAAAACGATGATTTTCTTTAAACTGAACAATAACTCCTCCCGGATGGACAATAACTGCTTTGGATTGTGTTGCGGAAGAGCCATCTGTAAACACCCACGTCACAGTAATGTTTACAGAAGCTAAACGTTGGACGGAAACAGCTATATCCGTTTTGTGCGAAAGCTTATCCTTCTCCAGAGGGACTATTTGCCCATAAGCGAAACCCGATAGCATCATACACGCTACCATTACAAATACGATTTTTAATTTTTTCATGATTGTAAAAAATTTAAGTTTATAAAAAGAACATTAAAAAGTATGAGTGCAAATGTATTAATTTTCACGTAAAAAACAAAATTTTCGATTCGGTTTTCCGCATAAAAAAACCGACGAATATTCGCCGGTTTTTTTTAAATTCAATCAAAACAACTTATCTTTTTGATATATGTGTTGATTTTTTACCGCTTTTTTATAGTTTATATGTCCTAAACAAATCAATATTTTATCTTCTTTTAAAAATAAAAGGTTACTCTTCTCGGAGCATAAGGATAAAAAGTCTGTGTTTGTGGCGCATAGGGTATTGGTAGAATCACTTCTATAGAAGTTGATATAGTCCCCACACTAGGAGCTATCGTATAAGTTCCTACACAATTAGGTGGAGGTGGAGAGTTCGTAAAATCCACTTGTCGTGGTATGAGTGACATCCCTAAACTACCAGGAAATAAAAAAGAAGCACTAATAGTTGCTGTATTAACTGGAGAGTATACAGTAACTATAACATTAGTCGGTAACACCTGCCCATAAGCGAAACCCGATAGCATCATACACGCTACCATTACAAATACGATTTTTAATTTTTTCATGATTGTAAAAAATTTAAGTTTATAAAAAGAACATTAAAAAGTATGAGTACAAATGTAATAATTTTCACGTAAAAAACAAAATTTCCAACCCGAATTTTTCACATAAAAAAAACCGACGAATATTCGTCGGTTTTTTTTAAATTCAATCAAAACAACTTATCTTTTTGATATATGTGTTGCTTTGCCTACCACTTTCAAAGGTTTGATATCACTATATTGTACTTGTTCTACAACAAAAGGCATAGGTTTAAGCGGTGAAGGAGCTGATCTTGAATAAACAATCTCGCCTACACATTCCCACCAATAGTTAGTACCTTGATAAATAATTTTAGAACCCCAACAAGGTGTTAGTGTATAATTTGTACCCGAAAGGGTTACATCTATTGTTGCCGGTATCGAGAACGACATTCCGTCTCCTGAAATGATTATCGGACATGCTCCTTCAAGCATAATTACACCATCTGATGCCCTTGATTCATAACCTCCAAATTGTTGGTAAAAAGGAAGAGTACCTAAACCTAGAGAAGAGGCATCTGCATTACCTATTGAAGTTGCTATGGTCTCAAAATAGTAGTCACCGGAAGGATCTTGCATAATTCTCATAGCAGGCGTAGGGGCTCCACCATAAGAGTCACTTACATAAAAATCAATATCATAGTGAGCTGTAACAAAAGTAATATTATCATTCCAAACTACTTCTTCTTCTCCAAAGAAATCCCAACCTGAACCATACCATGCTCCTTCAATATCAAAATCTCCGCAAGATACAATAGTTACTTCTTTTTCCGGACTTAGAGCGCCTTCAGCTGTTGGGTTAAAACCTGCAACAGTATAAGTACCGCTTTGTGTAACGGTATAAGTAGTTGTTGTTGCGCCACTAATAATTGTTCCATTTCTATACCAATTGTAAGTTTCGGCATAAGCAATATCGGCAATAGTTAAGGTTACCGTTCTTGCAGGACAAACATTTTCGTCAAGTCCTTGTATAGTGCCCGCATCACCGGGAGGAATACATTCTGTAATGGTTACAATTTTGTTAGGGCTTTGAGCGCCCATGCCTGTCGCGTTAACACCGGCAACATTATAGATACCGTTTTCTGTAACAATATAAGTATTAGTTGTAGCGCCGCTAATAGCGTTTCCATTCATATACCATTGATAAGAAGTAGCTCCGTCAATTGCAATCGTTAATGTTACTGTTTCTACAGGGCATGGATTTGTATCATCTCCTTGTATTTCGCCTGCATCAACAGGTACAGCAGTACCTGCTTGGAATACCGTAATAGTTTCGGCAGGTGCATTTTCTGCAGAAATAGTAAGTGTTACAGAACGACCTTGCGTGGTTGCAAGATTAGCAGCTGTTACAGATATAGTAGCATCTCCTACTCCGCTTGTAGGAGTAACGGTTAACCATTCAACACCGGCGGTGCTTATTGTCCATGCAGCAGGAGTAGTTATCGCAAAGTTCGCGCTACCTCCTGTAGCTTCAAAGTTAATTGTTGTTCTGTCCAACTCGGTGGGAGTTACAGTGATCTCTTCGGGAGAACAACCAACTACCATCGCGGTAAGAGCGATACAACATAAAATCGAAAAAATATTTTTCTTCATAATTCAAATAATTTAAAATTTATTAACTAATCAACGTGCAGTTTTATGTCTGCTTTCGTCATTTTAGGCAAATCTACAGCTCTAATGGATGCCGGCGCCGGATTAGGTGTTTGTTTTGTCCATACTGTGTTTAAAAAGATATAGAGATAGCCTGCAGAGGTCGTTCCATTTGTTGAAGCCAACATCACCCATGTTGAATAAGCAGGTACGCCACCGATACTACCAACATTATATCTTTGTGGCAATGTGATTACATATGGGTCTTTTTCAACCGTTATAGCTGCAAAAGTTTGACTCCAACCACCGCCCCAACTGGCATTTGCCGGTGCAGGGCACACATATGTTCTATAGCCGGCATACCAAGTAGGTATAATTTCTTTACGACCACCTAAGAGTATTGTGCCATTATCTTGATTTATTGTTGCAGTCGTAGTAGCACCGTTAAAATCAATACCAAAATCCCGAATTAGAATATTTGTTTCATCCACCTTTGTTATTGTTAGCACATGGTTTCCATTATATACACCACTACTACCATCAAATATAAATTCTGTAACATCCCAATCGCCTACAAGTTCGTCGGCATAAAGCGCTTTACAACCTGTTGTTTGTTGGGTAATTACTTTTTCGGGACCCACAGGACCTTCGCCAAATAATATGTTAATACCGGTTACAGTATAAGTACCGCCTTCAGTAGCAACATAAGTAGTAGTATTAGCACCGGCAATAGCCTCACCATCTTTATACCATTGGTAAGAAGTAGCATTTGCTATTTCGTCAATAGTTAAAGTCACAGGTGTTCTTTCGCAAGGAATTTCATCGCCCCCTTGTATGTCGCCCGACATATCAGGTGCAAAACATTCTTCAATAACAATGCGTTTTTCACCGCTCGGTGAGCCTACGCCAAGAGTGTTTTTACCTGCATAGGTATAAACTCCACCTTCTGTAGCGGTATAAGTAAGTCCGGTAATGTTATAAATTATTGTTCCGTTGTGATACCACACATACGAAGTAGCACCGCTAATAGGTTCAGCAGTCAAATCAATAGTGTTGGTATTAGGACAATCATTTGAGCCAAGACCGGTAATAACTCCTGCTTGTGCAGGAAGAGTTGTTGACATACCGCTTTGAGATACTGAAATAGTTGCCGCTGTCGTTACGCCTTCCGCAGAAACAGTAAGCGACGTGTTACGAGCAATTGTTGTTTCATTATTAGCAACGGTTAAGAATATGGTGGTAATACCCACACCACTTGTTGGTTCAATAGTTAACCAATCGGTAGTATTAACTATTGTCCACGCAGCAGAAGTAGTTATTACTACAGGTTCACTTGTACTTTCAGCAGTAAAGCTCACATTTGTTTTGTTCGGCGTGATTGTAACAGCGCCCTCATCTCCTTCATGAGTACAGGCAACTACCATAGTGGCAACAGCAATACAACATAAAATAGAATATATAAGTCTTTTTCTCATAATCTAAGAATAATTTTAAAGTTTATTAATTACATTTTTCACAAACAAGTACTACTCGACGATTAATCTTACGATTGCTTTCGTTTGTGTTTGAAACTACCGGTTGTGTGTCGCGTTTGCTAGCTAAGCTAACAATACGAGAAGCGTCAATACCTTTTTCAATCATATATTTTTTAGCTGCTTCTGCACGAGCTAAACCAACGCGTTCGTTCACTACATTACCGCCAATGTCGCAAGTATGTCCATCTATGTTAACTGTCCAATCAGGACGGCGTTTCAATATCTCTATTTTTTCATCCAATTTGCCTTGTTGGTCTTTCGAAAGTCTTACTTGAGATACTGTATAACCATCGATCGGTGCTTGTAAAGCATTTCTGTCTGCATTGTCGCGAGCATCTTGTGCTGCTTTTTCTCTTGCTGCTGCTTCTGCTGCCGCTCTTGCTTCCGCATCTGCTTTTGCTTTTGCTTCTGCTGCAAGTCTTGCTGCTTCTTCCGCTGCTCTTTCTCTTGCTAATGCATCTTCATCAATTACAGGTTCTATCGGTGCAGGAGGAGCAATTTCTCTTACTTCGTCAAATGCTTTGCTGCCAAATGACACGCGAATTTTACCGCCAATAGCTAAAGGAGAAACTTTATCGCTCATTTCGGCAAGGCTTCCTTTAATGTCAAATCCTGCCGGATAGCTTGTAGCATTGGCATCGTAAGCAAATGCTAAGTTTGTGCCTTCATTTTTGCGAATATCATTCAAACCATAGTCTAAATAAGCTCCTACATATAAATACATAGAGTTTCCGAAACGGAATTTTGCACCAAGTTCAGCCGATAGCATAAAAGCCGGATTCAATTCTAAATCATTTTCTTTGCTCAAACCGTCGTTATAAGTACCAAAACCATATTGGGGAAGATCGTTGTAAGTAACATGCCAATCGGGAAAATAAGCACTTGTATTTAGAGTTCCTGTAGTATAGCTGTTATCCGCACTTACAGGAATACCTATTTTACCACCTGCAGATGCAAAGAAACCAATTTTACCACCGGTTTGGTATTGCACCATAAGAGGAATGGTCAGCATCATTGCCGAAATTTCTTCTTTATAGTCGTTGAAAGCATAAGCAAACTGTATTGCTCTACCGGTTGAAGTAGTTGTGTTAAAACGTCCGAAGAAAGCATTACTAGCTGTTGTTTCCGAATTATATAGCGCTAAGTTAAATCCTGTTCCAATTCCCCAATTAGGAGAAAAGAAATAGTGATATCCTAATCCTGCTTCGCCACCAAAACCGCCGGTAAATTTACCGAAAGTCGGCTCATAGTTCAATGTGGATAAGCCGCCACCTACATTTACCGAAAATTCATGACGATGTTGGGCTGTTAGTGGCAAACAGATACATAAGACAAGAATTATTGAAAGTATTTTTTGTTTCATAATTATTATATTTTTATTTTAAATAGTTCATTTCTCTATTTTTCTCCGTGCTCCTCCCTTGCGGAAGGAACACGAAAGATAAATAGTCTCTCTTATTTTACCACTAACGTGGTGGTGCGTTTAACTCCATTGGGGCTCGATACTTGTATAACATACATACCAGCTGATAAGCCATTAATATTTATTGATGTTTCGATGCCGTTCATCGGAATATTACCTTTTACCAAACCACCGCCGGTGCTGTAAATATTGATTACTGAACCTTGTGATTCTTTGCTCAATTTTACAGTCACATTTTGGCTCGGAGTCGCAGGGTTCGGATATACCGACAATGTTGCGCTTACCGGAGTGTATGTATAGTTACATATGCGGAAGATTCTTCCATCATTGGCAACCATTTCGCAATCGTAAACTGCGCTTTCTTCTGCCAAAACATAAGGCTTAGTTGCGCCCGGCATAGCAGCACCGTTTTTGTACCATTGGAACGACACAAAGGTGTAGCCGCCATTAGTAGCAGTATTGCAATTAATTGTAGGTACATCTGCCCATTCGAATACTAAAATATTGCTTGGAGCAAGAGCTACTTTCAATACTTTGTCTGCGCTATGAACAATAGAGGTACGTCCGCTAACTACCGCGCGATATACGCCTGCATCTGCCGGAGTAATATTGTTGATCGTATAAGTATTTTCGTTAGCGCCACTAATGTTTTGCCAAGTATCAAGTACTCGTTTTTGCCATTGGTAAGTAATTTCCAAACCGTCAGCTAATGTTACATAGAAAGTAGCAGATGTGTTTTCACATGCTATTACGATATTTTCCGATTCACTGCCGATAACAGTCGGATATTCATTTACTGTGTAGATAGCATCTGTTTTTTTCACCACATATCTTGCAGGCAATAAGTTTACTACTGTTGCAACAATCGGATATTCACCGGCTACCGTACTTTCATCTATATCGGTTGAATACGATAAAGTAAAGATATCATCATAAGTTGTTTCAGGAGCTACAATAAGACCTGTAATAACACCTGTTAACAATTCATTAGGTTCGTTTTCTATTTTTTCCTTATCGTCTGTAGCAATATTTATTACTGATTTTGTGTAAACACAAATCGCAGGAGCTTGTACCGATTCAAAGAAATCGTCACCTTCATAAGTAGCAGTAATCGTGTAGCAATAGGTTTCGCCTATAGTAATATCCATATCGCGATATCGTTCTACTGTTAGATCTTCTGCCAACATACTTCCGTCACGGAATAAGCGATAGGTCGTTTCTGCGCCTGCTTCAGCATCCATAACTACAGCTATATTCCAGTTGCAATCTATTTGTCCACCTGTTACGCTATAAAGAGAAGCTAATGCGTCGCCACCTAAAGCAATTAAGTCACCTTTTCCTCTAACTGCAGGACCTAAGTCAGTACCCGGAACATAATTGTCTTGTCCGGCTGCTTGAGTAAACGAATAACCTACATACAAATCTTGATTTACATTCACTTCAAAAGGTGTTGTTAATGTAATAGTGTTAAATGCTCCGAAGGTTATACCCGACAAGGCTTGAGTATATGTATTACTTCCTTGACTGATTCTTAATACCATATTCGTTGCTGCTTTCGAAGGATATATTTCTACCGCTTTAATTGTAGCACTGCTATAGTTCATATCTTCCGGAGCAAACATTGCAGCTACTTCCATATCGCCACCATTTGCTGTTCCTACTGCATTACCATTAGTACCATCGTCCCAACGAAGAACAACTTCTTGAGGTGCTAAGTTCGGTGCAGATTGAATAGCGCTTGCTGCGTCAATCGATGTTTCCATAGCAGCAAAAACTCCTCTTAGTTGGTTCAGCGGTTTAAATTCTTCCGGCATTGGAGCGCTTACTGCTCTGCTATAAAGCATATTGTCATTGCTTACCGGTGTAGCAGGTGCTACAGGTGCAGGAACAGGTCCTGTTCCAATAAATATATCATCTACTAAGAAAATAAATTTATCATCAGAATTACAATGTATAGCAACATATTTTGCATTTGCAGGTACAGTATAGTTATAATTTGTCCAATCTGCAGGAACAGAAGATACAGATACAAGAACATTGGTAAAGTCTGCCTTATTTTTTCCGGTAGTAGAGTAAACTACTCTCATCGATTCTAAATAACTAGAATGATAACTCCTTGCCCAGAAAGAGAATTTAAAGTCGGTAGTATATCCTAACTCAGGACTAATCATCCAGTCGTCAGTCGGAGTGCCATCTGAGCCAAAACAAGCAAAGTATTTAGAACCGTTATGCGGATCGCCACCATTTAATGCAGGAGTTGTGGCACTCGGATTGAATACGATATAAGCCATCTTTCCTTGCGAACCGGGGAATGTCAGATTTTGAACTCCAAAAGTAACATTATCGTCACCATCTATATACGACCATCTGTAAGCTCCTGATCCCGGAGAATTAACCATAAAGTCAGGATGATTTTCTACTCCATCAAACCAATCTGTAGCTAAAGGACCGGCAGCTTCTACTGCGCCATCGCCCCAAGTTACTAAGATATTTTCAGCTTCTTCGTCATATCTAGCAGCAAAGTTTGCAGGGAACGAACCTCCTTGAATAACATCAATTCTGAATGGTTCGCCACCAGCATATATTGAGATAGAACCTCTACGCATTTTAGGATCGGTATTATTTGCACAAGTAAATGTAATTGTGCCTTCGCCACCTGTAATTGCACCCGAAGCAGCACCCAATACAATCCAAGGATTGTTGGCTACAGCATTCCAACCGCTACCGGTAGAACTAACTGTTGTACTATGTACGGTAGCATCTACGTCTTTAGATCTAAATTCCGATTCGCCGGTAAGTGCCGAAGTAGTATATACAAATTCCGGAACGATATTGGTTGAATAGCAACTACCTGCAACAAGAAGTGCACTTAAATTTCTCCAAGCACCTTGATAAGAAACAGAAAGTGAATTATAACCCGATGTTTCGAGACGGTCGGGAGAACCACCAACTGTAAAGTTTACACCTGTACCTGTAGTTCCAACTACTACGTGGAATTTAGCAGGAACAGCTACCGGAGTAGCAAAGTTGAAATTGGTATAACCACCATTCGTAATACGGTTACTACCACCTTGAATAGGAGTTGCTTGATAAATAAGTGCTCCCGGTACGCCGTTAATATCGGCATGAATAGCAAGTGTCATACTAGCAGAAGTAGCTTGAGTTACATTCATTGTATATACTCGCACTCTTGAAACTTCACCTCCTGCCGGTGCTGTAAAATATTCAGCCATTTGAGGGAACAACGACATATGAGCTCCGTTCATAGGATAAGTGCCATTCAAATATCTGCCTGTAAATGTTTCGCCTTCTACTATATTGGTAACATCTGTCTTAGCTCCGCCTACTTTCACGTAGTCGGTTTTTGTCGAACTAGTTGTTCCGCCGTTATTACTAGCGTCGAGAGATACATTGTAAGTATTTTCTCCTGCCGGGTAAACTGCCGTTACTTCGCTTGCCGTAGAAGATGCAGGAGTTGCACCTGGCAAAGTCCACGACCATGAAGTTGGATAGTAGTCCGAATTATCTTCAAACGTTATTTCGCCTCCTTCAGGTGACAAGAAAGCACCACCACTTTGCATCATTAAAGCATTGCTAAATGGAGACACATTATATCTAAGACCCGGTGCACGTGCAGTAACAACTATCGATTTAGTCTCGGTATCTTCTCCCAAAGTATTGGTTACTTTAAGAGTTGTTGAGTGAGTACCTTCTGTCATATAAGTAGCAGAAACAGTTGTAGCTGTACTACTGCTTACACCTGTTGTACCTGTCAAAGTCCAATCCCATAATACCGGAGGACCGGTAGAAATACTTACAAAATCAATCGTTTCTCCTTGGAAAATATTAATTGGTGTAGTAGTTGCTCCATTCATCGTAAAATCAGCTACCGGAGCAGTGGGAGGACCTGCATCAAGTGCAAGACGCATATTCACGCGGTTGTTGTTTCTGGTTCCGGTTGCCGTTGGCGTTGGAGGGAATGATGCCGGACTATCATATTGCGCATATACAGCAGTGTTTGTAGGTGTCGCCGTATATCTAAATGTAGTAGAAGGACCTGACCAAGAACCTGTTTTATTATCACAATAAACCAATAAATTCACACCTGCAGGTAAAACAAAAGGTGTATCAAATTCAAAAGTTACCCAGCCTGCAGCTCCCGGTAACTTTTGTGATTTATTCCATACCAATGTGGCTCCAGCGGCAACAGGGTCTATATAAGTATTAACCGCATTTCCTGTTTCGGTTGAAGGAACTGCTTGTAGATAAAAATATACATCATCTAGAGGTTGAGTACTAGTACTTGCCGAATAAAATGCCATAGATGTTATGGTTGCACCTGCTCCACTCTTTATTTCATTCGCCATATAATAATTTCGCGACCATGAATAGTTATATTGAAGCTGCATCGGATTTGCTACAGTAGTAGTACCTGTACCAATTATAATCTCCTCTTCATTTCTTTTCAATTTAACAACAATGTAATCTATTTTTTCCTCTACAGATTCATTATCTTCACCGGCGTTAATCGTTAATTTTACGGTATAAGTGCCCGGAGCAGTATATTGTACTCTCGGGTTTGCCTCGGTAGAAGTTGCCGGAGTTCCTCCTGCAAATTCCCAAGCCCAAGTCTCAGCTCCATTTCCATTGTCTGTAAATTGAACCGATTCCATAGCGTAGATGTCAGTTCTGTCGGCTACAAAAGCAGCTACAGCAGAGCCTGCATAATAAGTTCCATCAACAAATTCTTCGCCTGAGTCAATAGGATCTAAATAAGGTTTCATCCATTGGCTTTGGTCTGTCCATTGATCCCAGTGATAGAAAAGACGTCCGTAAAAACTGGATGAAGCAGCAGGGTTAGCACAGTCACCGCTTCCGCCGGACAAAGTACCTACTACGCGTTTATTTTCATCGAACATTGGACCTCCCGACGAACCACCTTCGGTTACACTGAATCCATTCGCAGTTTGTACAAATTTGGGATAGAAGTGTCCATTAGCAGCGGTACCATTACCGGTACCATAACCAAAATTAAGATTTCCTACAATAGTAGATGTCTCATAAGTCGATATTTTTTTGATGTCGCCATCGGGGTGGTGAATACTTACACCACTTGGAGGAGCTGTACCGCGACGATCCCAACCGTTGTAATAAAGACCATAAGATTCCAGAGGTTGTGAGTTTAAACGTACTAGCGCACCATCTGCACCTCGCGGTAGCGGATTTTCTACTAATTTAGTAGAGCCTATCATAGTCACGCGAGTACCCGTTCCTGAAGCGTTGGTACAACCCGGAGATTCGTAATGGAACCAAAGTTGCTGAGCATTCATCTGAGCAGCTGTAAAAGCAACATCATCTTCATCACGTAAACAATGCCAAGCTGTCAAAAATAAGGGGTCTAAGTTCCAAGCGGTATTATTTACTAATGTACCGCTACACAAGTATCCGGCGGTAAGAGTACGAGCAATTCCTGTTTTTTCATGTTGCCATTCGGCTCCTTCCGCACAATTAATATTTACCATGCATGCTCCGGCAGCGTACCAAGGTCCATCGCCATCAGCTTGTAAATACATATCATTATAGCCATAAAGCACTTGATAAATAACAATCGGAGAGGTTTTGGTAGTAACGCCCATAGGCTCTACATATTCCAAAATCGTTGTTGAACCTTGAAGAAGTTCGGTTGCATATTCTGCGCCCTTGGTGTTCGTTCCTTCAACAAATGCACCTATCACGCGAGAACGATCAGGCGTGTACAAGAACAATTTTCCACCTGCCGGAATATCAAATTTACTATACTCCAATGTCATTGCAAGGGCACCGGGAGCTTCAATAGTTAAACGCCAAATGCGTTGTCCGTTAGGAAGCGTTGTCCACTCACCGGAATTTTCGGTAGTGTAATTTACCGGCACATAAACTCCTATGCGCGGCGGAAGGTGTTTAATAGACCTTTCTACATCCTCCTTTTTTAATGCTGCAAAATTAATATCGATAGCTAATTGGGCTGTCGATTTTGATTGCAGAGCCATAGCTTCGTCTTTGTTATACGAAAAACTAGGCGGTGTTCCTCCTGCGCTAATCTGTGCAAGAGACGGAGTAAACCAAGCTACTGCGAGCAACAGCACGAGTAACTTTAACATTGTTTGAGGTTTTTTCATACTCTTAAATAATTTAGGGTTGTTTTTAAATTGTGTTTAGTTATTTATATTATTAAATATATAGACGAATGTCTTGTGCGAAATAAAAACTTTATATGAATTTTTCATAGTATAATTTTCAATAATTAGAACTACAAATATAAAAAAAAAATTATGGAAAACAAAACTTTTTCATCATATTTTTCTTATTTTTTACGATTATTTTTTCTAATTTATTGAAAACTACAGCCATTCTTTTTCTTTTGTTCAAAAAAAGTCTCAATCGACCATATATTTGACATTTTTTGTTGTTTCTCTTGAAAACTCTTGTTTCCTGCCATTCGACAACAGTTCTAATTTGCGCAACAAAAAACGCGTCATGTTTGGCGATGAATAATAAAGCGACAATCCAATGTGGGGTTTAAAACAAAGAAGAGACACATTACAATGTGTCTCTTCTTGTATATTTGCCACTGAATATCCTTATGGTAGCGACTAACAGAAAATTATTTTATTCTAAAAGCAATCCGTAAAATCAAAGACAGCAGTATGTGGGGAACGAAGGTTGCGCCACTCATACCTTTTCTCTAGTATTACACCACCAGATTCCACTTGTATTCTCATCATGTCGAACATAGGAGAAAGGGACAAAGGATAAGCAAAACTATATGACCCGTTAAGACAGCAAAGAGTTTCCTGTGGGACAAAATAATTTACCGACTCCGGCATAGATGCTGTTATAATGGCTAAACCATTAGAGGGATAATAAGAAACCGATACCGTTGCGTCTGCATCATAGGAATACACTTTTACATTTACTTGCCCTTTAGCTGCCAACGACAGCAATGAAAAAGCAATTAGACTCAATACAAATAATCCTTTTTTCATAATTTCTTAATTTTAATTGTTAATATTCTACAAACATACACAATATTTTAAAATTAGCAACAAAAAATATTATCCATTATTTTTTGATTTTTAAATCCATATTTTTTGTAAAATTCTTGTTTTTTCATACAAATATCATTATCTTTGCAAGGTATGTATTAAGAATTTAAATTAACAAATTATAAAATAAAAAGTCATGAAAAGAAAATTATTTAATCTCTCACTAATTGCCTTAGCCGGCTTGTTGGTTTCGGCTTGTTCGAGCCCCGAAAAAATGGTAGATGCTGCCAATTTAGTTCAAAAGAAATGCGAACCTGTTGTTTTGGAAGCAAAAGCAAATGTTATTGATGCTCGCTATACACTAACATTTCCCGAAAAATATTTCCACCCGAAAGCAATTTTGGAAGTAGTTCCTGTACTTATGTATGACGGTGGCGAAGAAACCGGCGCTTCGAAATGGTTGCAAGGCGAAGATGTAACCGACAACTATACTGTTGTTCCTAAAACCGGCGGAAGTGTTGCACAAGTGATACAATTTGACTACAAACCGGGTATGGAAAAAGCAGTTTTCGAATTGCGTGTAAAATTACATTACAAAGGAAAAGCTGTTCCTTTCGCGCTGCCTTTCAAAATGGCTGACGGAACAAATACTACTTATATGTTAGTCGAAAAAATGGGAGCTCCTATTTTTGCAGTAGATGCTTTCCAAAAAACATATGTAGAAGAACGCGAAGCAAGAATTTTATATCCTATCAACAGCGCGACAATTCGTCAATCGGAATTAACGAAAGAAGAAGTTAAATCGTTGGAAGCATTTTTGACAGAAGTAAAAAATGATCCGAAAAAAGAAGCAAAAGCAACTTCTATTGTAGCTTATTCTTCGCCCGAAGGACCAACCACGTTGAACGAAAAATTATCGACCAATCGTGGAAAAGCCGCGAAAGATGCTTTGGCAAGATCGATGAGAAGAATGAACAATCAAACTCCTGTTGAAGTTTCTTCCGTATCGGAAGACTGGGACGGTTTCCGCGAATTAGTTTCAGGCTCGAGCATTGCCGACCGCGAATTAATTTTGCGCGTTCTTTCTATGTATAGCGACCCTGTTGTTCGCGAACGCGAAATTAAAAATATGTCGAAAGTATATCAGATTTTAGCCGATAAAATTTTACCCGATTTGCGTCGTGCTCGCATTATTGCGCAAGCCGATGTAACCAATTATTCTAATTCGGAATTGAACGCGTTGGTTGCCGGAAATAATCTAGATGAATTAGATATTGAAGCATTGCTTTATGCCGCGTCAATAGAAAATGATTTATCTACAAAAATTATGATTTACAACAAAGCCGCTCAAAAATTCAACGACTGGCGCGCTTACAACAATTTAGCTTGCGCTTATTTGGCACAAGACAATAACATTGCCGATGCAAAAGCTGCAATGTCGAAAATTGTAATTGTAAACGAAATCACAAAAAATAATAATGGTGTTATTGCTTTGCGTGAAGGCAGAATGGACGATGCAGCTAAATTATTCGGCGAAGCTTCTTCATTCGCGCAAGCTCGTCAAAACCTTGGAATCGTTCTTATTCTTAACGGACATTACACAGAAGCTGCAAAACAATTGGAAAGTGCAGGAAATTTCAATGAAGCATTGGCAAATGTTTTGGTAAATAACAACAATAAAGCAAGCGACATTTTGAAAAATTTGAGTAGCGGAAAAGCACGTTATTTAAACGCGGTTATTGCAGCTCGTGAAGGCAACTCCGTGAAAGTAGCAATCGAATTGCAAGGCGCTTATTCCAGCGATTCCGCATTGAGAACACGCGCGCAAAAAGATATTGAATTTGCAAAGGTTCCAAGTAGTATTTAATACTATTCTTAACAATAAAAACACCGCGCGTTAACGCGCGGTGTTTTTTTATTGTTATATTTGTCGGTTGAAAATTGAAACAAATGAATAAAAGAAAATTTTTTCCGATTGAAATAATCACGTTTGTATATATGGCAATAACCGCCATATTTATTTTGCTGTTTTGGAATACTATAAAAGAAAATACCGCAGGTCAATTATTGCTAATTCGCTTGCTATTCGCGGCAATTATCGGTGGATTGTATTGGTGGAATCGTTATAGTAATTGGCACGTTATTTCTGTTTTACGGAAAATAATTCCATTAGGTTTTATTATTCATTTTTATCCCGAAACTTATTATTTAAACAACGTTATTTTTACCGAATATCTCGATCCTGTTTTTATCAGTCTCGACCAAACAATATTCTGCACGCAACCAAGCACCATTTTCAGCGAAGCCCTCCCCTACGCTTGGTTCAACGAATTGATGAATTTTGCTTATTGCACTTACTTTTTCACTATTGCAGGAATTATATTTTATCTTCTTTTTCGCAATAAAGACGCGGCTTTTCGTGCAGCATTCATAATGTTATGTTCGTTTTTTATGTATTATATTTTATTCATAATATTACCTGTTGCCGGACCTCAATTTTACGTATTCGACCACGACAGCGCGCTTCCGGTACTTGGTCCGATGCGAAAATTATTACTCTTTTTTCACGCTATGGGCGAACAACCAACAGGCGCAGTTCCAAGTTCTCATATCGGAATTATGACAATTTATATGACATTGCTTTGGCAAAACGGACGCAAATTATTTTGGTGGATTTTACCGATATCTTTTTTGTTAATGCTTTCTACGGTTTACATTCGCGCGCATTATGCAATCGATGTTTTGTTGGGTTTTGCTACCGCTCCGATTATATTTTTATTCAGTAATTGGTGTTGGAAAAAACTCAATTATTTCAATCGTTGTAAATAATCAGCTTTTGTTTTTATTCAGGCTGTAAGCCTGATTTATTTCAGCCCAATGGCGAGCGAAGCGACGCCTTGGGTAAGAAAATATCGAAACAAATTATCGGGCTGTAAGCCCAAATTAAAATTCTAACCTGCGCTTTCAGCGCGATTTTTCATAATATATTCATTTACCCAACGCTTTGCGTTGGGCTGAAATAACACGGACTTTCAGTCCTTGTTTTCGTAAAAAATAAACGGCGCTTTTAGTTAGAGATTCCTCGACTTCGCTCGGAATGACGGTACGCGGTGGTGCTTAAGATATAGAGAGGGCGGCGCTTTGCGCCGCCCTCTCTATATCCCATTTCTTATTTCCGTTTGTTCGTCATTTCGACCGAAGCCCGAAGGGCGTAGTGGAGAAATCTGTTGCCGAAGAAGAATGCCGAAAGCGCAACATTGTGGTCATAAACATTAGCAAAGAGAGAGGACAATCAACTTAGTTTTTTTTTGTACCTTTGTTTTTCTTGAAATGCTAATAAATAATGAAATATAGTTATATAAGCGACTGTCAACGCGGTTGCCACAAACGGAAAAATGAACAAAACGAATGGGATGTTGAAATGCACGCCGGTTGTTGCAAACTGTCCGTGCACGATTGGTTTAAAGATATCACGCTTCCTTTCAATCCTTGCGATATATTCGAAATACGTTTTAAAAATACACACAAAGGTTTTTATAAAAACACCAACGAATTAACTTTACAAATCGGAGATATTGTAACCGTAGAATCCGCGTCGGGACACGATGTGGGAATTGTGAGTTTGAGCGGACCTTTGGTCCTTCGTCAAATGGCGCGCCACAATATACGATTAGAGAATTTTGAATTCAAAAAAATTTATCGCAAAGCAAAACCATTCGATATTGAAAAGTGGCAAGAAGCAATTGCTCGCGAACACCGCACGATGATTAAATCGCGACAAATTTCGGCAGCGCTAAATTTGAATATGAAAATCGGCGATGTGGAATTTCAGGGCGATGGCACAAAAGCTATTTTCTATTATATTGCCGACGAACGTGTCGATTTTCGCGAACTGATTAAACGCTTGGCAGAAGAATTTCATATTCGTATAGAAATGCGGCAAATTGGCGCGCGCCAAGAAGCCGGACTCATTGGCGGAATTGGAATTTGTGGTCGCGAATTATGTTGTTCGTTATGGATGTCGGGTTTTGCAACAGTCAATACAACCGCTGCGCGTTGGCAAGATTTGTCGCTCAATCCACAAAAATTAACCGGACAATGCAGCAAATTAAAATGCTGTCTGAATCACGAAGTAGCTACTTATTTCGAAGCGCAAAAAGAATTTCCACGTATCACCGCGCCGTTGGAAGCAGCCGATGGCGATTGGTCCTTGCTAAAAAGCGACATTTTGCAAGGCATAATGTATTTTGTTACTCACCTCGACCGTGTCGAAAAAATAATTGAACTGCCGGTAAGTCGCGTAAAAGAAATTATTGCTTTAAATAAACAAGGAAAAAAAGCACCCGCGTTATCCGATTCGACAAGTGTAAAAAAAGAAGAAATTAAAACCGACTTCAAAGATACGGTGGGCGAAGATAGTATTACACGATTCGATAATAAAAAGAAAAAATCGAGAAACAAAAATCACCGACACCGCAAAAATAAAGGCGCGACAAATAATAATATGGGAAAAAATTCAAACTCCAATGAAAACAATATTCCGAAATAGTATTTATTTTTTGTGTGCTTGTATATTATTTGCAGCGTGCGACAGAAATTGCCTGTCGGAACAAACCGCTACCATTCCACAAACGGCTTGGCATCAAGATAGCGCGGCTTGTGTTTTAATTCCAATTCACGACACATTATCGCATTGCGGCATTATACTTACATTTCGCCACAACGACGATTATCCTTGGAATAATATTATTTTATCAATCACTGCAAAATCGCCGTCCGGCGCGGTAATGAGAGATACGGTAGAATATCGTTTGACCGACGAAAAAGAAATTTGGAACGGAAAAAAAAGCGGAAAATGGATAGACCATCGATTAGCTTTTCGTACCGATGTTCAATTTTTGCAATCGGGCGATTATGAATTTTCGATAGCACATTTAATGCGCGATGTTCAACAACCCAACGCTACTCCCGTTATTTTGAAAGGCGTTGGCGCAGTTGGTGTGCGAATAGAAAAAGCAACTGCGTGGGAATAAATTATTCAGCAATTCAAGATGACAATAGCCGAAATAGAAAACGAAATTATTGAAGAGTTTGCATTTTTTTCCGAATGGATGGACAGATACGAACATTTAATCGAACTGGGAAAATCGCTGCCACCATTTGACGAAAAAAACAAAACGGAACAAAATCTGATTAACGGCTGTCAATCGCGAGTATGGTTGGACGCTTGTTACGAAAACGGTTTGGTTTATTTCACTGCCGATAGCGATGCGATTATTACCAAAGGAATTATTTCTTTATTGATTCGCGTTCTTTCCGGACAAGCAACGCAAGCGATTTTGGATGCGAAATTAAATTTCTTAGATGCTATCGGACTTCGCGAAAACCTTTCTCCTACGCGAGCAAACGGACTTTTAGCAATGATTAAGCAAATGAAAATGTATGCTTTGGTTTTTCAATCGAAAGAAAAAGTAAAAGAATAGTTTCGCAATTATTTTTTTGTAAAAAATACTTAATAGCTTTCTTTCCAATTTGCCGTTAATACAGTTATCCAAGACAGCAAGGAGAATAGCAAAAATACGAAACCAAACCACAACAAATTCAGTCCTTCAAATCGAGTATATTTTAGGTTGCCAATAAAAATTTCCCAACCTCCGAACAAAGCAATTACCAACACTGCCAACAAGAAAAACGCTGGAACAATTAACGCTACATAAAGTGATTTTTTATTTGTTTTTTGTAGCACCGGACAAACATCAAGCTGCGCGGAAAGTTTCGCGTTAAAACCATCATCGGCTATTTTTTGCCGGTGAGTTTTCATGAAATTTTCCACCTTATCTTTTTTCATATCCTGTTTCCTCCAAATATTTTTTCAGTTGCAACTTCGCTCTTCGCAAGTGTGATTTCACAGTATTGACGGGTATTTTAGTAATCGTTGCGATTTCTTTTAAACTTTTATCTTCCATATAAAATAGTAAAGACACTACTCGCTCTAAATGCTTTAATTTTGACAATGCTCGATACAATGCCTGTGATTCTTCCGTCTTGTCTTCTTTTTCAGCATCCGCTAAGCAAAATGTATAGTTATCGATAGATTCTGTCGCGTGTCTTTGTTTCTGCCTAATATAATCGTAAAAGCAATTGTACGCGATTTTAAACAACCAAGTAGATAGTTTCGAACGTCCTTGAAATGTAGCTAAATTGAGATAGCATTTTATAAATGCTTCCTGCGCAATATCGTCAGCCATTGCTCGATTTCCTTCGCAAAGAGTGCGCAAAAATCTTCGCAATGGCTCTTGCTGTTGTGTAATAAATTGTTCGAAGGCTACTCTATCCACGTAGTTAGCGATTAGTCTCTTTCTTCAATTCTTTTGCAATAAACCAATGCGCCAATAAAAAACCTATCCCCGGCAATAATGCTATAAATGCAAACGAAGCGTAAGCCATATTCACTAATAGCAACAAAATAATAAATGCGGCAAAACCCGCACAAACAAAGGTTATGCCGGCAATCAATAGACGACGGTTATTGCTAACAACATCTTTTTTCGGACTCAAAAAGAACTCGGGCGAGATTTCCTTGTTCAGTTCAAGAGCTTTTTCTATCAATCGATTTCTTGATTTTCGTTCTTGGTTTTTGAACCAAAAGACAATCCACACAACGAAAATTGGCATCGCACAACAAATAATAGGCGGTAGGCCTTCCATAAAATAATACATAATTATAAATTTTTAATTTCTATTTAGACTACAAACGAGTAAAAAAAGTTGCAACAAAAATAATTAAAACAACTGATTAGTGAATAAGGTAAAAAATAAAGAGTACCGGATTTTTATCATTTCGACTAAACGAAACGTTTGGAGAAATCTCTATTCAATGGGAACAGATTCCTCGACTACGCTCGGAATGACCTACACACAAACAAAAAAACACCTTATACAATAAGGTGTTTTTTTGTTTTGTGATTCCGGAGGGATTCGAACCCACGACCCACAGATTAGAAATCTGTTGCTCTATCCAACTGAGCTACGGAACCAATTATTTTTTAAAATCGGATTGCAAAGGTAATAAAACTACAACGGCTATCCAAAAATTTTAAATTTCGCCAAATGCCATTTCTGCAATCGATA